>OHKK01000121.1_pt1 | contig 58014 bp, 60 predicted proteins | sample 1568811 | NCBI WGS metagenome assembly OHKK01 (sample SAMEA3879568, study PRJEB24766) | human gut metagenome | biome: human-associated habitat; feature: feces | place: USA | collected 1985/1987
AATTTTCGGGCGCAAGCCGGTGCTGTTTTTTGCTTTTCCCGCTTCTTCTGACCGCGTGTCGTGGTCAGAGCTATCCGGCCTGCTGTCTTTCTCTGAGAGACATTGACGCCAACCCTGACGCCAACGTCGATGGGACAAATCGTGCCTGTTTGGACAGGATGAGACATAACAGCGACACCCGGCTGCTTTTTCTTGTAGCCGGGTGTCGTTTTCTGCGTTTTTCAGCGTTCTAGCATCTTTGGCATGACCTTTCCGACGGTTCTAGCCGCTTCCTGCTGCATTCGGCTGGTCGAGTGCGTGTAGACGTTCAGCGTGAAGCCCGCGCTGCTGTGGCCGAGCATCGTAGAGACTGTTTTCACATCCACGCCGCATTGTAGCGCGGTCGTGGCGAAACTATGTCTCAAGTCATGAAATCTGACGTGCTCCAATCCAATGTCCTTGCAGATCTTCCGGTGAATCTTCACGATGGCGTCCGGGTGATACATTTCACCGGTTACCGGGGAAGGAAACATGTAGGGATTTTTCGGGTGCTTTTCATGCTCCTGCTCCAGCAGCTTTGCAGCTTCCTCCGGGATGGAAACGTAGCGGACAGAGGTGCTTGATTTGGGCGGGGACACAGTGCCCTGACCATTGTAGAAGAGATATTGTTTTGTCACATGAATCGTCTGCGTCTGCGCGTCGTAATCCGACCAGAGCAGCGCCGCAATTTCCCCTTTCCGAAGCCCCGTAGCCAGCTCCAGATAAAACATCGGCAGGACACCGCGCTGTTCGGCGGCTGTCAAGTAGGACTGATACCGCTCCGACGGGATCACCTGCAGTTCCGGTTTCGTGATCTTGGGCGGGATACAGAATTCCGCCGGATTGAATGGGATTAAGCGCTCCTGCACGGCTCGCTTCAACGCAGATTTCAGCATGACATGGATGCCATGCACAGTCGTGCTGCTGAGCCCCGGTTTTTGGGCTTTTGTATCCTCACGAATTCTGCCGTTTTCCAACAGATCTTTATAGAACTGCTGAATGTCCAGCGACGTCAGCTTGTTTAACGGAATATCGCCCAGACGCGGGAGGACATGGTGATCGATATAACCCTTGTAGTAGCGCGCGGTCGTTTCGCGCACGTTTGGCTGCGCATACAGCGAGTACCAAGCCTGCACCCAACCTGCCACGTTATATTCGCCGGATTTGACCACATCGATCTCGGTTGCTTCTGCCAGTGCTTCTTTCAGTTTGGTGCGAACCTCAGCCTGTGTTTTGCCGAGAATGCTTTTTCGAATCTGCTTTCCGGTTTCCGGGTCGCGACCTGCGATGTATCGCGCTTCCCAGCGGCCATCTTTTCGCTTACCAATTTACGCCTTGGCTTTCGTCATATTCGGTTTTCACAGGATCGCCGCGCGGTCGATCCTGTCTAATGGGCAAAACAAAAGCCCTCAACTTTTTCACGGTTGAGAGCTTTTGCTTTGCTCTTTAATAATCAGACATCGATAACGTCATCATCTTCGTCTGAATCAGCAAGCTGATTTCCGCCATTCGAGAAATGAGTGTTGGATCCCAGCAACGCAGCTGCGCCTCCTAAGATTGCTACAAAGAATACGGCAACGCCGCCGAGGGTCTTAAGGATCATCCCTTTATTCTCTCTGTCCTTTTCACCAATCATCGAAGCAACTTTTATCATCTTATTTTCAATGCGATCTCGCTCCTCTGAATCGATGTGGTCATCTCGAAGTTCTTCTTGTAACGATTGTATAATGGAATTGCAGGCATCGTAAAAGGCTTGCTGACTAATCCTGTTTTCTTCAAAGGCCTTATCAACGATAGTTTTATACTGAGTTACCATATCGCCCGCTAAATCCTTGAATGATGGGAACTGCTCTAGCGCCTTTTTGGCCACTTCAGGATCCATATAAGGAAGCATAGTTGCAAAGCTCATGACTTTATCCTTTGTCATGTGCCTGAAATCAGGTATGCCGAGTTTCTTTAATACCTTTTTCTCGCTTAACGTATACTTCATATGACCATCCTTCCTTCGGTTAACGGCTTAGGCTGTGATAGGAAATAACAACCGCCGCATCCTTTGGATATTTCTTTCCACCAGATGTCACTTCACGTCCATTTATAGTGATGGAGTCAACCATCCCTGGCTTCTTTAATACCCCCATTGTTAAATCATTAAGGGCAATACATCTTACGTTTGTAAATCCTGCGCTTACAAACATTGCTTCAATCGCACTATAGTTCTTTTTTTCATAATCGGAAATCGATGAAGGAACCTTCGCTTTATCACCAAGGTCCATATCATCGTCGTCATCATTCTTTTTTGAAAACAACCAGATATATCCAGCTCCCATAAGAGGGAAGAATCCGACCATCGAGAGCATATATAAACCTGAATCAGGATCGCCAGATGCATGTCCTCCCATGTATCCGATTACCATCATCAGTATGCCAACTGTTGCCATGATAAGAGATATTTTGATTTTTAAGGCTTTTGTCTTTTCGGCATCTGCCCTCTTTTTTTCGGCAAGCTCCATCTGTTTCATCCGCACTATTCGATCTGTTTCAGCCTGTTTAACACCTGCCTCATCGATGTGCCTATAGATATACTCATTCTCATTATGGAGCAAGACTTTAGTTCCACAATAAGTGCAAAAAGCTTGCTCACGACCTTCCTCAATGTTAAGAGTTGCTCCACACTCAGGGCACTTCACAGAAATAAGTTTCACTGCCAATGCTTTATCTCCTTATAGACACGTACTCGTTCTTGCCGAGCTTCGCAAGAACATTCGAACTGATGCCGGCTTCTGTTTTCAGATCAGTTTTTTTCATCCCCTTGTCAAGCAGGAGTTTCCATAAACGAACATAATCTACAGCCATATTATCCCCAGCATTTCACATACATGATTAAGCTCTTGTAAGTTGCGATTTTTGTATAAAAGACACCAAAATTACTATATCATCAAAGTCCTGTTTTGTAAACGAGATATCACGACTTCATGACTTTTTCTTTCCGGCCAAATTGTCCTTTCTTTGCTTTGCTCTTTCCCTTGCGGCATTACGTCTTTCTTCACTATACGGCGCAGTTAACCTGACCGACAGCCTCGCCTTGTCAATCACATAGCTCTGACAACCGATCTTTTTATCTTCGGATTCCAGATGACAGAGATCCGGATACTTCTTCGCGAAGTCGGCCAGTTGCCTCTTAAGTGCGGCATTGAAGGTATAGACACTGTAGGTATCATCACCCTCACTTGTCAGGATAATTGTCTCTTTCTCATATTTCGTGAGTCTCATTCATTACCTATCCTTTCATTTTCGGCAAACGAAAGCCGCCCCTGTGATATAAGGACGGCTCCGGCATAAAAGTATCGGCGATACTTTTTCGTGTTCAGTTTTGCGGTTCAAGACCTGATAAAATTACGCATTCCCATGTTCAGTGCAGTGATGGCTGTCACGATCCATTCTCCGGCGATCTGAATCATGAAAACAATGAATCCGGCAACAATCATCTTTACTGCCTCAGCTCTGACGGACAGTCCCATCAAATACGACAAGACAGCCACCAGAAGGAAAAGTCCGGCAAGGACATTAAAGACTAGCCGGATTCCATATCGAGGGCGTTGATATGATTGGGCGAAGTCGCGGAGATCTCAATGACCTCGCCGCCCAAGCCTTCGACCAGCGGGCGGTACTCCGCTTCAGGGTCGATGATGATAATGTCGTCATTCGTGGACAGTGCGATCTCCGTGATCTCGCGCTTGGCGGCAAAGGATTTGCCGGAGCCGGAGACGCCAAGGATGAAGCCGTTGCCGTTGAGCAGTTCTTTCCGGTCTGCCAGAATGAGGTTCTTTGAAATCGCATTCTGTCCATAGTAGATGCCGTGCCGGTGGCGGATCTCCTGCGCCTTGAACGGCATAAGCACAGCGAGGGCTTCTGTCGTGAGTGTCCGCAGCGCGTCGATGCGCCGCAGACCGAGCGGCAGCGCGGTAATTAACCCGTCCTGCTGCTGAAAGCTCAGTTTTGCGAGCTGGCACAGGTGTTTTCTTGCGATAGACTGGAGCGTTTCCGTGTCGCTGTCCAGTTCCTCTTTGCTGTCTGCCAGATGCACGAGCGTGACCACGGCAAACAGCATCCGCTGATCGCGGGTCGTGAGATCATCCAGCATCTCGCGGGTTTCCTTGCGCTGCTGTTCCAGATCATACGGCACAACGGCAGAGAAGTTCTGGTTGCTGTTCTGCCGCCGCTGCCAGTTGGTGACGTTGGTTTCCACACCGAGCAGTTTGTTCTCCACCTCGCGCACCGCTTCGTCCGTCGGCACAGGGATCATGTCAATGGAGAGCATCATGCGCCGGTTGAGATCGGTCAACTCCAGAATCATGCTGTCTTTGATGTAGCTGGCGTAGTCTTTAAGGAACAGCACACGGCCATATTGACTTTCCATCTTGAAATAATCCCGATGGAACTCCAAGCTATCTGGGCAGATCGTATCCTTGAGATTATGCCCGCGCTTCATGGCTGTTTGCAGGTCGAACGACAGTGCCGCTTCTTCTGGTCTAAAGAAGCCGCGCAGCACATCCAGCCGCTCGGCTGCGTCCAGCTCGTTGGAGGACGAGTTGAGACGCGAGAGCTTGGAGGAAACCTCACCCGTCACGCGAGAAAAGAATGTGCGTGCTTCGTCCACGTTTTTCTTGTGAACGGAAACCGTGATAAACCGCTCCTGCTCCACGCTGGCGGAGCTGCCGGAGATTTTGCCTTCCAGCATCCCGTTGAACTCGTCCACGAATCCGTCGAGGCTGTCGCCGCGCTGCGGGAGCAGGACGGTATCTTCAAACGCCTGCCGGTTGACCTGCTTGTTGCAGATCGTGAGCTTCGTGGTCGAGCCGCTGTCCAGCGCGTTCAGCAGTTCGCTGTAGCCAAGGAACATGGTGGTCTTGTCCTCTTTGGACGCGATGGCATAGTTGATGTCCGAAAAGCGCAGCGTTCTGGAATATTTCGTGCCGAACTGAAAAATCCCATCCGCGAAGATCCGCTGGATGGGAATGACGTCCTGTACGCTGCGCGGGATTTTATATACCGTTCGGTCCTGCTTGATGGTGTTGTTGAGCGTTTTAATCAAGCGTCAGCACCTCCCGCATTGTACTGCTGTCCAATAAAAGCTCCGCGTACAGATTCTGTGGATGATATGCAAGCGTTCGCGGGCAGAGGATTTCCGAGCGGATGACCGCCAGCAGGAAGCGCTCGGCGGGCATGCCGTTGTAGGTAAAAAAGCCGCACATGGCAAACGGGAACGCTGCCAGCATACACACCCAACCGACCTCCGCTGCGCCGATAAGCGGCTTCAAGCCAAAATATGCGCCAACCGCCACGCCGATGGCGAGCAGCGCAAACACCATCTGCCGCAGAGATAAGCCGAACAGGATACTCTCCTGATACCGCTGGATTTCTTTGTTGATTTTCACTTCGATGATGAATCCCTCCAATTTTTCGGTTTTTCTTGGATTGACCCTTGAACTTTTCTTCGTTCCAAGCTAACATGGCACAAACTTTCTAAAGGAGGTCGTGCCATGTTGATGATCGTATTTGGGGCAGGCTGCTTGCTTCTCTCCTTGCTGTTTCATGCCGCGTCGCTGCTGCACCTCGGTCTGCCGCTTTTGTATGCGCTGATCGTGCCGACGCTGTTTTCTGGCTGGTATTACAGTCACTACGCGCTGGCGAATGGGATATGGTATGCGCTCATTGTCCTGGGACTGATTTCGTGGGCCGTGTCGCTGGTGCGGAAAATTGCAGACAGATCGTAATAAACTCACGCAAAATTCATTTGACACCATATATGACACCATGCTATAATAAGACTGTACAGAGAGACAGAGGTGATGTGCCGTGTCAAAATGGGATAAACTATTGGCAAGAATCTGCGGATTATCGCGCGATCTTCGTTTTGACGAGCTGCGCAAAGTGCTGGAAAGCTACGGCTATGAAATGCGTCAGCCAAACGGCGGCAGCAGCCATTGCACGTTTCGCAAACCCGGCTGCGCGCCAATTACGATCCCTATGCACGAACCGATCAAGAAAGTCTATGTTATGATGGTAAAAGAAGTTGTAGAAAGCGAGGTGTCAAATCGTGAAGACGATTGAGTATTATATGAATCTTCCGTATCGTCTGGAGCTTGTTCCGGACACGGACGAAGGCGGTTTTGTAGCCTCGTATCCGGAGCTGCGCGGCTGCCTGACCAGCGGCGAGACGGCGGAAGCGGCGCTGAAAAACGCGCTGGACTGCAAACGCGAATGGCTGGCCGCCGCACTGGAAGATGGCTATGAGATTCCGGAGCCTACGTCTGATGACGAGTATTCCGGTCAGTTCAAGCTGCGGCTTCCGAAGTCGCTGCACCGCGCACTTGCGGAAAACTCCAAACGCGAGGGTATCAGCATGAACCAGTATTGTCTGTACCTGCTGACGAAAAACAACGCTGAATTTCGCCACGGCGCATAATAAATCATAAGATGCAGAACCCTCCATCCAACTACGGATGGAGGGTTCTTATCCAAGTCCCATCAGTTCTCGAATAATTCGGTCAGACATTTTGATGGAGCCGACGAGTAACGGGTGGTCGAACCAAATATGCGAGGTTGCCGCTATACAGCCCCGCCACTCACCTCCACGGTCTGTGTAGCTTGCCGAACACCTCCGTGGACAGTATAACAAACAATTTTCAACGGCGAAAGCACACCCCTCCGGTTTCATAACCCCGTCGGTGCCTTTCGCAGAAAGGCGGATTATAAATATGGAGCGATATGCTTGGAAAGCCGCTGTTCTGCCCGGGAAGATGGCAGAATACCGCAGGCGGCATGATGAGATCTGGCCGGAGATGCTGGAGATGTTCCGACGCGCCGGGATCCGGAATTATTCGATCTGGCAGACGGGCGATACGCTTTTCGGATATTACGAATGCGATGATCTGAAAACAGCGCTTGCCGTGCAGAAGGATGTGCCTGTCAGTGCACGCTGGCGCGCGTACATGCGCGACGTGATCCGTATGGAACAAGACCCGAAGAGCGGCGCACAGCCGCATCTGGAGCAGGTGTTCTTCTTTGGCGGCCGCTGAAAGTGCGTTTGCTATGCTGCCGTCACAATGCAGCGATCAATTCAAACGGGCGAAGGACGGCTGGCGTTATTGACGGGTAATTATGAAAGCGTATTGCTTCCGGGTTTGGATAAATTGCGGCGGCATTTTGCGATTTCTCGCTGAAATTGCATATCACCAGCAGGCGCTTTCCCTGATATGTACGGACGTATGCAAAAATATGCGGATCGTCGGCACAGAGCAATTCAAATGTGCCATATCGGATCAAAGGATTCCCTTTTCGGAAGGCCAATATATCCCGGTAGAAGTGCAGGACTGAATTTTCATCCTTCTCCTCCTGTTCGACATTGACCGCTCTCCAACTATACCCCAGGGATATCCATGGCGGCGCACTTGAAAAGCCGGCGCAAAAACGGGAATTCCACTGCATCGGCGTTCTTGCATTGTCCCGGCTTGTGTGCGCAAGGAGCGTCAGCATCATGCGTTTTTCAACAACCCCGGAATCCACGAAATCATGATAAGCACAAATGCTCTCAATATCCCGATACTGCTCAAGCGACGTGAAATGCGGGTTCGGCATTCCGATCTCCTCACCCTGATAAATGTATGGCGTACCCTGCATGAGATAGAGGCAGGCGCAGAGCATTTTCGCTGAAAGCACCCTGTATTCCGGCAGATCACAGCCGAATTTTGAAACCGCCCGCGGCTGGTCGTGATTTCCCCAAAACAGGCAGTTCCATGATGTTTCCCGCAGGCCGTTCTGCCAGCGGTTCAATACTTCCTTCAGCTTTACCAGATCTGTGCGGTCTGCGCTCCATTTTCCGTATTTTCCGTCTGTCAGACTGGTATGCTCAAACTGAAACACCATGTTCAGCTCGCCGGAGTCTGTTCCCGCGTATTTTTGGGCCTCCTGCACCGTAATGCCCGGACATTCGCCTACCGTCATAATATCGTACTTTGCCAATACCTTCTGCCGCATTTCCTTCAAATATGTATGCACCTGCGGGCCGTTGATGCAATACGGCGACAGATCCGAACCGGTATCCCGTGGAATCGGATCCGGCTTTGAAATCAAGCTGATCACGTCCATGCGGAAACCGTCGATCCCCTTATTCAGCCACCAGGACATCATACGATAAATTTCGTCACGCAGTGCCGGATTCTGCCAGTTCAGATCCGGCTGTTTTTTTGCAAAAATATGCAGATAGTGTGCGCCGACCTGTGTGTTGTATTCCCACGCAGAACCGCCGAACCAGCTTCCCCATCTGTTCGGCTTTTCTGTTTCCCAGATATAATAATCCCGATAGGCAGGATTCTGCCCGCTCGTTCCCTCCTGAAACCACCGGTGCTGGTCAGATGTATGGTTGACGACCAGATCCATAATCACGCGGAGCCCGCGCTGATGTGCCTGCCGAAGCAGGCAATCAAAATCTTCCATTGTGCCAAGCTCCGGATGAATTGCGTAATAGTCGCTGATATCGTATCCGTTGTCGATCAGCGGCGACGCATAAATCGGACAGAGCCAGATCACGGTTGCGCCGAGGCTTCTGATATAGTCGAGCCGCTGTATAATTCCGCGCAGATCGCCAATCCCATCCCCGTTGCTGTCTTGAAAGCTCCGCGGATAGATCTGATATACGACAGCATCCTTCCACCATTCTGTTTGCATTGTTATGTACTCCTGTTCGTCTCAAAATATTTTCTGTAGCAGCTGCTGAAGTAATACGGGTTGGAATATCCGACGAGAGGGGCGGCTGCTTTTTCGCTCATTCCGTTTTCTTCGATCAGCTCTTTTGCCTTGTTCATCCGTATTTGCAGCAGATACTCGGTAAAGGTCAAACCAACCATGTCTTTAAATTTCCGGCTCAGATAAATATAGTTCAGATGGTACTTCTGTGAGAAATCAATCAGGCTGAGCTCCTCCATATACTGCGTCTGCACAGTCCGCAGGATCAGCTGGAGCGTCTGCCTGGTATTGGGCGTATGTCTGTCTGCGAGACAGGCCGCGACAGCCTGCAGCATATCCTGCAGGTACTGCGGAATTTCATCCTCCCATGCGATCTGGTTGATCTGGTCGATGTAGTTTCGCCCGAGAAGCTCTGAAATATCCACGCCATACCCGATTTTCTGGCAGCATTTCTCTACAGACATCGTAAAATCGATCAGAAGATGCCTGACCGCAGGCAGATACAGATACGCGCGGCTTTCGATCGTGCGCAGAAGCATTGTCATGCACTGCGCCGAAAAGTTGTCGGATGCCGACAGAAACGAGATCAGCTGCGATTCGTTAATGGGCGAAGGAAGCAGATAGGGCGTATAGGAGGACACACCCTTTTGATAGAGGATCCCAGGCTTGCGCCCGATGTACTGCAGCATGGAAGCAGCCTCATCGATCGCCGCCTTCACATCGGAAACGCCATATCCGAATCCGGAAAGGCCTGTGCGGAACGCAGTGCCCTCCGACACCTGTTCCATAAGCGTCTGCACGAATTCCAGGTATTTTCGTTCCGTTTGATGCGTACACGCCGTCCCGATCATCGACAGCATGCAGAAGACGGGCTCCGTTGTGCTGTATGGAAACAGTGCGGATGCAAACGGTGCCTGCTTGATTTTCTGAACGATCCGCTCCCTCCATGCATCAGCGTCGGATTTGCGGCGAAGGCGCATGCAGCAGGCGGCAAATGTTTTCCCCGCATACTGTTGCAGCATCCGCGCGTTTTTCGGATCACAGAGCGTACCGGTCATTGCCTTGTGAAACAGTGTATGCAGCGGCTCTTCCGCCTCCGCAGCCGGCGCGCGCAGCGCAAGCCGCTCGACAAGCTCCTGCAGAAGCCGATTCAGCTGTGCCGGGTCGATCGGCTTGAGCAGATAATCAAAGACGTGCGCGTGAATGGCCTGATACATATAACTGAAATCCGAATACTCGCTCAGCACAATGATTTCGCAGTTATAGTGCAGGGATTCCATCTGCTTCAGCATCTGGGAGCCGTCGCAGACCGGCATTCTCATATCGGTTATTACAATGTCAATCGGCATGGTCTGCATATACGCCAGCGCTTCCCTGCCGTTTTCCGCTTCTGCGGCCAGCTGAATGGGCATTCTATCCCAATGGATGCTTTTTTTGATGCTCTCCCGGATAACCGGCTCGTCCTCAACGAGAAGCACATGATATATCACACCTGCTCACCTCCTACCGGAACGATAATACGGATCGTCGTTCCGATTCCGGCCTCGCTGTCAATCTCCAGCCGTCCGTTTTTTTCGTACAGAAGCGCCAGACGCGCCTTGAGATTGACAAGGCCAACGCCGTGTTCGGTATCGGCTGCGGCAGTGCCGCAGAGCCTCTTTCTCAGCGCGTCCAGCCGTTCCGGCGCAATCCCGGCCCCGTCGTCTGTAATCTCCACGGTCAGGAAAGAATCGTCTGCCCAGCTTTGAATCAGGATCGTCCCGAGCTCCTGCCGTTCCCCAAAGCCATGAAGGATCGCATTTTCCACCATTGGCTGAAGGCTCATTCGCGGAAGCAGATAGTCACGGGTATAGGCAGGAATACTGAGTTCATACCGCAGCCGGTCGCCGAAGCGAATTGTCTGAATTGTCAGGTAGTTGGTGACATGTGCGATCTCATCGCGCAGAGGCGCGAGCGGCTGGCTGCTGTTGATGCAATAACGGAGCGTATTCCCCAGGGAATTCGAGACTGTAATGATTTCCGATACCTTATCCAGCATAGCGAGGCTTGAAATGGATTGAAGCACGTTATACAGAAAATGCGGGTTCATCTGCGCCTGCAGCACGCGGATCTCGGAACGCTTCTGGAGCAGCTCCATTTCATATTCGTTTTGAATGGATGTGCTCAAATTGTCCATCAGCGTATTGAAGCTGATGCTCAGGCGTGCGATCTCATCGTTTCCGACGACCGCAACGCGGTGCTCCAGCTTTCGCAGGTTCATATGCTCCATTGTATCCGCAAGCGTTTCGATCGGGCGGCTTATCCTGGTCGCAAAAAACGCTGTAACCACAGTCATCAGGGTAAGCGCCAGAACCAGCGCGGTCAAAATGGATTTGGATACCGCCGTTGCGTCGGAGCTGTAGAGCGTTTCCGGAATCGCCGTCATGAGCACCCAGTCGGTTTTCTGCGACTGCACGGAAAGCGCCATATGTGCCTGCCCGTCAAGCCGTATTTCATGCTCAGACAGACCGTCCTTAAATACCATCATTTCCTCGGGCAGCGTCCGGGCGGTCAGCTGTCCGGAGGAATCGAAATACACCCGCCCCGCACGGTCACAAATATAAACATATGCCTGTTGATCTGACAGGATAAGCGACGCAAGCTGCTTCATTCCTGTCAGATTTACCGTGATAAACATCGTCCCGATTTGCTCAAAATGCTGCTCTGTATTGACGATTTGCCGTGCAACCGCATAAACATATTCGCCCGCACCGTTTCTGACCTTATGGAGCGGCATATGTACACAGGTCGGGAGCAGGACGCGGTCAAGCCGGTTCATCTGATCGGGTTCCAGACAGGTAAGATACGCATCCGGAAGCGCAGCGTCCGCATACTCCGGAACGGAACCGGATTCTTCCCGCGTCGCATATGTAAGCCGTCCGCTGTTATCAACGAAAATAATACTGTAGAGATCCGCGCGGCTGCTCAGACTTGACAGAAAGACCCGCTTTAACAGATCTGATTCGCTTGCCGCAGCGTTCGGGCCGGTCTGCTGCCCGTAGTGCAGAAGGTATTCTCTGAATGCCTCATTCAGATAAATGGAGCGGTAAACGTTGTCCAGTCCCTCCCACGTTGCGTCCATCTGATGGATCCCCATTTCGAGCAGATTTTCATTGAGCTTTTTTGCCTGCGCCCGAATTGCGGACTGCGACCGAACCTGTGCAATGACAACCACGATGATGATGGGGATCGACAAGGTAAGCAGAACAGAGCAGATGAGTTTTTTCCTGAGCGATCGGAATCGTCGGAACATGGAGCTTCACCGCCTTTCCTAAATATTATAGCAAATCAAATGAATTTTTGATAGTTTTACACAAAGAAGTTGATATATTTCACAAGAAAGCTAAATGATTTTATTGCTGCCGTGTTTCCCAAACGATATAATTTAATTGTAGGCAACCCCCTCAAACCTTTCTTGGCCAAGAAAGACGCCTAAAAAAAGCACATCAGGTCTGTCATTCAGTGGAGTTAAATGGAGGTTTCATGATGAAAATTGAAAAAGTGAGAAGATCAGTGATTCTGCTGCTCTGCGTCGGCGTTCTCTTTTCTCTGCTGTCTGCATGCACAAGCGTAAAGACAACAGAGCAGTCAAACTCCGACCACGCAGCTGCGCAGGATACGGCAGATAAAGCATCTGCCGAAAGCGCACAAGACGAAGCGGACGTACCGGAGACAGAACCCGTTACGATTCATCTGTTCCATCAAAAGCAGGAAGCGCAGGACGCATTTACGCAGATCATCGACGCATTCCATAAGGAATATCCAACGATCAACGTCGAACAGGAAATCGTTACAAACGAGCCGGCAGCAATTCTCAAGGCGCGGCTGGCGACCAATGAAATCCCGGATATTTTCCAGGGCTCAACAAACACCATGGACATCGCGCAGGGCGGCTATATCATGGATCTCGCCGGTGAAGCGTTTTTGAACAACGTCACAGATGAGGCGCGCCTTGATTCGACCTTCTCCGATTCGGAGGGCCATACATGGGCGCTTCCGATTGACGGAAGCTGCGAGGGTATTTTCTATAATAAAGATATTTTTGCAGAATACGATATCGCCGTGCCGACGACCGTGACGGAATTCAAAGCAGCGGTTGAAACCCTGAAAGCGAACGGTGTGACACCGTTTGCGCTGGGGTTCAAGGATTCCTGGACAATCAAGCCGGTTTCTCTGATCGCAGCTGCTTCTGCGGTCTACGGGAAGGACATTCACTGGGACGACGCCAGAAGCGCCGGAACAGAGTCCTTTGCGGCCTGCAGCGGATGGAGCACAACCTTTGAGCTGATGAAGTACATTTACGAAAACGGCAACACCCAGACAGCATTTGACACGGACTACAACACAGCCTGCGCAATGATTGCAAACGGCGAGGCCGCCATGATGGTGCAGGGCCTGTGGGCGCTCGAGCCCATTAAGGAGATCAATCCGTCCATCAACCTCGGCATGATGGCGCTTCCGGTTTCTGACGATCCGTCTGAGACAAAGCTGTTCCAGTTCCCCGACTTTGGTCTGTCCATTTCCGCATCGACAAAATACCCGGAAGCATGCAAGCTGTTCCTTGAGTTCCTGACACGGCCGGAAATCGCCGAGCTGTGGTGCAGCACCTCCAAGCTGTTTTCCGCTGTGAAGGGTGTTTCCGTTGATTTTGATCCGCTGGCAAAAGACGTGGAAGCCTATATCGACGCGGGCATGGTCTGCACACAGGTCGATCGCGGCTGGCCGACTGCCTTCGGCCCGGAATATGAAAGCGCTCTGTCGAGCTACCTGCTGGATCAGGACAGTCTGGAGCATATCCTGGCCGGTCTGGACGCCTCGTGGGACAACGCGCTGGCCGCAAGTCAGGCAAACTGATACTACATGTCCCGCGCCGCAGGTCATTTGCGGCGCGGGACGACCGGGGAGGCGAAGATCATACATAGAACACACTATCAAACGGAAGTATGGAGAAGAAAGCAAAACCAGACGTATCAGTTGTTTATCCTGCCCGCATTTGCTTTTTTCTTCACATTTTTTCTGCTTCCTTTTGCCCAGAGCCTTGTGCTGGCGTTTACAGACGCATACGGCTACAATAAACATTTTCACTTCATTGGTCTTGCCAACTTCAAAGAGGCGTTGTCAAACCGCGCGTTTCTTCGCGCGATTTGGGTAACAGTCCGTTATACGCTCTTTGTAACGCTTGGGGCAAACGTTTCGGCCCTTGTGCTGGCACTTCTTCTGGATTCAAATACGCACTTCAAGAAGCTGTTTCGGGCGGTTTTCTTCCTTCCCAATTTGATGAGCCTGATCATTGTCGGATTCGTCTGGGTATTTCTCTATGGAAACGTCTACCGCTCTGCCGTGCAGGCATTTGGGATCCCCGAAGCGTATCAGATCAGTTGGCTGGGCAGCATGAAGCTGGCCGTGTATTCGATCGGCCTGACTGCGATCTGGCAATGCGCGGGCTATTATATGATCATTTATATTGCCGGACTTCAGAATATTTCCAAAGACCTGCTGGAAGCCGCCGCAGTAGACGGTGCGAATAAATGGACGGTAATCACGCGGATCAAGCTCCCGCTGCTTGCGCCGGTTGTCGTCATGAATGTGATCCTTTGTCTGGCGTCGTGCTTTAAGGCATTTGACATTCCTATGGCCATGACTTCCGGCGGCCCCGCCGGCGCAACGACAACGATCGCGCTCCAGATCTACAACACAGGCTTCAGCTCCAACCGGACAGGATACGCAACCGCGCAATCCATCATCCTGTTTCTGATCATCTCCGCCATTACAGCGGCAGTTTATCTGTTCCAAGGCAGAAAGGACGCGTCAAATGCGTAAAGCAAGAGCAGGCAAGGACGGATATGCAATCACAATTCTTGTCGGTGTGATCGCCGTTCTCTATTTCTTCCCGGTTTTAATTGCAATCGTCAACTCCTTTAAAACAAAAGGGGAAATTCTGACCTCGGCCATCTCTTTCCCCTCCAGGCCAACATTCGAGAACTATAAAACAATCATCGAAACCGCAGACTTTCCGAAAGCGCTGCTGAACTCCTGTATCCTGACCGCTGGCGTTGTGGTCTTGAATCTGATCGTCAGTTCTCTCGCAGGATACGCGCTTGCAAAATGGAAATCCCGCTGGTCTGCATGCTTCATGCTGCTGTTTCTTTCCTCTATGTTTGTACCCTTTCACACGATCATGATTTCCCTGCTGTCTACAGCGCGGGATCTGCATGTGACTGGGCATATATGGGGATTGATCCTGATTTATTGCGGGCTGCAGTGTCCGATTCCGATTTTTCTGATCAGGGGCTTTGTATCCTCCGTCCCGGGAGAACTGGAAGAGGCTGCGCTGCTTGACGGCTGCGGCGTTCTGAAGCGCTTTGTGTTGATCGTTCTGCCGCTTATCAAACCGATCCTGACCACCGTCGCGATTCTCAATGTTCTTTGGGTCTGGAACGATTTTCTTCTTCCGTATCTGATTCTTGGAAAACCGATCACCATTCCACTCAGCCAGATGTACTTCTATGGACAGTATAACCAGCAGTGGCATCTGATCATGGCAGGTTTTGTTGTGACCACAATTCCAGTCATTCTTTTTTACATTTTCATGCAAAAAAATATCGTGAACGGAATCGCTGCTGGCGCAATTAAGGGATAATCATCCACGAAAGGAGCAGCATTATGCAAAAACACAAAAAATCCATACTCGCGCTGTTTCTGATCGCCTCGCTTTGCGTGTCCGTCCTCGGTGCCGGAACAGCGTACACGCGCAGCACAGCGCTTGATGAGGAGGGGACAAATCAGGTGAGCTATTCCTCGCAGAATCTCGAAGAAAACGATACCGTTTACATGCTTATGACGGATCGCTTCTTTGACGGCAATTCCAGCAACAACGGGACATTCAATGAGGAGTACCGTCCGGGAGATCTTCATTATTATCAGGGCGGCGACTGGGCCGGTCTGACGCAAAAGCTTCAATATATCAAGGACATGGGCTTTACCGCTATCTGGATCTCTGCACCGCAGGAAAACGAAACATACAGCCGTTCCGGCGACGAGGCAGGATATCACGGTTACTACACAAAGGATTTCAACAGCCCCAATTCTCACTTCGGTACCGAAGCAGAATTACGCGCGCTTATGGCCGCTGCGGATGCGCTGCAGCTGAAAGTCATCATTGATGCGCAGCTCAACCATACGGCCGATTATCTGGAATACCCGGCGACGACCTATGAACCTGCCGATTATAAGCCCGCTCCGCCGTTTGACAATCCGGCCTGGTATCATAACACGCCAAACATCAGCGACTTTACAAATCCGGAGGAAGCACAGAATTACAGCCTTGGCGGATTGGACGATCTGGCGCAGGAAAATCCGGAATGCTGGGCCGCACTGATGTCCGCATACTGGAACCAGGCGAATAACAGCGGCTGGTTCAGCTATGGCTTTTCCGGCTCCCGCGTGGATGCTGTAATTGAAATTCCTCCGCAGTATCTGACGCTCTACGAAGCCCATACCGGAAAGCACAGCTTTGGCGAAGCCTTTACCGGTTCGGTGGATGAAAACGCCTCGATCATGAATTACATGTGGGGCATGCTGGATTATCCGCTGTACTTCCAGTTGAACAACGTTTTCTGCAAAGGAGAAGAATGGGGCGGCGTCAAATGGGTCTTTGATCAGGATGGCAAATACAAAGACGCCTCGCACCTGTTTACCTTCCTGGATAACCATGACCGTTCCCGGTTCCTTGCAAATGCGAGCGACAACTGGGCAAAGCTGCGCATGGCGCTGGCCTTCCAGTATGCGGCGCGCGGGATCCCCGTTATCTATTATGGAACAGAGCAGAACATGGCCGGAAATTTTCAATACTCGGAGGAAACGCTGAACTACTACAACCGCGAGATGATGACCGGCTTCAGTGAGGATACGACGACCTTCCATTTTATCCAGCGTCTGAATGAGCTCAGAAAAACATACGGCGATGTGCTCATCAACGGCGTACAGAACGAGCTGTATTACAGCTACGGCGATCCGGTCTATGCATTCAGCCGGAGAAACGAGGGAAACGGCAGGGAAATTCTCTGTGTTTTCAATAACTCTGCCAGCGCACAGACAAAGACGATCACCCTGAACGCAGGAAAAACGAGCTACACGATCGGCACGCAGTTAACCGACCTGCTGAATACGGATTATGTTGTAAACGTAACGGAAGGGGCCGAGGCGAACTCCAGAGTGGTAACTGTTACGATCCCGGCAAACTCCGCAGTCCTGCTTACAAGCGGATATCCGGAGGAGTACAAACAGCCCGATTATCAGAAAACGACCGTGATCGTACACTGTGATGCGGGCTATGGCAACACCCTGTATATCCGTGGGGACACGCTGCCGTTGGATTGGTCTTCCGGCCGAAAGCTCCAGAATGTCGATGCGAACACGTGGGTCTTTGAAATGGAGCGCCCCGTCAGCGGCAGCGTGGAATTCAAGATCCTGCTGAACGATGAAACATGGGAAAGTGGGAACAACCACATCGTGCAGGTAGGAAATACGATTGAGGTAACGCCGGACTTCAGTTAACAAAAGAGTGAGGAGGATTCATATGAAACGTACAATATCCATTCTTTTAATCCTTGTGCTTTTCGTCTCGCTTCTTCTCCAGGTTCCCACCATTGCAAAGGAATATCCGCAAACGAGATACGAGGCGGAGGCAGCTGTGCTGTCCGGTGTGCAGACGAACACCGATCATGCAGGATACACCGGAACCGGATTTGTTGACCACTTTGACGCCAAGGGCGATTTTGTCGAGTTCTCTGTCGATCTTGCAGAAGCGGGAGATTATTCCTTCCTGATCCGGTATGCAAACGCCGGCGGGTACTACGCTTCAGCAAAGGTGTTCTTTGACGGTGTCTTCGAGGCCACCGCTGTATTTCCGTCGCTGGCATCGTGGGACGAGTGGTCGACGAGCGAGGTCGGAAAATACCTGACTGCGGGGACGCATACAGTCCGGATCGCGTATAATAACCATGCCATCAACATCGACAGTCTGACCGTCGAGGAAAAGCATGAGAGCACCCGGAGCCTGTATCTTTCCAACGCGAAGGATATGATGGCGATCTGGCAGAGCACGCAGCTCTGCTCTGAAGACGCGGCAGACAACCCGGCGGGCATCCGCGAGCTGCATGTAAGCAGCAGCTGGGGAGAAAACCAGATTCGGGATTACTCCGGGTTCTTCCGCGATGAAACAGGTGCGAAGGATTATTCCTCCGGCGAGTTGTTCGATGTTGAAGGGTATTTTGATGAAACCGGCATTTTGCGGACAAATTATCTGGAATACGACGGCGTTCCAACGGCTGGTATTGAGATTTCCAGAAATTATTGCGCACTGCCAAACATGCCTGTCCTGCTTACGCAGTACAGCATCAAAAACACATCTGCCGGCAGCAAGCGCATTTCCGTTCTGGATATGCTGAATCCTGCCAACACAGGGACTTCCGCAATCAGCGCGTCATACAGCGATACACAAAACGCTATTATTTTTGACAGATCCTCCGCTGGTATGCCGTATCTGGCGCTCGGCACATGGGGCAGCTGCGCCGGGTTCCAGGTTGCGAACGACGCCGACAGCAATACTGCCTCGAGCTCCTGCAGTCCGTGGTACACCTTCCACAGCAGCGGCTCAGTTGCAAATAACCGCTCCGCATCTGCAAATGCTGTTTCCGGTGCATTCCTGAAAACCGCAGAGTTGTCCGCCGGCGCATCCTGTACCCTCTATGGCTATGTTGCATACGGCGCGACGCTGGCCGACCTCAACCAGACGGTTTCCTCCCTGAATGCGCGCGACGGCAGCGATTGGCTCACATATACACAAACGTATTACGGAGCATGGCTGGAAGACGGGAAAGCAGTCCCCAGCTTCTCAAACCCGGAGCTCGCGAAGATGTACAAGCGCAATCTTATCATGATAAAAAACACGCTCCGTCCGGGTTCGACAACCGGAGACGGCGCGCATGTAGCAACCACCAACCCTTATGATTACGGTTATAAGGTCTGGACCCGCGATGCTTCCGTCACGGCAATTGCCTTGGACGCAGCCGGGTTTACCACGGAAGGGGCGCAATACTGGCGCTGGCTTGCCGCCCGGCAGCTTACCTCCGGCGAAACCGCCGGTTCCTTCAATACCTGTATTGACGTCTGGAGCAACCAGCGTGCGGAATTCATCGAGCCTGAACACGATACGATCGGCTGGTTCCTGTACGGCGTGTACCGGCACTGTCTGGAGACAAGCAGCACACAGCTGCGCGACGAACTCTGGCCGCAGCTGACTGCGGCGGCGAACTATGTGATGAACAATATTGACAGCAATGGGTTCGGGCCGCAGGATTTCAGTATTTTTGAGGACATGGATAATTACGGCGTCTATACGTACACGCAGGCACTTTACGCCGCCGGGCTTGAAGCGATGGGTAAAATGGCTGCACAGAAGGGTCTGCAAGGACTCGCTGACAGCTATAACGGCGCAGCAAGCACCATCAAATCCGCAATCAACCGAGACGACACGCTTGCAAATGGCCTCTGGTATCCAAAGGGAAAGTACTTTATCAAGGATATCCGTTGGGACAACAGTGTGTCGAGAATCAAGGATGGCGCCGGACTTGTTCTGTTCACTACAGGCATCATTGACATCAATTCCTCCAGAGCCCGTGACACGATCAGCGCCTTTGAAGCGGATCTCCTGGATGATGAATACGGCATGGCCCGGTATGCAATGGACACCTACTACAGCAAGGACAGTATTTACAGTCCGTCCGGTGACGAAGCTGTCGAAGTTTCCCCGAGCTGGCCTCAGATCTCGAACTGGAATGCGATTTGCAGCGCCTACACAGGCGACAGTCAGAAAGCAGAGAATATCTTCGACTGGAATCTGCACAGAACCTGCGCCGGATATATGTTCACCGGGGAATGCGTCAGCGATGTTACCGAGAAGCCCTGTGTTTCGACCGCCACGGAGCCGACGACTGCGGCATCCTTCATTCTGGCGGCGCTTGTCTGGAACGGCGATCTGGATATGCGGATCATTCCGGATCGCTCCAACGCGGGCTGCTATAAGGAACTTGCAGTTCATGACGGCTGCGAGGGAGACTGGACGCAGTACGAATTTGTGCCGTACTATCTGGACGCCTGCGCAGACGCTGTGTCAAGCGATCTATCGATTCAGAAGGTGTACATCACAAACGATATGAGCAATCTTTATATCCGTGTTGATAATGAATCCGGCAGTCTGCCTGCGTACTGTGCGGAAACGGTTTTCCAGGTCGGGGCTCATATCCGAAGCAGTACCGAAAGCGCGGCAGGCACTACGTCGACCCTGAACGGAACGTCTTTGCCGCACAGCTTTTCAAAGGCATTCGTCAGAAGCAGCGATTCAACAACAGTTGATCGCTATGAGATAAGCGGTTCCGCGTGGGCCTTTTCCAATACGGAAAGCGGCGCAAGAGTCGAGTGGTTGCCTGCAGCGGGTCGGATTCAGATGGTCATTCCGCTGGAAAGCATCGGCGCAGCAGTATCCGAAACGGAAACATGGCTTGACTGTGCAGTTTCCATTGGAAGCGGCGGCACAGACAGCGACGTCTTTGAGATCCATTACCGTCTTACCGGCAGCAGCCAGCAATGGCTGTACGGCGACTTTGAATAACATCAAATCAGCCCCCGCCGCATGCTTCAACGTGCGGTAAAGAGCCTTCGCTCCATCCCATCAGGTAACCGCTGAATCAATCACCTGCGGTTATCAGCGGTTACTCAGCTGGCGTTGAACTTCCAGGTTCAGCGCCAGCTTGACTTCTGCGAAAGCGGCTGCGTTCCTGGGCACGGCAGCCGCGACACCGGGAACGATTCTTGAAAAGGGTGAAAAAACGGAAAATATTTCTCCCCGCTATTGACAGATTCCCCTTCCATGCGTATACTCCGACCGGGAGATCGGGCAGATTCTGACGGGCTTCAGCATCAGCATCTGCAAATCCATCAAGGAGATTCCTGGCTTTGCGGCCGGCACCTTTGACCGTGATGCCGAATTCCGAGCGCTGATTTCCAAATAAACCGAGGTGATTTCAGATGGCGGACAACGCAGACACCAAAATTGGCTGGCTTTGCTGCCCAAAATGCGGCGGCAAAACAAGGACGCAGATACGGCCGCACACGGTATTAGAGGAGTTCCCTCTATTCTGTCCGAAGTGCAAATATACCTGCGTGATCCGTTTCAAGGACGGAAAAATTGAAGAACTCAAAATGCCAGACGCTTAGACGCAGTGCGATCCGAGATCATCGGTTTGTGCTGCGTTTTTTAGGTTGCGGAAAAAATGACTGAGGTCAATTAGAGATGAAAATCCTTGTTTTTAACGGAAGTCCAAAGAAAGAGAAAAGCGATACCATGCACATTACCCGTGCATTTCTGGACGGCATGAGAGAAGCTGCCGCGCAGGAAATCCGTACGATTGATGTGACTGACAAGCATATCGAGTTTTGCCGCGGCTGCTTTGTCTGCAAATACAACGGCGGACATTGCGCCATCGACGATGATATGCGTGAGATTCTGGAGCAGATGCTGGGCAGCGACTTGCTGTTGTTCAGCTATCCGCTCTACTGCTACGGAATGCCCGCAGGGCTTAAAAATCTCATTGACCGAACCCTCCCCCTGTCCTCTATGGCAATGAAAGAGGTGAACGGGCGCTATATCCATGTCGATCAGCGGGATTACTCTCACCTGCGGTATCTGATGATCTGCGGCTGCGGGTTTCCGAACAGCAGGCGCAACTTTGAACCGGCAGTACGGCAGTTTGAGCTGCTGTTCCCCAACAATCACACAATTCTGACCGTACCGGAAAGCCCTATGTTCAACGCACCGGAGGCCGCCGTTGTGACGGTTCCCCGGCTGGAGCTGGTTCGCAGGGCCGGGCGGCAGTACGCGCAAACCGGCCAGATCGACACAGCACTTCTGGCGGAGATCGGTTCTCCCATGATCCCGGAAGAACTCTACGCCAAAATCGTCAACGGAACCGCAGAATGAAAACGCACATTGCAAACATAATTACAGGGATCCGCATTTTAGGGAGTATTCTTCTGGCGTTCGTCCCCGTGTTCTCGGCTGTGTTCTATACGGTGTATCTGACGTGCGGACTGAGCGATATGGCAGACGGCATGATCGCAAGAAAAACCAACAATGTCAGCTCCTTCGGAGCCAGATTCGATACAGCCGCCGATTTTCTATTTGCAGCGGTATCGCTTGTAAAGCTGCTGCCGTATATCCCGGTTCCGAGATGGCTGTGGAAATGTGTTCCGCTTGAAATTTTTTGTGATTTGGGTATAATAAAAATAGGAACGCTGATAAAGGAGCGACATGAAATGCCTGAGATTTGTAGGTTTTATGGGATCGTCATTAAAATGTTTTTCAAGCCGAAAGAACACGAACCTAGTCATTTGCATGCTCTATATGGGGAACATATTGGTATTTTTGATTTGAAAACGATGAAGATGACAGAGGGAGATCTCCCAACGAGAGCGCAGCAGCTTGTGCAGGAATGGATGAGTGCGCATCAGGATAGGCTACTTGAAATGTGGGATACGCAGAAGTTGGAGAAATTGCCGCCGCTGTAATGGAGGTGTTGTTATGCTGCCAAGAATCAAAGAAGTAAGACCCATGCCGGATTATTGCCTACGCATTGTGTTTGATGATGGTCGCAAGGTTTTGTATGATGTAAAAGATGATATGGAGCAGATCGAGAGCTATCGCGATTTGGCGACGATTCACGGTCTGTTCAATCAGGTACAGCTTGATCCGAGCCGTACCTGCGTGTATTGGAATGATGAGATCGACCTGCCAAGCGATACACTGTACGAATACGGAAAGTTGATTGCATCCTGATCATTACAACCATGTAATAAAATCTCTCTGATGTCGCCCTCCATCCCATTGCGGATGGAGGGTTTCTCATCCAAGACCCATCAATTCCCGGATGATCCGGTCGGACATTTTGATGGAGCCGACGAGCACCAGCATGTTAAACACCAGCTCGCCAATATAGTTCCAGACGACCGTTGCCGGGGCGAGTCCTTCCGCTATGACAGGCGGGCTGGATGCAAATTGCGAGAAAATAATACAGGCCAGTAAAATGACACAGCCCTCCAAGCAGATGGCGGCGTAGCTTTTGATGAACGCCATGCCAATGCTGCTGGAGGGCTGTCCTGCAAAGCTCGACAGCGGGATCGGCGCAATCGCTGTCGCCATGTAGAGCTTAAAAAAGCGGCCGTAGACGGTCAAAATCATCACGAGCGACAGCACCCAGATGAACAGCGAACCGAGCAGCGTCACTGCCCAGAGCGGAATGCTTTCCAGCGGGCCCACATCTTCAATCGTTGACGCGATCTCGGCGGGCAGTGTGGATGCTTCCATTGCCGAAAGACCGGACGCCCCCATGATCGTCTGGATCGCGCCCTGCGCAATCGAGAACAGAGCCGTCATCAGCTCCATGCCGTAGGTGACCGCCGCCTGTGCCAGCACAAAACGGATGAAGCATTTGAACGCCACCTCCGGGCGTTTCAGCTCCGTAAAGCTGCCGCAGGTTTTCATGACACCAATCACAAAGAACAGCACCAGAAGCGCATACGCGATTGCTTTTAAGGCATCATTGATCCCGACGATTACATTCCAGATCCCGCCGCCCTTGAAGTTCTCCGGACTGGTGGTCAACAGCGTCCAAATTTCCGACAGCTTGCTGTTCCACGTTTCCAGCGAGGAATTGAGATTATCTATGATCCAGTTTCCACTTGAGATGGTATCACCTCCAGTTGTATCGGGGAGAGCGGCTTCGCCCTCCCCATATTCTTATCAGCCGGTGATCAGCGTCAGGATCTCCTTGGTGAATGTAATGACGATGCCGCCCGCAACAGTCAGGATGCCGTTCGCGCGCTGCGACGGATCGTGCGACTTGAGAGACAAACCGACCTGCAAAATGCCAAAGCCGAGCAGGATCAAGCCGACCGCGCGAATCAGGGAAAAGATGAAATCGCTCAGGTTATTCACGACCGCCAGCGGATCGCCGTCCGCCGCGAGCGCCGGGACAACAAAAACCGCCAGCATGAAAAACACGCTGGCGAAGATCGAGTAGAGCCGTTTGGCTTTGGCTTCAAATGGTTTCTTCAATGAAATTCCTCCTTCAATGGATTCAAATTTTCTGTGCTGCCCACACGAAGCAGCGGGCGGCCGGTGTAAACAGCCGGTTTGGTGCCATGATGAATGTACGGTGCTGCGCCGCCGAGGGAGCTGTGCGAAATCGCCGGATGGTGCATGAGATCATACTTTTCATCCATGACCGGGCTTGCGCCGCGGATGAACAGCAGCGCATAGCGGTTGTCCAGTTTCCGTACCTCGTCAGGGGTCAGCAGTTCGCGTCCGGACATCTGGAAATTGGTTGAGTAGGAGCCGGATTTGCCTTTCGTCTGACCATGCGTTTTCGTATCAATCGTGGCTTTGCCGAGCATCTCAGAAACGTATTTGTGTGTTGACGATTCGTTGCCGCCGAGATACAAAATGGTATCACAGTTGCCTGGAATTGTCTCCCAGCTATCCTTATACAATTCTTTGATCTGCGCCATATTCTGAATGATGACGCTTGCCGAAATGGAACGTGAGCGCATCGTCGCAAGCTCGCGCGTGAAGCCCGGCAGCGGCATGGCAGCGAACTCGTCCAGCACAAAGCGCACGTGGCGCGGCAGCGGGCCGTGATGAATTTGATCTGCGCTGTAATACAGGGCTTGGAATGCCTGTGCGTAAAGCAGGCTCACAAGGAAATTGAACGTGTTATCATTGTCTGGAATGACAGCGTAGAGCGCGACCTTCTTTTCGCCCAGTGTGTAGAGATCCATATCGTCGTGGTCAGTGAGGGCTTGGATCTGCGGCAGATTAAAGGGCGCGAGACGGACAGCCGTACTCACCAAGATCGATTTCGCAGTCTTGCCCGCGGCTAATTTGAACACCTTATATTGCCGGACAGCGACGCTGTCCGGCCTTCTGCGCTCTATGGATTCAAAGAGCAGATCGAGCGGAGACACATGCCCTTCATCTTCCTCGCGCACCTCGGCATATTCCAGCACACGCATGACCATTGAGAAGTTCTGCTCATATTCCGGGGCTTCCTGAAACAGCATGAGGGTGATGGCCTGCAGGAGCGCGGTTTCGGCTTTGGTCCAGAACGGGTCAGACTCATGGCTGCCCTTTGGCGTGGTGGACTGGATCAGGTTGTTGACCAGCTTCAGCACGTCCTTTTCGTCGCGCAGATAGCGGAATGGATTGTAGCCGTCCGACTGTTCCAGATTCACAAGGTTCAGAACACGCACGTCGTAGCCCTGCTCTTTGAGGTAGCCGCCCGTGGCAAGCAGCACTTCAGATTTGGGGTCTGTTATGACATAATTGGTGTTTGCGGTCAGGATATTCGGCAGCACAAAACTGCGTGTTTTGGCTGCGCCGCTGCCGCCGATGACCAGCACGTTGAGCGAGCGGCGGTGCTTGTGCGTATCCAGACCGAGCCGGACGTGCTGCGTCAGCGGGATGCTGTTCTTCTGCGCGAACTGCGCGTTGACGGATGCTGGTGTCGCCCACGCCGCAGAGCCGTGTTCCTCGCCGTCGCGGGTCCTGCGCTGATTCGTCCGATAAAGCAAAACTGCCATGCCATAAGCGGCAAGGCAGATGAGGATCGCGGGCAGGCTTTTATCCGTCCATATGATATTCGTCGGCTGCTCCAACGCGCGCGTCAGATTCTGCAGCAGCTCCGGCAAACCGCCGCCAAGGGACTGCGCCAACAGGAGAGCAAGCCAAACAACGGGAATTATGCCAATGAGATAAAACAGGGTGTCGTTTGATTTTCGGATAGGCATCACCTCTAAAATTACTTCTAGAATTGTGCATCATATTGCTTTGCATTTTTTACTCATGTTATAATGTATGTGAAAATATAAAACGTCTGGGCAAACTACTGTTTGACCGTAGCGAAAGGGGAATTATGGTGAAACAGCCGTGGGACATTGATTTTTCGTCGATTTATTCCGAATCTGAATTATCACAGCTACATGAAAGAACGGCATGGATTGGTGCGCCAATTCTCCCACCTATTTCCGAAGAGGTTTTAGAAAGCATTCGTATCAATCAAGAATGGATACAAAAACTTGCCCCAATTGCTGAAGAATTCATGTCTGCTCAAAAAGAACTCAACGCAATCATGGAGCAGTTACAACCCGCATTGACTGAATTCCAGTGTGCTTTCAATGAGATAGATCAACTTTTAGCAGGAGTTTCTATACCATCGGTTTCTAAAGAAGAAAAAGAGAACCTGTTGAAAAGCCATCGTCAATGGGGTGAGTATGGATGGACGCTGCACCCGAATGCTATATTGAAATTCTTCTATCACAAACCAATTGATCGCACAGATGCGTATAACCGGATGCGGATATTTCTCTCGGAGGACAACACAAACTGTGTTTTCAGATCACTCCAACGAGACCTGCCACAATCAAAAGACTTGGGATCAGCTATTTTTTGCTTTCAGAATAAAGAGTATAAGGCTTGTTCTTTACTCATATTTAGTATGCTTGATTCAATGCTGATTGGCAAGCAACCAGAAACAAAATGGAGACACCCAGGAAAGGGTGGAGTTGATTATTTCAAAGAACAGACGAAGCCCAGCGATGAACAATTTCTGTTATTCGTTCTTCAATGGGCAAATGTAATTGCTTGTCTGGAAACAGTGTTCGCAAGTGGTAATAATTTCACCAACGAACCTGAAACCATCAATCGTAACTTCATCAGCCACGGAATGAGCAAAAGGTCTGTCAGCGAAACGGACTGTCAGCAACTTTTCATGCTATTACATAATTTTATTTGGTTCTTAAATCGTTGGTTTCCCGCTGAATAAGACATTACACGAATAGATCATTATGTCCTTGTTTTTCGCCTTTTCCCTTGGTCGGGACGCGCGGTTCGACACCGGACAGCTTTTCGCGGAAGGACTGAAGCTGCTCGCCAACTGATGGACGGTCATTCTTCGAGTTCTTCCTGCTCGTAGGCGAGCTGCTGCCGGTATCGTCCGAGGAGCGTTCCGACCGAGACTCTTTTTTTGACGGGCGTTCCTCCTGCGCTTTCTCCAACGAACCGAAGAGACGCTCGAAAATGACGTTTGCTAATTCCAGATCGGTTGTCGGAATGACAAGGTCGATAGGCGCGTCCGGCTGCTCCTTGTCCTGAATGCCCGCAAACAGCACCTTGTCCTTTGCCTGACGGCTGAATTCCCGGTACTGCTCCGGGGTCAGGGAAAACGTGCGGATGTCGCGCGTTTGCTGGAGAATTTTCTTGAGGCTGGTCTTGCCGTAGACCTTTTTATGGTTGCGCGCCAACGCCAGCAGCATCGCCGCGGCATTCTTTGCCGCAGAGCCTGCCAGCTTGACCGCAACCTCGCCGCCGGAGAGCATCATGTGAACGACCTGCTCGGCGGCTTCGCTGTTTCCTACGTTGATGGGGAATCACCTCCTGTTTGTGAACGAATGCTCTGTTTCTTTTTCGTGTAGGGATTTTTCCTGTGCAGCGACATCGCGCTGCATGACCGCGGCCGAATCGGCGATCTCGCGGCACAGCTTGATTTTCTGCCGCTCGGTGCGGATCTGCTTGTTGATCTGCGCAAGCTGCTCATAAATCTCCGCTTTTTCCTCTGTGAGCGTCTGCCGCGAAACGCCGCAGGTGTCCAGTGTGGCTTTTGCTTCTACATATTGCGCGTACTCAGATTCCATGCCGGATAGTCCTTCTTCGTAGAGGGCTTTGCTCATAGCAAGGGCTTCTTCCGCAGCCAGCGCGTCAAAGAGCTTCTTGCGCTTTTTCTTACGGACGTTCAAAATTGTGCGCTGCTTGGCAAGCTGCGTGACCGTGCTTTCTGCCTGATGCATGCAGGCGGTCAGGTCATCCGCCGTGGAGATGCTATTCTCTTGCAGGAATTTCAGCCGCGCCTTATAGGTTTCGGCTTTCATGATCTCTCGTCGAAGATGCGGCGTCATGCGCGGCGGGTATTGCCGCTTTTCGATGCGGCCAAGCAGATAGCAGTAGTGATAGTAAAGCGCAAGGAATCCCTTGTACTTTGGATGCGGGCGATACGGCTGCGGCTTCGGGCGCGGAACAAACGCTGGTCTGGTACCGGCTTCAATCTCTACCAGATTGCCCGCAATGGCGCGTTCAATGTTTTCTTCTGAATATGCCGCGTTTTTGCGCTCCGGATATATATACCGCTCCTGCCCGCGCAATCGGAAGCCAAGCCGGTTGCCGTGGTGGATCTCGTAGCCCTTATGCTCCATGAGCAAGAAGAAGTGGCCAAGATCGTTCGCGTCGGCAATCGCATCGCGCAGGTCCGCTTCCAGCATGGAGCGGAACGTTGGTTGCCCTTTGGACTGGCGGAGCCATTCAATATAGCTGACCGCTTTGGAGGGCTTTCCCTCCATAATGACGGACAGCCCATGCTCCCGGCAGAGCTTATCCGAAATTGTGCGAATCTGCTGGTAGTAGCTTTTGGCGTTGCTGTGGTATTTTCGCCCCGTCACCAGATTCACAGAATTGAAAACCATGTGCGCATGGATATGTTCTTTGTCCACATGAACGCCAATGACGACCTCATAATCCGCAAGATGTTCCTTTGCAAATGCCTGTGCAATTTCCAATGCCAGTTCTGGCGTGATCTCACCGGGCTTGAATGATTGGATGATGTGGTAATACTGAACGCCGTCACGGTTATTCTTCGCTTCCTTGGTTGCAAGCATTTGGTGGCAAGCATGCCCCTTGTCGCAGTTCAGATAAGCCGTCAGGACTTCCTCATCCGTCTTGTCGGGATTCACTGCATAGTTGATCGCCAGATCCAGTCTGGCATGCCGGGCGAGGATCTTGGTTACTGCCATGACTGCTGACTGAGCTGGTACATGAGTTCATAAATACGATCTAGCATCCGCAGCGCGCGTGTGACCTCGTCGCGGCTGGCAAATCCGGCGTTCGCTTTCCGGGCGAGCTGATTGATATTGTTGCCGATCTGATGGATCTCCGTGCGCAGCCTGCGAAGTTCCTCCGAGGGTGCGGCTTGGATGCTTTCCCCGAGGATCAGCTTGCGCAGGTAAGCAGACAGCGGCAGGCCGCTGGCTTGCAGCCCCTTTTCCAGCGCGGCGCGTTCGTCCTCATCCAGCCGGATATGTAGATTGTACTGATTCTTCCGCACGGCGCTCCTTTCTCCGCCCGCAGGCGGCATTTCGGGGTCAGGGTTCTCCCTGCAAGCTGCCTTTTGGTACCAAAAGGCGATGCTTGCGCGCGTCGTCGCGGACTGCGCTGCTTCGCGACGACTTTTTATGCTGCGCATCAAAAAGTCATCTCTCATCCGCTTCGTCGCTCCTCCTTTCCAAAATGCAAACAGTTCCTTGGTTTGCATTTTGGTTTTCTTTTTAGTCGCTACAATAGTCGCTATGGAATCCCGAAGGACTGGTTCCTGCCTTTTGTAGTCGCTACTATAGTCGCTACGCAGCGTCCAGTTCCGATTCCAGCCGCTTTCTGGCAAGATCCGCGTACACGTCGGTGACCTCGATGCCGGTTGCGTCATAACCTTCTTTCACCGCAGCCAGAACCGTCGTGCCGGAGCCTGCAAAGGGGTCCAAGATATGACCGCCCGGTTCCGTGATCTTGACAAGGTCCTGCATAAGCTGCAGGGGCTTCTCGGTCAGGTGGATGCGGTTCTGCGGGTTGCCGTATTTGAACACACCCGGCAAACACGGCACAGGGCGGCTGACCGGCATATCTCCGTTTGAACCCCAGACGATGTATTCTGCCTGCTGCCGGAATCGACCTTTCTGCGGACGGGAGTTTCCCTTGTCCCACACGGCAATCCCGCGCCAGATCCAGCCCGCCCATTGGAGCGCATCGCTGGCGCAGGGAAGCTGCCGCCAGTCAATGAACATACAGACCGGCGCGCCGGGTTTGGCTGCGCGTCTGGCAAGGTACAGCCACTCTGCCGCCCAGCGGGTCCATGACCGCTGATCTTTGGCGTCGCCGTCAAAATCGGGCGGTGCGTTGCCGCCCATGCTGGAATAATTCTTTGCGGTGGCTTTGGATTTCTCCGCCTGTGTGCGGCCACCGGACGCATACGGCGGATCTGTGATGACGGCGTCAAATGTGCTGGGAGGAAAGCTCTCCAGCACCGTAAGGCTGTCTCCGTGGATGATCTCCCATCTGGGCTTATCGCGCATGGGCATCCGCTCCCTTCATTTTTTGAGTATGTTGTCGATTCTGTACCCGTTCGTGTGTCAGTTCAAATACACTGAGGTATTCTGCCGTTGCTTCTGCCATCAAGGTGTAATCACGCTTGCCGGGGCAGCAAGCATACCACTGCGGCGTTTTCCCGTCGACCCAGATGTGCGGTTCCGTATTGCGAAGATTTGGATTTGTGCTGCGGCAGCTTCTGCTGACGACGTCCCCAATTTTCATCCGAACGCTGTCAATTTCGCCTTTCGTGGGATTCAGGATGGAAACTGTCAGGTATGGATACTGATTCGCAACGATATCTTTTGTAAATCGCGCTTTGACCCGCAGATCGCCAAGACTGCCGTAGCAGCATTCGCCAACGAATTGCGGGTCATGGATCACGCGCCCATCTCCATAGATCTTTCTCAGTTCGTCCAGAAAGAAATTTGTCATGTACGTTCATCCTCCAGTTCCGCGCAAGCCATCCGCAGCTTCTCTGTCTTGTCCGTCTGCTCCCATGCGGCCTGCGGGTGCATGAAATGGCAGTTGTTGCAGATTTCTGCAAAGAACGGCTTGTCCAGATCCAGTGCGCGGATCATGCCAGCCGGAGTGAAATCAAAGACACGGCGGACAGCTTCGGTCAGGAATGCGTCGTCATAGTATCCGCTCTCCTGTGTGTCGATTTCGACGGCAACCGGCTCTGCCTGCCCAATGGCATAGGCGAGGCTGACTGTACACACATCGGCAAGACCGGCTGCGACGATGTTCTTTGCCACATATCGCGCCATATATGCGCCGCTGCGGTCAACCTTTGTGCCGTCCTTGCCGGAAAGCGCACCGCCGCCGTGGGGTACAAGCCCGCCGTAGGTGTCGACCATCAGCTTACGGCCGGTGAGACCGGTATCTGCTTCAAAGCCGCCCAGCACAAATCTGCCGGATGGATTGATGAAGATTTTTGTATTCTCATCGATGCGCACGTCATGGCAGGCACGGGCAATGACCAGCCTGCGGAGTTCCTCGCGCAGCTCGTCAGGGTCTTTGTCTGCATCATGCTGGCAGGAGATCACGATGGTGTCCACGCGCTCCGGAACACCAAACGCATACTGCACGGACACCTGCGCTTTTCCGTCCGGCCCCATTCCTGAAATCAGATTTTCCTCCCGGCAGGTGGTGAGCAGGCTCGTGATGCGGTTCGCCAACACGACCGGCGCGGGCAGCAGCTCGACTGTTTCCCAGCAAGCGTAGCCGTACATGATGCCCTGATCGCCTGCGCCGAGCGTATCCCCATCGACTGCACCTGCAATATCGGGGCTTTGCGTATGTAGACGCACCTCTACATGATAATTACAGTCATATCCGGCATTCCGAACAGTCTGCCGCACGATGGCTTCCACGTCGGGGCTTGCCGTTGTGCGGAGTTCCCCGGCAACAAGAATTTTGCCCGCCGTTGCCAGCACTTCACAGGCAACGCGGGCATTGGGATCTTCTTTGAGACAGGTGTCCAGAATGCTGTCCGCAATCGTGTCGCAGAGTTTGTCCGGATGGCCTGCCGTGACGGACTCTGCCGTCAGGATGTATTTATCTTTCATGCGTCGATTTTCCTTTCTTCGGCTGATTGATCACCTTTCCATGCTGCATGACGAACAGCTTTTCGCGGGAATACAGGCGCGTATAGGTCTGGATCTGCTTGTCGGTCAAAGAACAAAATTCCTCGCCGCTGCCTTGTGCAAGGAAAAACGTGCCGTGGATAATGTCACACGGTATGCCATTGCGATTCCGCAGGAAGCGGTTTTCTGGCAGACCGAGGAGCTTGGCTTCTTCGTTGCACACCAGCAGGACATTCGGATCATCAAACGGTTCGACGGCCTGAATGAAACCACCCACAATAGCCTGCATGCTCGCCAAGCTGCCGTCGATCTCCTTGACATACGGATCTTTGGTGGGTTCCACGACCAGAATGCGCATGGGATCATCGCTCATAGTTATCCTTCTTCTTTCCGCGGCGGTTGTGATTGTAGTCGCCAATGTCTGTGATCGTCACATATTCCCCAGTCAGGAACAGGGCTTTGCCGTAGCTGTGGCACTCGCCGCTGAAAATACGGTGGGTGAGTTCCTTTGCCTGATTCCGCAGACCAGCTTCGCGCAGCGTCCTCGCCGCAATGCCGACAAGGTTAAAAATGTTACCGTCCTGACCGATCAGTGGGCAGAGCGGCTTTTCAACATTCAAATTCTTTTCTTCGTCCATACTTTCCCCTCCGTGTAATAAAGTTGGTTTCATTTGTATATAATAAAATCGTTTGCATTCATTTGCTTGCAAATGACGTTGTTTCATGTTATAATCCATATAGAACATCATGCAAGGAGGATTGTTTATGGCAAGTTCATTGGTTCAGTTCCGCACAGAAGACACATCCAGAATCAAAGCCGCCAGCATCTGCGAACAGCTTGGAATCGACCTGCCGACGTATCTGCGCGCCTGTATTGCCCGTTTGATTCAGGAAAACGGCATTCCGTTCAGCATGAAGCTGGAACCGAAACCCGAAAACAAGGGTCTTCAGGCCATGAAGGAAGCCAGCCGCATTGCCGCTGAAAACGGAATCGCAGATCTGTCGCTCGACGAGATCAACGCAGAAATCGCCGCAGCCAGAAGCCATTGAGACGAGATGCAGTATTACGCAGTCATTGACACGAATGTCATCGTATCCGCCATGCTGAAATGGGATTCTATTCCCGGAAGCATTTTGGAGTTGGCGCTCGATGGACCAATCACGCCTGTATTGAACCACGAAATTCTGGAAGAGTACCGCCAGGTGCTTCTGCGTCCAAAGTTTCATCTGACGGAGCGTATCGTCGGTGATTTTTTGGACAATATCAGCGCCCGTGCTGTTTTTGCAGACGCACACAAGCTCATGCTGGAGTTGCCTGACCCCAAAGATGTGGTATTTTATGAAGTGACGATGGAGCAGCGCAAAACAGAGGATACCTATCTGGTGACAGGCAATCTGAAGCATTTTCCTTCTGAACACTTTGTCGTGACGCCCCGGCAGATGCTGGATATCATTGTGAACAACGAGAAATAGAACCGGTGCGTCTGCAGTGATGGCAGACGCACTTTATCGTTCCTGATTCTGCTGCTTTTTCTGTGTTGTCCTTGTCTGTGACTTCTTCGGATACTGTTCCATGCCGCACTCTTTGAGGCAGTTCTTGAATGCATATTTGAGGCAACCAACCGGCAGGCCGTTCTGCTCGTAGCCCGCCTTGATACCGAGATAGTAGTCTCTTGGCGGCAGGGACGGTTTCAGATGCAGCTCTGGGTTCATAATATAAGCCATGACCGGGACGCGCCGCCCGTCAAACGTCCGCACCTCCAGCGTCTGCTTGATATACAAACGCGGATAGCCTTCGTAGCGGTCGAGCGATGCTTCGCATTTATCAGTCAGCTCCCACAAAAGGCCATAGACGCAGGCTCCTTCCTTGGATTCGACCGTCGCAACGCCGCTGCCGCGAAAGCGCAGGTCATAATTGTCCAGAACAGCCTGTCCGTAGACAGTCGCGTCCGGACAGCGGTAGCGCATCTGATCCAGATTGATATTGCTGCCGTAAGCAAAATACAGTGGTTTTTCCATCGTCATTCCTCCAGTATCGTAATTATCATAGCTGCGCTGTGGCGTTGTTTCAAAATACGCAGCAAGCGCCTCTGCTGCTTCTGCTCGCGTGATGCCGGTCAGCTCGATTTCTACGCCGAAGCATTGATCTTTGATGCCAATCATCGCTGCTCACAGTCCTGAAGGAAGATTATATTTACTACATCGTAGGGCATACGTCACGTCCTTCCTCTTTATCATGTAGTTCCGCATCCGCTGCGCGGATGCGGCGGCCAATGGCTTCTATGACCGTCACGGTCACACCGTTGCCTGCTTGCTTGTATGCCTGCGCATCAGAATTGATGGCGAGGATCTTGTCGATCTGATCCTCACTGAACCCTTGTAAGCGGAAACACTCCCGCGGCATCAGCCTGCGGACTCTGCCGCCGCGCAGGACAATGCCGTGTGTGTTCGCCGTGTCCACCGTATGGGCAACGCCCGCAAACACATGGCCGCGGCGCGTATTGCTGCCCGCGAAGCCGAGGTCGATGGAATCGCCTTCATGCGCTTCCTTGCAGCCTTTCTTCGTTGCTTCCTTGATATAGAGAACGCCGGAGTTTTGCCCCTTGAAGTTGGTAAGGGAGCCGTCCTGCCGGGTATGCAAACATCTGGCGTTCGGCGTGATCTTCGGATCACCTTTCGTCAGATCTACAAAGTAGAGTCCGGATTGTCTGCTGGTGTCCTGTGTGCAGGCGATTCCGGCAGAATCATAGACTCGTTTGCCCAGCCGTCCATGGACGATCTGTACAAGAGCTTTTGCATCTGTTCCAAAGACAGGAAGTATTTTTCCGGCGCATCGGGGATCAAGATATCCGATAAGGAACAGCCGCCGTCTTGATTGCGGGACTCCAAAATGTTTGCTGTTAAGCACAGTCCATTCGACATGATACCCCAGGTCATAAAGCGCGGAGAGGATGACACCAAACGTCCGGCCTCGGTCATGCGAAAGGAGCCCAACGACGTTTTCAAGAAAAAGATACAGAGGTCTCTTTTCTTTAACCACTCTGGCCAGTTCAAAGAAGAGAGTACCTCTTGTATCTTCAAATCCTTTCCTCCTGCCAGCTGTAGAAAACGCCTGGTTATCCTGAATTCGGGATAATCAAAACCTATCTCTATCTGGAGCAGCTGCGCTTCGGCGACGAGCTTCATGTTGAACTGGACATTGCCGAGACGGACTTTTACTTACCCGCGCTGACGATTCAGCCGCTTGTCGAAAACGCCGTGAAATGGGGCGTCGGACGCAAAGAGGATGGCGGCACGGTGACGCTTATGACCAGAAAAACGCCGCTTGGCGCGGAAATCACCGTGTCGGACGACGGCGTGGGCTTTGACCCGGAGCAGCCGCCGCAGGACGGAAAGGAACACGTGGGACTGCAGCTCGTCCGCGGCCGCTTACAGATGGTCTGCGGTGCAAAGCTGACGGCGCAGAGCAAAATCGGGCAAGGCACGCTCATGCGGGTGCTGATTCCGTACAGCTGTGATGAAACCGCAGGCTCTTTCACGCAAACGAAGGCACCGTCTCACTGAATGCACAGATCTGACCCTTTACAAATTGGCCCGGCAAAAAAACAACGGACGCTGCACAAAAAGTATACGCTCTGTATATATACAAAAGATATGTATGGACCGGCCCGCACGAGAGGCTGCCGTTTTTGCGAAAAATTACACGGTTTGCGTGGAATTGTGCAAACCGCCGCTTTTCTGGACGCTTGTACCAACAGAGTTGTGCGGTTTTTTATTCAGTTTCTCTTGACATTATGCATTCTACGTGTATAATTATGAGCATACAAAATAACACGCACGACGCACACGCGTCACAGGAGGAACTGAACATGAAAAAGTATCTTGCACTGCTGCTTGCAGCCATTATGGCGCTGAGCCTTGCGGCCTGCGCTTCCACCGCAAAGACTGAGGACGCCGCTTCCACTTCCGGCAAGCTGACCATGGCGACTGAGGCCACCTTCCAGCCGTATGAATACTATGACGGCGACGCCATCGTCGGCATCGACGTGGAGGTCGCACAGGCCATCGCAGACAAGCTCGGCATGGAGCTGGAAGTCACCGACATCGCATTCGACTCCATCATCCCCGGTGTGCAGACCGGCAAGTATGACATGGGCATGGCCGGTATGACCGTGACCGACGAGCGCAAGGAGCAGGTCAACTTCTCCGATTCCTACGCCACGGGCGTGCAGGTCGTCATCGTCAAGGACGACAGCCCCATCACCTCGGTCGACGATCTGTTCGCGGACGGCGCCAGCACCGTCGTCGGCACGCAGGCGGGCACCACGGGCTTTATCTATGCCACGTCCGACATTGAAGATGCCGGTCTCGGCACTGTCAAGTCTTTCGGCAAGACGACCGACGCCGTCGAAGCCCTGAAGAACGGTCAGGTCGACTGCGTCATCCTCGACAACGAGCCTGCAAAGGCGCTGGTCGCAGCCAACGAGGGTCTGCACATCCTCGACACCGAATATGCCGTTGAGGACTACGCCATCGCCATCGCCAAGGAAAACACTGACCTGCTGGAAAAGGTCAACAAGGCGCTGGCCGAGCTGACTGCCGACGGCACGCTCCAGTCCATCGTCGACAAGTACATCGGCAAATAAAAATTTGATCTGTATCTTCGCAACGGGACGGAGCGATGCTCCGCCCCGCTGCTTCGCGCCATACGACTTTATAGAAAAGAGGGAGCGCTTCGCCCATGACAGAATGGTTTCGGGAATGGATCGCAAAGGTCGCAAAGGACTTTGTCACCTGCTTCATCACCAAGGATCGCTGGAAATATATCGTAAAGGGTCTGGGCAATACGCTCCAGATCGCGCTGGCCGCCGTGCTTTTGGGTATCCTGATCGGCACGATCGTCGCCATTATCCGCTCGACACATGACAAAACGCATGAGACGATGCGCCCCGGTCTGGGCCGGACGCTTCTGAACATCGCAGACTGGCTCTGCAAGGTCTATCTGACTGTCATTCGGGGCACGCCTGCGATGATCCAAATCCTCATCATGTTCTTTGTCGTCTTCTCCACCGCACGCAACGGTACGCCCGTCGCCATGCTGACATTCGGCATCAACTCCGGCGCTTACGTCGCTGAGATCATCCGCGGCGGCATCATGGCCGTCGACGAAGGACAGAACGAGGCGGGACGATCGCTCGGCCTTAACTTTGCGCAGACCATGCTCTATATCATCATTCCGCAGGCGCTCAAAAACGTGCTGCCCGCGCTGGCGAACGAGTTTATCGTGCTGCTGAAGGAAACGTCCGTCGCCTGCTATGTGGCCGTCAACGATCTGACCAAGGGCGGCGAGATCATCCGCTCACAGACGTACATTCAGGCCATGCCTCTGCTGATCGTCGCAGCCTTGTATCTCATCATGGTCGTATTCTTCTCGCATCTGGTAAGCAAGCTGGAAAGGAGGCTGCGCAGCAGTGACCACTGACGTTCTGATCCAGGTTCAGGATCTGAAAAAGCATTTTACCGGCACGTCCGCCATCAAGGCGCTCGACGGCGTTTCGGTCGATATCAAAAAGGGTGAAGTCGTGGTCGTCATCGGCCCGTCCGGCTCCGGCAAGTCCACGTTCCTGCGCTGCCTCAACCTGCTGGAGGTTCCGACGGGCGGACAGATTCTCTTTAACGGCGTCGATATCACCGATAAGAGCTGCAATATTAACCTCCACCGCCAGAAGATGGGCATGGTGTTCCAGCATTTCAATCTCTTCCCGCATATGACCATCCTGCGCAACATGACCCTTGCGCCCGTAAAGCTCCTGCATAAATCGCAGGAGGAAGCGGACGCGCAGGCGCTGAAGCTGCTGCAGCGCGTCGGTCTCGGCGACCGCGGGAACGCGTACCCCGCGCAGCTGTCCGGCGGACAGAAACAGCGCGTGGCCATTGTCCGCGCGCTCATGATGGAGCCGGAGGTCATGCTCTTCGACGAGCCGACGAGCGCGCTCGACCCGGAGATGGTCGGCGAGGTTCTGGAGGTCATGAAGGAGCTGGCGCACGACGGCATGACGATGGTCGTCGTCACGCACGAGATGGGCTTCGCCCGCGAGGTCGGCAGCCGCGTGCTGTTCATGGCCGACGGTAAGCTCGTCGAGCAGGGAACACCTGAGCAGATTTTTGAGCACCCCCAGAATCCCCGTCTGCAGGATTTCTTGGGGAAGGTCCTGTAAAAAGTCCGGCCCGCTGCAAAAAAGCAGCGGGCCGGTTTTGTATAACACTGGCGTATTCCATTGTAGGGGCCGACGACTCTGTCGGCCCGAAAATGTCACGAATTCGCCGAAAAGTTCTGTAGAAAAGCTGCATTCTGCGGGCGGACAGAGGCGTCCGCCCCTACAAGGAGCTGACGATTCTGCCTCAGACGCTCCCGCGTTCATGCCTCCGATCGTCGCGGATGAACATGAGGATGAAGCTGATGAGCAGCAATCCGCAGCAGACCCAGATGGCGCGGATGTCGGTGAACTCCGTCACGAGACTGCCGAGGCCTGCGCCTGCGGCGAAGACCTGACCGCGGCTGATGTAGGTATAGGCGTCCTGAAAGCCGCCGGAGAGCGTGACGAAGACCGCTGCGCGGAAGGTATCGGACATCTGCCCGTGAAAATGATGACTGTGCTGCATACCGCCCTTCGTTTGAGTTAGACTTGCGCCGCAAGTCCGGCGCAAACGACCCATATTACATGCGATAACCGAAAAAAAGTAAACCCTTTCTGCAAAAACCGCTTGACTCGCACTCGCCGAAAAGAACGTGTTTGAGGGCGACGTGACAGGATAAGGATGGATCTGAAAAATTCGTGACCGAGATTACCATCCCGGTGCGGCCTGCCGGATAGACGGAAAATTTTTGCCGGGGGTGTTGTTTTATGCCGGGTTTCGTTGTATACTGGGAGTCAGAATAACAGCGGAAAAACCGCATAATGGAGGTAAGATACCATGTTTACAAAGCTGATCGACGCACTGAAGGCTACTCGCCGCACCATCGTCTTTACCGAAGGCCCCGACGCCCGTATTCTCGAAGCGGCTGACCGCCTCATCAAGGACGATCTGATGAACGTCATCCTCATCGGCAATGTCGACGAGGTCAAGGCCGCAGCCGAAAAGGGCGGCTTCGACATTGCCAAGGCCGAGATCATCGATCCGGCCACCTATGCCGGCATGGACGAGATGGTCGCAAAGATGGTCGAGCTGCGCAAGGGCAAGATGTCCGAGGAAGACTGCCGCAAGGCACTCGCCAAGGGCAACTATTTCGGCACCATGCTCGTCAAGATGGGCAAGGCCGACGCACTGCTCGGCGGCGCGACCTATTCCACTGCCGACACTGTCCGTCCGGCGCTGCAGCTGGTCAAGACGAAGAAGGGCGCACATCTGGTGTCCTCCTCCTTCATTCTCTTCCGCAAGGACAAGGACGGCAATGACGAGAAGTACTGCATGGGCGACTGCGCCATCAACATCGACTATCAGGATACCGTCGACAAGGCGACCGGCGAGGTGACCTTCACGGCAGCGCAGAAGCTGGCTGAGGTCGCGGTCGAGTCTGCCCGCACGGCAGAGTTCTTCGGCATCGACCCGAAGGTCGCGCTGCTGTCCTTCTCGACGAAGGGCTCCGGCAAGGGCGGCACGGTCCAGCTCAGCCACGACGCCACCATCGAGGCGCAGAAGCTTGCACCCGAGCTGGCCATCGACGGCGAAATGCAGTTTGACGCGGCTGTTTCCCCGGTCGTCGGCCAGCTGAAGTTCCCCGGCAGCAAGGTAGCAGGCTATGCCAACACGTTCATCTTCCCGTGCATCGAAGCCGGCAACATCGGCTACAAGATCGCCCAGCGCCTCGGCGGCTTTGAGGCCTACGGCCCCATCCTGCAGGGTCTGAACGCCCCCATCAACGACCTCTCCCGCGGCTGCAACGCCGACGAGGTCTACAAGATGGCCATCATCACCGCTGGTATGGCGTAAGCTGTAATTTTATAGAATTTGCGTAAATTCGAACAGAATCTGTAGGGGCGGACGACACTGTCCGCCCGCAGAACGCAGTGCTTTTTCGAAAATCTGCGGCGAATTTGCCACATTTTTGAGGCCGACAGAGTCGTCGGCCCCTACGCACTCCGTCAAAGCCAAAACGCGAGCTTCACTTGCGTTTTGGAGCGGAAGAAGGAAGCCGACAGGATAAGCAGCCTTGCTTTGCAAGGATGCGTTCCGAAAGGCTTTCTTCTGACGCGGTGTCCTGCGCCACCTGAAAAACTTCGTGGGGATACTGCCGCAAGGCAGCATCCCCACATCTTTGCCTTGGAGTATTATTTCTTATGAAACTGACTGATTATCTGGGCGATAAGCCCTTCTGGCGCGTGACCGTGAAGCTGGCGGTTCCAGTCGCGCTGCAAAACGTATTGACAAGCTCGTTCCAGCTGGTCGACACGCTGATGGTGTCGCAGCTGGGCGACGTGACGCTCTCCGCCGTCGGCATGGCGGCCCAGTGGGGCTGGCTGTGCGGGCTTCTGGGCTTTGGCCTGTGCTCGGGCATGAGCGTGTTTATCTCGCAATATTGGGGCGTCAAGGACCTCAAGGGCATCCGGCGCGTGATGGGCATCGGCCTGATGCTGGCGATGTTCGTTTCGCTCGGCTTTCTGGCCGTCGCGCTGGCGGCGCCCACATGGGTGCTGGGCCTGTTCAATCAAGACCCCGCCGTCGTGGAAACCGGCTGCCGGTATCTGCGCATCGTCTGCTTTTCCTATCCCGCCGTCGCGCTGACGTATCTGCTGTCCAACGTCCTGCGCGGTACAGAGCGCGTCCGCCTGCCGCTCTATGTTTCTATCGTCACGACCATCGCCAACGCCTTTGCGGACTATGGCCTGATCTTCGGCGCGTTCGGCCTGCCGCGGCTCGGCGTAGAGGGCGCGGCCATCGCAACGTGCATTTCGTCCTGGCTGGGGCCGGTGCTGATTCTGATCTTCTCTGCGTTTGAGAAAAACCTGCTGGTCGGCCCGGTGCGGGAGCTGCTTGACTTCAACCTGAAGCAGCTCGGCGAGTTCTGCGCCCGCGCGCTGCCCGTCATGTCGAACGAAGGCCTGTGGGCGCTCGGTATGCTCATGCTCAACCGCATTTATGCCAACATGGGCTATGAATATTACGCGGGCATGACCATCTTCAAGACGTTTTCCGAGCTGGCCTTCGCGTTCTATGTCGGCCTCGGCAACGCCTGCGTCATCATGGTCGGCAAATCCATCGGCAGCGGCAAAATTCAGCGCGGCGTGTCCGACGCCCGGCGCTTTTCCGTGCTGGTGCCGCTGATGGGCCTCGTTGTGGGCCTGACGATGATCGCCGCGCGGCACCCGCTCGTGTCCCTGTTCGCCATGGGCGACAATCTTTCGGCTACGACCATCTCAACGGCCTACGCCGTGACGATCTTCTGCTCGCTGGAATACTGCTTCCGCAATATCTCCTATGTGCAGGTCGTGGGCGTGTTCCGCTCCGGCGGCGATACGCTGACGGGCATGATCTTCGACCTTGCAAGTCTCTGGGTCGTCGCCATCCCGCTGGCGCTGCTGGGTACGCGGGTGCTGCACGTGTCGTTCCTCGGCGTCGTGATCCTCGCGTATCTGGGCGAGGACATCCCGAAGAGCATCCTGTGTCTGCTCCACTTCAGATCCATGCGCTGGCTCAAGCCCGTCACCGAAGAGGGACGCGCGGGGCTGAAGGCGTATAGAGAGGAAGAATAACCGCCGTACCAAAGGCTCCCCTTGTTCCAAAGGGGAGCCTTTTCCGCTTCATAGAAGATGGGAAGGCTGCAGCGCACTGCCGACTCTGCCTGCTTTTCCCTGCCCATGTCCCGACTGTATCCGCGCGGCGAATCTGCCACACTAAGGGCAGAACTTTCGGAAGAGGGGATGCAGATGAAAAAACAGCTGCGGGGGCTTTTCTGCGCAGCGGCGCTGGCAGCGGTGCTGGCGCTTCCTGCGCGGGCAGCGGAGCAGACGCACCGCGCCTATCTTTGCGGCTACCCGGATGGAAGCATCCAGCCGGGTGCGCCCGTCACGCGGGCGCAGCTTGCCTGCGCGCTCGTGCGGCTGGCGGAGGAGCCGCTGCCGGAGCCGGAGCGCGTGACGTTTTTTGATGTGCCGGGCGACCACTGGGCCTGCGCGCAGATCGGGAAGCTCACGGGCCTGGGACTGCTGCCGTTCGGAGACGGCGGCTGGTTCCTGCCGTCTGCCGCAGTCAGCTGGCGGGAGCTGTGCGGCGTGCTGGACACGCTGGCGGACTCGGAGACGGGCCGCGAGATATTTCCGGCGCTGACTGGTGCGTGGGAAGAGAAAACGGTTTTTGAAGCGGGGCAGGGGAGCGCCGCAGGCAGCGCGGCGGTCAGCCGGGCGGAGCTTGCGCGCGCAATGAACAGTTTGCTCTCCCGCAGTCCGGACAGGGAAGATGCGCAGCTGCGTGCCGCCGCGTGGTACTGGGACAATCAGGACGAGACGGCGTGGTATTACGCCGATCTGATCGAGGCGGCGGTCGATCATACCTGCCGCGTCCCGGTCGCGGCGGAGCAGTGGACGGGCATCGGCTAGATATTGTTCCGCAATCGCAAACGGCGTGCAAAATGCTCAAAAATGGGGCGCGAAGTTTGTAAAAAATGGCGGGCAGAAAATTTGACAGGAGCATTGAAATTTTTTTGCCCGCCCTTTATAATGAAACTACAATCTAAGATTGGTAGCTGTAAGGAAGTGTTTCGCACACGGGCTGCAACTATCACTCGGCTTGCACGGCAGAGTGTTTCAGATGAAGATCTGAAGCACTTTTGTTATATGCACCGGTGAGCATCACGAAAAGGAGGAACCCCCATGAACTTACTCACAAACGGACGCGTCATCACCCGCGACGAGGGCGGCAAGGGCTATTACGAAAAAGGCGCCGTCGCCTATGAAGGCACCAAAATCGTCGAGGTCGGCGAAGAAGCCGCGCTGCGCGCAAAATACCCGCAGGCCGAGATCATCGACGCCAAGGGCGGCGTCATCATGCCCGCATTCATCAACGCGCACACTCACATCTATTCCGCGCTGGCACGCGGCCTGTCCATCGTCGGCAACAATCCCACGAACTTCTATGAGGTCCTCGACGGTACGTGGTGGGCCATGGACCGCAAGCTGACGCTCGAAGGCTCCCGCGCCTCCGCAGATGCCCTGTACATCGACTGCATCAAGCAGGGCGTCACGACTATTTTCGACCATCACGCGGCCTACTGCGAGATCCCCGGCTCCCTGTTCCAGATCGGCGAGAGCGCCAAGAAATTCGGCATCCGCTCCTGTCTGTGCTACGAGGTCTCCGACCGTGACGGCGAGGAGAAGTGCCTGCAGGCCATCAAGGAGAACGCCGACTGGATCACCTACTGCGAACAGCAGAAGGACCCGATGCTCGCCGCCATGTTCGGCGGCCACGCGCTGTTCACCATCTCCGACAAGACCTTCGACCGCATGGTCGAGGCCAACAATGGCCGCACCGGCTATCACATCCACGTCTCCGAGGGCATGAACGACGTCTATGACAGCCTGCAGAACTACGGCCGCCGCCCCGTGCAGCGCCTGCACGACCACGGCATCCTCGGCGAGAAGACTATCCTCGGCCACTGCATCCATGTGAACCCGGCTGAGATCGAACTTATCCAGAACACCCACACCATGGTTGTCAACAATCCCGAGTCCAACATGTCCAACGCCGTCGGCGTCTGCCCGGTGCTGCCGCTGTCCAAGGCGGGCATCCTGCTCGGCCTCGGCACCGACGCATGGACGAACGACATGATCGAATCGCTCAAGGCCGCGCTCTGCGTCCAGCGCCTGAACGCCTGCCTGCCGAACGTCGCATGGTGCGAAGTTACGGGCATGCTCTTTAAAAACAACGCGAAGATCGGCGCAAAGTATTTCCCGGACGAACTCGGCGTGCTCAAGGCCGGTGCCGCTGCCGATATCATCGTCATGGATTACAAGCCGTACACTCCGTTCTCGGATGAGAACATCGACGGCCATATCCTCTTCGGCATGACCGGCAAACTCTGCCGCACGACCATCGCAAACGGCAAGCTTCTGATGAAGGACCGCGAGCTCATCGGCATCGACGAGGAAGCCGAAAACGCGCATATCCTCGAAGCCGCCAAGAAGCTCTGGGGCGCACTGAACCACAGAGAATATTAAGCCGCTTCTGCGTTTTGTAGGGGCCGATGCCCACATCGGCCCGCGCAGAATATACCTGTTTTTGCGGAAATCTACGGCGAATTCGCAGTTGCCCAACGGGCCGATGTGGGCATCGGCCCCTACAGTGAAGAACAGGAGGGTTCCCAATGTACGAAACCACCCGTCAGAGAATCTGCAAGTGGCTCCTGCTTGCCGTGCTTGTTTTCTCCACGCTCGACGCCGCACTGTTTGCCCTCTTCGATATCGGAACGGAGCGGCTCGGCCTGCGCTGTCTCAATTCGTTCTTTGAGTATTATCTGCCGGAACTCTTTCCGGGGAAGCTGACCGTGTATATTGCCGCGTTTGCCGGGCTGGCCGCGCTGGCCGCGCTGGCCGGCTGGGTCCTGCTGCTTTGCGGAAAACGCGCGGGAATAACCGTGATCTTTGCCGTTTCAGTCCTTCCGTTTTTCAAAAGTATTCTGATCTTCCTGACCAGCATTCTGGCCCTGTTCAGCGCAGCGGATCTCGGCGCGCAGGCGCTGGCATTCGCAAAGGATTTCGTGACATTCGTCACAGCCGGGCTGCCCATCGTATTGATGCTGTTCTGGAAGGGCCGCGGCTATTAAAACTTAGGAACTTAGGAGGTAATCAAATGTCTGAAAAAATGTATCCGATCCCGTTCAAGTCTCTGATGAACTGGATCGTCACCGAATACGCCCGTGAGGGTGAGATCTTCGGCGTGCACACGCCGTATTATGCCACCGGCAAGACGCTCCCCATCTTCGGCGAGATGATCGAGACACCGTTCGGCCCGGCAGCAGGCCCCAACAGCCAGCTGGCGCAGAACATCATCGCCGCCTATTTTGCAGGCGCCCGCTTCTTCGAGGTCAAGACCGTGCAGAAGATGGACGGCGAAGAGCTGGCCCGCTGCGTGCCGCGTCCGTGCATTCTGGCCGCGGACGAGGGCTATAACCAGGAATGGTCAACCGAGCTCGAAGTCCCGCAGGCGCAGAACGAATATATCAAGGCCTGGTGCGCGCTCAAGGTCCTGTCCAGGGTCTATGGCCTCGGCTCCCCGGACGGCTTTGTGTTCAATATGTCCGTCGGCTACGATCTCGAGGGCATCAAGGGCGAAAAGGTCAACAGCTACATCGACAACATGATGGACGCGTCCAATACCGCGCAGTTCAAGGAATGCCTTGCCGTCCTGACCGAGCTGTTCCCGGAGGAAAAGGACTTCATTGCCGCCATCTCCCCGCGCGTCAGCCGCAGCGTCACGGTTTCTACGCTCCATGGCTGTCCTCCGCAGGAGATCGAGCGCATCGCGTCCTATCTCCTGACCGAAAAGGGCCTGCACACCTTCGTCAAGTGCAACCCGACCATCCTCGGCTACAAGACCGCCCGCACCATCCTCGATTCCATGGGCTATGACTACATCGTCTTCGACGAGCACCACTTCAATGAGGATCTGCAGTGGGCCGACGCCGTGCCGATGTTCGAGCGCCTGCAGGCGCTGGCAGACTCCAAGGGCCTGGAATTCGGCCTCAAGCTCTCCAACACCTTCCCCGTCGACACCACCCGGAACGAGCTACCCGGCACGGAAATGTACATGTCCGGCCGCAGCCTCTTCCCGCTGACCATTGAGATGTGCAGCCGTATCAGCCGTCAGTTTAACGGCAAAATGCGCATTTCCTTCGCGGGCGGCGCGGAATTCTTCAACTGCGACAAGCTGTTTGCCGCAGGCATCTGGCCCATCACCGTCGCCACCACCATTCTCAAGCCCGGCGGATACAACCGTCTGGCCCAGATGGTCGAAAAGACGGAAAAGCTGCCGTATCACGCGTTCAACGGCACGGATTCCGCCGCGATCAGCGATATGTCCGCCGCCAGCCACAGCGACTTCCATCACCTCAAGCCCATCAAGCCCCTGCCTGCCCGCAAGAGCGAGGACAAGGTGCCCCTCATCGACTGCTTCACCGCACCCTGCAAGGGCGGCTGCCCCATCCATCAGGACATTCCGGAGTACATGGAGCTTGTCCGCCGCGGACTGTACGGCCCGGCGCTGAAGCTGATCACGGAAAAGAACCCGCTGCCGTTCCTGACCGGCACGATCTGCGCGCACCGCTGCCAGAACAAGTGCTCGCGCAACTTCTATGACGAATCCGTCCACATCCGCGACACCAAGCTCGTCGCAGCGGAGCACGGCTACGGCGCGCTCATGGCGTCCATGAAGCCGACCGCGAAGCTGCCCGGCAAGAAGGCCGCGATCATCGGCGGCGGCCCGACCGGCATTGCGGCTGCCTACTTCCTCGCCCGCGGCGGCGTGGAAACCACGATCTTCGAGCGCGAAGCGAAGCTCGGCGGCGTGCCGCGCTATGTCATTCCCGCGTTCCGCATCTCCGACGAAGCGCTCGACAAGGACGTTGCGCTCATGGAGCGCCTTGGCGTCGAAGTCAAGTGCGGCGCACCGGCTCCCAGCGTGGAAGCGCTCAAGAAGCTGGGCTACACCCACATCCTGATGGCCACCGGCGCATGGCAGGCGGGCGAACTCGGCATCCCCGGCAATGTCAAGGGCGTCATCGGCTGGATGAAGGAAATGAAGCAGCAGGTCAAGCCGTGCCTTGAGGGCCATGTGGTCGTCGTCGGCGCAGGCAACACCGCCATGGACGCAGCCCGCGTCGCCAAGCGCATGGGCGCGGCCTCCTCCACCATCGTCTACCGCCGCACGAAGAAGGAAATGCCTGCCGATGAGCATGAGCTGAAGCTTGCCATTGACGAGGGCGTGAAGCTGGTCGAGCTGGCGGCTCCCGTCGAGCAGAAGGACGGCAAGCTGGTCTGCAATCAGATGAAGCTCGGCGAGCCCGATGCATCCGGCCGCCGCAGCCCCGTCGCCACCGGCGAAACGTTTGAGATTCCGTGCGATCTCGTGATCTCCGCCATCGGCGAGAAGGTCGACGCGAAGCTCATGGCCGAAAACGGCATCGAAATGGGCCGCAAGGGTCCGGCCTTCCAGACCAACGTGGAAAACGTCTGGTCGGCAGGCGATGCGCACCGCGGCCCGGCCACCGTCGTCGAGGGCATTGCGGACGCCGCCGCGTTTGCGGAGGCCGTTATCGGCAAGGCGCACACGTATGAAATTCCCGAGCAGGCTTATCCTGCCAAGGCTGATGCGATTGCCAAGAAGGGCATCCTGAAGATGGCCTCCTGCGCCTGCTGTGAGGGCGGCCGCTGCCTCGACTGCAATACCGTCTGCGAAAACTGCGTCGATTCCTGCCCGAACCGCGCGAACGTCGTGGTCAAGCTGGCCGATGGCCGCCATGAGATCGTCCACGTCGACAAGATGTGCAACGAGTGCGGCAACTGCACGCAGTTCTGCCCGTATGCCTCCGAGCCGTGCCACGACAAGTTCACGCTCTTCCAGACCGAAAAGGACATGAACGAGAGCGAGAACAGGGGCGTCCTGTTCCTCGGCGGCGACAAGATCCGCGTCCGTCTGGAAAAAGACGAAGTCCTCGACCTGTCCCAGCCGAACGAGCTGCCGCAGGATATTGAGACTCTGATCCTTACCCTCCGCGGCAAATACAGCTACCTCTACACCGAATAATAAGACAAACGTAAAAGCCTCCCCTTGCCGTGCTCCGCACGGTAAGGGGAGGCGTCATTTTCGAGGAAAATGACGGAGGGGATTTGCAGCGTTCGAATCCCTTCAGTCAGCTTCCCTTGCGCCCAAGGGAAGCCTTTGTTGGGGCGCAAACCTCTGGATTGACAAAAAATGAAGTGTGATATATAATCGACGATACGCATTGACCGATTTCCATGCAAAATGAAACAGCGCCGGCTGCCGGACACGAAGATGGCTTGCGCTGCATGTTTATCAGGAGTTATGAGAATGAAACAGATCGTTGTATACGTCCATGGAAAGGGCGGTTCTGCGGAGGAAGCGGAGCATTACAGCGCTCTCTTCCCGGACAGCGAGGTGCTCGGCTTTGACTACCGCGCGCAGACCCCGTGGGAGGCCAGAGAAGAATTTCCACAGTTTTTTGCTGCCCAGCGCGCACGCTGCGGGCGGCTCACGCTGATCGCGAACAGCATCGGCGCGTTTTTTCGCTGCTTTCGCTGGATGAGACGCTGGTCGACGCGGCGGATCTGATCTCTCCGGTCGTGGACATGGAGAAGCTGATCTGCAATATGATGAAGTGGGCGAACGTGACCGAGCGGGAGCATAAAGACTGAAAAACACATGCGTGCGTGAAAAGTCTTCTTGTTCGGCTTTTTGCGTGGTTTACAGCAATTACCTTGCTTTTTTTCGCTCCGCGTAGTATAGTATGCTAAAATACCTGCTCTGCTTTCAGGAGGTTCGGCTATGGCACTCAAAGAGAATTACCGGGAATTGCTGATCGACGCGGTCGTCCGCGTTGCTGCGCGCGAGGGGCTTGACCGCACAACGACCAAGCTGATCGCGGCGGAGGTTCCGTGCAATGAGGTCTATATCTACCGGAATTTCGGCAGCAAGGACGCGCTGCTTCAGGCCGCGTTCAGCCGCACTGACCTGCGCTTCGTGCAGACGATTCTGAAAAATCTGGACGTGATGGACGCGCCCGGCCAGCCGCTGGAGCAGCGCTGCCGCGCGCTGTGGGAGCCGGTGTGGCGCTTTTGCCTGGCCCAGCCGGACGACATTCGGTTCTATCTGCGCTATTATTATTCCGCGCAGTTCCTTGCCAGCGCCCACGAGCTGCACCACCGCAATTACCAGCAGCTTCAGGCCCGTCTCAGCCGCTACTTCATCTCCTCGCACGACAGCTGGCTGCTGATGGCGCATATATTTGAGACGATCCTCAGCTTTGTCTCGCACGTGCTCTGCGGCGATCTGCAGGATACGCCCGAACTGGACGAGCAGGTCTTCAGCCTCATCTTCCGCACGCTGCAGCCCTATATGCTGCCGTAAATATCCGCAAATCTCGAAAAAAACACTTGACTTTTCCGGAACTTCTGCTATAATAAACCTGCAATTTGAGTTGCGGGTGTAGCTCATCCGGTAGAGCGCCACCTTGCCAAGGTGGAGGTAGCGAGTTCGAGCCTCGTCACCCGCTCCAAACGCTGCGAACAGTTTCGTTCGCAGCGTTTTTTTGTCTGTTCGGACGCGGACGATCTTCGCACAGGCCCGCCGCGCCGCGGCCCGTATGATCCTTTAGGCTGGCTTTAGGTGCGTCTGCTATGCTGGGGCCATAAAGGAGGTCATGTTCTGTGCTTGATTCGATCATTACCTCGGAAATAACGCCGGCGATCTTTCTGCTGTGCTCGGCGGCCTCCGTGCTGCCCGGCATCGCTGCAGAGCTTCTGCAGCACGATCTTCTGCGCCCGCACGTCGGACAAAGAAGCGCTCTGACGTTTGCGGTTCACAGAAAGTGCCTGTATAATCAAAACAGAACATAAGAGGAGGCGGCGGTATGCGGCTTTTGCTTGCGGAGGACGAGGCAGATCTGGCCGAGGCGCTCGGCGTGCTTTTTGAAAAGAATCATTTTTCGTATCCACGAACCGGGATATCAACGATATGCTCGACCTCATCTGCGAAGGGCCGGACCCCGGCGCGCCTGCCGGGAAGCCGCAGTCCGGCCCGGACGCGGTGCGGTCCATGCAGCAGCCGCAGGAGCCGCCGAAGGGGCCGTTCAATCAGGAAACACAGTATTCCATGCGCTATTTTACCCTGACGCTTGACACGGACGGGCCGCTGGACCGCCTGTTTGACCGCTTCTACCGGCCGGACGCCTCCCGCACCGCTGCGACCGGCGGCTTCGGCATCGGCCTCTCCATCGCCAAGAGCATCGCAGAAGCCCACCACGGCACCATACGCGCCAGCGTGCAGGAAAGCCGCATCACATTTGCCGCAGAGCTGAAATGAGTGCGGGAGCACGATAGATAATCTCGCTCAAAGCCGCCCCTTGCCGCACCGCGCGCGGTAAGGGGCGGTGGTGTAAAACGAACACCCCGTATGTCTGACATACGGGGAGTTTTGCGGATTTACGGAAGTGTTCGGATGCAGTCCTTCAGGAGCTGCATAAATGCTTCGCGGTCGAGCTTCAGCAGCACGAGCGCGTTTTTTTGCTCGAATTTTTTGTCGCTCTGCAGATCGGTGACGGTCTTGCCGAGCGTAAGCTCGGCCTGCGTCTCCACGAAAACGCCCGCCATTTTTCCCTCGAACAGCTCCGGGTGTGCCAGATACAGGACAGGGCAGGAATCATGCTGCGCGACGCCCGTGAGCCCAACGGTCTGCACCGCGCTCCACGCGCAGGCAAACAGCTCGCGTACCAGGCTGCCGCAGCGATTGCCGTATCCGGCCATTTCGTCCCAGTCTGCGGGGCGAAGCTCGGCCTGCATCGTAACGTCAAGACCGCACATGACGAGCGGCACGCCGGATTTGAACACGATCTGCGCCGCGTCCGGGTCGTCGTAAATGTTGAACTCTGCCGCAGGCGTCACATTGCCGCCGACGGCTGCGCCGCCCATCAGGGCGATGGAGTGCAGCAGAGTTTTCAGCTCCGGGTATTTTGTAAGCGCGATGGCCACGTTTGTCAGCGGCCCGGTCGCGACCAGACGCAATTCGCCCGGCATCCGCTTCGCCGCTTCATAGAGTGCGTCCCACGCGGGCGTGGTTTCAGGCGCACAGTCCGGCAGGGGCAGCTCGACCTCTCCGAGGCCGTTTTCGCCATGGAACTTGCCGGCCACGTGCGGTTCCCGCACAAGGGGGCGCTCCGCGCCGGGATAGACCGGATAATCGGCGCCCAGCAGATGCACGATGCGCCGTGTGTTCGGGAAGGTGTTGTAGAGGGGGCTGTTGCCCGCCACGGCGGACAGCGCGACGACCGAAAGCTCCGGCAGCGCGTGGGCCAGCATGATCGCAACGGAATCGTCCGTGCCGGTGTCGCAGTCGATCCAGACTGGAATCTGTTTGGTTGTCATGCCTCTGCCTCCCCGTAGAATTTGATGGCTTCAACCAGCAGATCGGCGAAGCGGCCCCGGTCAACGTCCATCAGCACGTCCGCATTCGGCGCGTGCCCGGAGAAGCCGAGCAGATCGCCCACGGTCGTGCCGCGGCAGTATTCGCCCGCTGTTTCGATCTGGACATACATGGGCCGGATGGTGAAAATTTCGGGATGGATGAGCGCCATGACCGCGCACGGGTCGTGCATCGGCGCACCAGCGTAGCCAATGGAGCGGTGGAATCGGTAGAAGAACTCCAGCCACTGCGCAACGATATCGCTGACCGGATTTCCGAGCGCGCGCACGCGCTCAAAATCCTCCGGCATGATCAGCGCCTTTTCCGTCACGTCCAGACCGGCCATTGTGATGGGGACGCCGGATGTGAATACGATCCGTGCTGCCTCCGGGTCGACGAGAATGTTGAATTCCGCCGCAGGCGTCCAGTTGCCGGTGGCGATGCCGCCGCCCATCAGGGAAATGCGGGCGATTTTGCATTTCAGCTCCGGGTGCGCCAGCAGCAGCGCCGCAACGTTCGTCTGCGGGCCGGTCGCCACGATGGTGACAGGCTCCGGCGATTCGCGCAGCACCTTCGCCATCAGCTCCGGCGCGGAAAGCGCAGAGGCTTCAAACGCAGGCTCCGGCAGCGCCGGGCCGTCAAGGCCCGATTCGCCGTGGACAGACGGCGCGTTCATCACGTCGTTCAGAAGCGGATGCGGGCAGCCCTTCCCGACCGGCGCGTGCAGGCCGATGAGCGTGCAGACGCGCAGTGCGTTATAGGTCGTTTTTTCAATCGTCTGGTTGCCGCAGCAGGACGTTACGGCAAGGATCCCGAGATCCCGGCTGGCCCGCGCCAGGACCCACGCAATGGCGTCGTCATGGCCGGGGTCGCCGTCGAGAATGACGGGGATCTTTTTGTGTTCGGACATAAAGCCCTCCTTATTTGAGCGCGGCAGCCGAGTGCAGCTTCTTCGCGCGGCTGCGCCGCACGAGGGAGAAGATCACAAGGCCGATGATGGTAACGGCGTAGGGGATGGGGGAGGCGAGGTTCGAGTCGAGGCCGACGGCGGAGAATTTGATGCCCAGCGCCTGCGCAAAGCCGAACACGAGCGAGGACAGCATACCGCCGAGGCATTCACCGCCGCCCATGGCCTGTGCAGCCAGCGCGATAAAGCCGCGTCCTGCGACCATGTCAAGGGACCATCCGGCCGCGTAGTACATCGACATGAACGCGCCGCCGAAGCCGCACATGAGGCCGGAGAAGCCGATGGCGATGTACTTGATCTTCAGCACGGAAACGCCGACGGAGCTGGCCGCGTTCGGGTTTTCGCCGACCGCGCGGATATTGAGACCGAGGCTCGTCTTATACAGCATCACGCTCGTGAGCGCGCAGCAGATGAACGCGATCCACGTCAGCAGGTTGTGTCCCGAAATGATGCTGCCCAGGAAGGGGATCTTGTCGATCAGCGGAATGTTGATGTTCGGGATCAGCAGATTTGAGGTGATCAAACCAGTGGAGGACGCCATGGATGTGCCCTCGGACAGGTTCGTGATGACCTTGCACAAAAACAGCGTGCCGCCGGAGCCCATCATGTTGACGGCGATGCCGACAAGCGTGATATCGGTCTTGAGCTGGAAGGCGAAGAAGCCCATCATCAGGCTCATGAGAACGCCGATGGCCAGCGCGGCAAGCAATCCCCAGACCCAGCTGTGCGCATAATAGGACACGAGCGAGCCGGTCAGCGCGGAGAACATCATCAGGCCCTCCAGACCGATGTTGCAGAAGCCCGCCTTTTCAACCACGATGGCCGCCAGCGTTGCGAACAGGATGGGCGCGGAAATGCGGATGATGGAGAAGAAGAACTCCGGCGTCAGCAGCATTTTCAGAAAATCAAGCACGCTCGGCACCTCCCTTCTGCGCTTCAAGCGCAGCCTTCGCGGCAAGCTCCTCCTGCGCCGTCTTGACGACCAGCTTCTGCCGGTATTTGGACAGGAACTGCTCGGCGGCGAAGAACAGGAAAATGACGCCCTGAATGATATCGATCAGCTGCGACGGTACGTTTGCATACGTCGCCATCAGCTCGCAGCCCTTTGTGAGATACGCCATGAAGAACGACGCGAACGGTACGAACCACGGATTGTTGCCCGCGAGGATCGCAATGGTGATGCCCGTCCAGCCGTAGCCGGGAAGCGAGCTCCACGAGAACGTCGGGTACCGGCCAAGCATCTCGATGCCGCCGCCGATACCGGCCAGGAAGCCACCCAGCACCTGCGACAGCACGATCACGGTCGCGACCTTCATGCCAGAATATTTGGCAAACGCCTGATTGATGCCGATCATGCGGATGGTGTAGCCCCAGCGGGTGTTGAACATGAAAAGGCCGATCAGCACGACGCAGGCGATCGCAATGACAAAGCCCCAGGAGAGCTTCGAGCCGTTGTCAATGAGCGGCGCGATCCTGGACGTCTCCAGAAATTCATACGACTGGATCTGGCCCTTGGTCTTGTCGGCAAGATACGTGTTCATCAGGTATTTGATGAGATACATGATGATGTAGTTGAGCATCAGCGAGCAGACCATTTCGCTCACATTCAGCTTGGTCTTTAAAAGCGCGGGCAGCAGCATGATCGCGGCAACAGCCAGACCGCCGGCCAGAACGCCCACGACCGGATGCAAAAACGCCGCCATCGGCACATAGACTGCGACCATGCCGGTCGTGAACGCGCCGAGCATGATGCCGCCCTCCGCGCCGAGGTTGAACTGGTTGGCGGAGAACATGACGCAGACGGAAAGGCCGGTGAAGATGATGGGGATCATCGAGGCCAGAATGTCGGTCAGGCGCTTGAAATCAAAGGTGGTGCCGCTGCGTCCCATGCGGAACAGCGGGCCGACGAGCAGCTGCTTTAATGCGTCGCCGGTGGCGGAAAGCTTCTCGGAGAAGCTGCTTCCGTCTGCCGACAGGAAGATCAGCAGCGTCGCCACGAGCAGCGCGATGAGAATGGCGAGCAGACCGCGGATCACGGAGAACAGGATCTGACGTTTCTTAGTCATGGCAAACCCTCCTGATTTCCTCTTCGCTCTGGGTCTTGAGCCCGAGCATGTATTCGCCCATCACATCGTCGGTGAGGGTGGAGGTGTCTTCAAAATACGCGGCAATTTTGCCGCCGTGCATGACGATCAGACTGTCGGACAGCTCCATGACCTCCGCCAGATCGGCCGAGATCAGCAGCACCGCAATGCCGGAGCGAGACAGCTCGACGAGCTTTTTGCGGATGAATTCCGTCGCGCCGACGTCAATGCCGCGCGTCGGCTGGTCGGCAAGAATGAGCACCGGATTGCCGGAGAATTCGCGCGCGACGACGACCTTCTGAATGTTGCCGCCGGAGAGCATACCGACCTGCTGCTTGCGGGATTTGCACAAAACGGCGTAGTCCTCGATCAGCTTGTCTGCCTCGTCGTGAATGGCCTTCATGTTGAAAAGCGGGCCATGGTTCAGCCTCTTTTCTGCCGAACGGTCGGAAATGAGATTTTCCTCGATGGACGCGCTGCCCGCAATGCCATAGAGCATACGATCCTCCGGGATGAGGGCGACGCCCTTGTCGCGCAGCTTCTGCTGCGAAAGGCCGAGAAGATTCTCCGACTGCATCGTCACCGTGCCTGCGTTCGGCGTCAGGAAGCCGAAGAGCATATCGACCAGCTCCTTCTGGCCGTTGCCCTCGACGCCCGCAATGCCGAGAATTTCGCCCCGGCGCACGTCGAAGGAGATCTTGTCGAGCATCTTCTTGTGCCACTCGTTGACGTATTCGACATCGCGCACGCGCAGCACAACATCCGACGGCTGCGCCTTGTCCTTCTGCACGTTCAGAATGACATCGCGGCCGACCATCAGACGCGAAATTTCCTCCTTCGTCACGTCGCACGTGTTGTAAACGCCCATCGAGCGCCCGCCGCGCATGATCGTCAGCCGATCGGTGATCTCCATGATCTCGTTCAGCTTGTGCGAAATAAAGACGATGGTATAGCCCTGCTCCTTTAAATGCCGCAGCTCCTTGAACAGCTCGACCGTCTCCTGCGTGGTCAGAACGGCCGTCGGCTCGTCGAGGATCAGGATCTTTGCGCCGCGCACGAGCGCCTTGAGGATCTCGACTTTCTGCTTCATGCCGACCGGGATGTCCATGACCTTGGCCTCAGGTTCGACGTGCAGGTTGTATTTTTCCGCGTATTCCTTTGTGATGGCGACGGCCTTCGCGTGGTCGATGAACAGTCCCTTGCGCGGAGCCATGCCGAGCACCATGTTTTCCGCAACGGTCAGGCTCGGCACGAGCATGAAATGCTGGTGTACCATGCCGATCCCGTGGGAAATGGCGACGGTGGGGGACGAGAGCGTCAGCTTTTCGCCGTGCACCCAGATCTCGCCGCTCGTCGGCTGCTCCAGACCGAACAGCATCTTCATGAGCGTGGACTTGCCGGCGCCGTTTTCGCCCATCAGCGCGTGGATCTCGCCCCTGCGGAGGTTAAAATCCACGCCCTGATTGGCCGCGACGCCGTTGGGATACACCTTCGTGATCCCTTTCATCTGGACGACATAGTCCTCGTCCAAACGGCCGGTTTTTTCGTCTGGCATACGATATGTTCCTCTCTTTCTTTAGAAAAAGTCGTGCGTATGAAAAAGCAATAAGTAATAGTGAATAAAGAACAAACATCCGTTTTTTCGTTATTCACTGTTACTTAAAGGGGAATCTGATTTTGTAGGGGCGGACGACTCTGCCGCCCGCTTTTATCGCAGAAGCATGTAAGGGGCGGGCAGAGTCGCCCGCCCCTACAAGGTTAAAAGAAAGCTTGATCGAAAATGAACTTACGGTCTGACAGAGTCGCGCAGAGCGGCGAGGTCGAAGTTGGCGTCGAACGCGGTGTCGACCTTGATGCTGCCGTCCATGATGCCCTTCTGAGCAGCCTCAACGGCGGCCTTGGTGTCGGCAGAGGCGTACTTGTCGTAGTTCTTGTCGGTCACGATGCCGACGCCGCCCTCTGCGAGGCCGAGCTGGACTTCGCTGCCCCAGTAGGTCTTACCGGCATCCCACTGGTCGAAGATCCAGACGATGGAGTTGCCGATGTTCTTCAGGCCCGAAGTCAGCGTCAGCGCTGCCAGGTCGGAGGAGAAGGTCAGCTCCTGGTCGGAGTCGACGCCGATGAACCATGCCTTGCCGGTGTCCAGAGCAGCCTCAGCCGCGCCGTTGCCCGCGTTGCCGGCAACGCCCCAGATGATGTCGCACTTGTTGTCGTTGATCATGGAGTAGCCGAACTCCTTGGCGATTGCGGTATCGACATAGTCGTTGGTGTAGCGGGTGTCGACCTTGATGTCGGAGTTGACAGCCTGTGCGCCCTCAATGAAGCCAGTCAGGAAGTCGTTGATAACCGGGGAATCAACGCCGCCGACGAAGCCGATGACCGCGTCCTCGTTGATGTTGGCAACGCTGGTGTCCGTGGTCATGCAGGCGGCGAAGGTGCCGACCAGATAGCCCATGTCGTTCTGCTTGTAGGTGATGTTGACAACGTTGGAGTTGTTGCCGGCATAGGTGTTGTCGTCGAAGATCAGATAGAGCTGATCGGGATACTTCGTGGCGACTTCCTTCAGGTAGTCGGGCATCTGGTAGGTGCCGCAGATGACGAGGTCATACTCGCCGGACTGGGAAACGTCGTACAGCGTGGACAGCCACTTCGGCTGGTCTTCGTCGGTGCCGCCGAGCTCGATGGTCTTGCAGGTGATGCGGCCTGCCTTGACCAGCTCGTCGATGCCGGCCTGTGCGGAGTCGAAGAAGGACTTGTCGCCCAGGTTGCCGTTGACGATGTAGACGACGTTCTTGACGTCAGAGGCTTCTGTGGTCTCCGTCTTGGAAGCGCAGGCCGCCAGACCGAGAACCATGATTGCTGCGAGCAGCAATGCGATGATCTTTTTCATGTTTGTTCCTCCATCATGTTCAATCTGTATGATTGCGGGGACAAAATCCCCATGATCATTGTACAGGATTGACAGAGCGGTGTCAAGCATTCCGCACGGGGAAAAACAAAAAATATTTATCTGTCCTTAAATTTTTTTGGCACTCATGCCGCGGTCAGTCGTCGACCTTTTCCGAGTCGATGATGGGGCCGTTTGCGTAGATGCGCAGCTTTTCCCGCGCGGTGCGGATGCGCTTGGAGAAGGCGAGGGTCACAATGAGATCGAACACGCCGTCTGCGATCAGCGAGATCCCGGCCAGCAGCATGATGGAGTCGAATTTGCCGAACAGCACCACGCAGCCCAGCGCGATCGTGACCGCGCCCAGCAGCGCCGGGACCCACCAGCCTGCAAGCCGCGCCCGCGCGCAGTCCACGCCGTCCTGCAGCGTCATCATGCCGTCAATGACGAGGAACACGCCGAACAGCACCGTCAGCAGGCCCTGAATGATCTCCGGCCGCAGCAGGCAGAACACGCCGCACACCAGCAGCACGATGCCCGACACCAGCGCATACGACCCGAACAGCCGCCCGGAGGCCAGATACGAAATGACCGCCGCAATGCCGGAGGCCAGCAGCAAAATGCCAGCCACGTAGCAGATCACGTCCGCCGACGCCTGCGGTGTCAGGATGAACAGAAGACCCAGCAAAATCGCCGAAAACGCGACGATCAGACTGCGCCACTTGAGCGCTTTGAAATACCCACGGATGGATTCCATAAAAAGAACTCCCTTTCCAATATAATATATAATGTATTATGCCGCGCTGCACAGAAAAAAACAACAGTTAAATCCGGTGATCTGCGCAACGCGTCCCCGCCTGTCAGCGCAGGCTGCGCACATATTCGGACGGCGTCATGCCCGTGACGGTGCGGAACTGACGGGAAAAGTGCTGCTGGCTGGAAAAGCCGAGCTTTTTTGCGATCTCGCCCATGGACAGCGCTCCGCCGCGCAGCAGGAGCTTGCTTTCCTCGATCCGGATCTTTGCGATATACGCCCCCGGCGAGATACCGAGCTGAGAGCGGAACAGGCGGTGCAGATATGTCGTGCTGATGTGCGCCTCGTCGGCAAGCGCCTGCAGGCTGAGCTTTTCCCCGGCCCGCGCGGAGATGAGCTGGACAAGGCGGTCGACGATGCGGCGCTCGGTGTGGCTGGTCGCGGGCAGAGG
>OHKK01000122.1_pt1 | contig 57800 bp, 49 predicted proteins | sample 1568811 | NCBI WGS metagenome assembly OHKK01 (sample SAMEA3879568, study PRJEB24766) | human gut metagenome | biome: human-associated habitat; feature: feces | place: USA | collected 1985/1987
ATAAACATCCCTCCTTTCGGAGGAGGCCAAACCGCCCGTCTGCGTCGGGAGCCTTAGGGGTTCAAAAGAACCACATATATTCTACCAAACGAATCGAAAAATGTCAATTCATGTCCCCTCTTTCTCCCCCCCCTTGACAAATCCCAAGAGTCTGCTATAATAAAAATAACCCAAGGCTCCGCGACAAGCGGTTTTGCCTCTGGGTTGCGAAGGAAACTAGATCAAAAGATCAAGAAACCGTCACTGTGCAGAGTGGCGGTTTCTGCCTTTGATGCGGATGGTGACCGTGAATCCAAAAATATGGAATGTGATCGTAATCGGCATCTTATCGCCTCCTTTACGAGGTGAGACAAAACCGCCTATCGCTGTGTTGGAGCCTCAGGGGTTCAAAAGAACCATAACTATCCTACCAGACCAGTCGAAAAATGTCAATCTGTGCCGGTTTCACCCGCTTGACAAACTGGTGAAAGCTGATATAATGAAAATGACCCAAGGCTCCGCGACAAGCGGTTTGCCTCTAACTAAGAGAAAGCGTCATGAGTCAAAGCTCAGGAAACCGTCACTTGGCAGAGTGGCGGTTTCTGCCTTTGATGCGGATGGTGACCGTGAATCCAAAGATATGGAATGTGATCGTAATCGGCATCTTATCACCTCCTTTACGAGGTGAGACAAAACCGCCTATCGCTGTGTTGGAGCCTCAGGGGTTCAATAGAACCGCATATATTTTACCAGGCAAATCGAAAAATGTCAATCCATGCGACCGCTTCCGCGCCCTTGACAAACCGCAAGAACCTGCTATAATAAAAATAACCAAGGACGCCTCGACAAGCGGTTGTCCCCGGTTAAGTGCTAGTCAAAGAAAACACATATAGCGTTTCGAAACCGTCACTTGCCAGAGTGGCGGTTTCGCCCGTTAATGCGGATCGTCACGGTCAATCCAAAGATATGGAAAGTCAATGTGATCGGCATCGGAACACCCCCTTTACAGAGGATTCCAGGGAAAACCGCCCGTCGCTGTTTTGGCGCCCTTGGGGTTCAAAAAGAACCTTAACTATTCTACCAGACCAGTCGAAAAATGTCAATCTACGCCGTTTGTGCCCGCTTGACAAATCAAAAGTGTCTGGTATAATAAAAGTAACCAAGGACGCCTCGACAAGCGGTTGTCCCCGGTGAAATGCTGATTCTTAAACTATGTTAAGAAACCGTCACTTGGCCGAGTGGCGGTTTCGCCCGTTAATGCGGATCGTAATAGTCAATCCAAAGATATGGAAAGTCAATGTGATCGGCATCGGAACACCCCCCTTTACAGAGGATTCCGGGGAAAACCGCCCGTCGCTGTTTTGGCGCCCTTGGGGTTCAAAAAGAACCATACCTATTTTACCAGACCAGTCGAAAAATGTCAATCAATGGCGTATGCTGTGCCATTGGCAAAAGAAAAGCATGGCATTCTATACAACAGGAGGGCGCTGCCGGTAAACGGTCAGCGCCCTCTGGCGATTTTGCGGTGTGCCGCAGGGACTGCGTGCGTTTGTCCCGCTTTTGTCTTATAGGAAGTTCCGCACATCAAATACCTGCGGCGGGAGAACGTCGGAAAGCTCCACAAGCTCCGGGACAAAGCCGCCGCTGCGGTCGACCGAGATACGCGGCGATTTGAGCAGCGTCCGGTCTGTCGGCCCTCCGGCCGGCAGCGTCAGCAGCGCGTCCGTGCCGCTGCCCCGCTGCGACTGCAGCAGGATCGAGCCGCCGTGCGCCTGCATGATCGCCTGCACGACAGGCAGGCTGAAGCCCGCGCCGAAGCGCGAATCCTCCGGTACCTCCGGCCTTGCGTAGCGGTGGAACGCGCTGCATAGGATCTCCGCGTCCATGCCCTCGCCGCTGTCGGACAGACGGATCACGGCGCGCCTGCCGTGCCGCGTGAGCGTCAGATGCAGCGTGCCTCCCGGCGCAGAGAACTTGACTGCGTTGGACAGCAGCGCCAGCAGCGCACGGCGCACCTGTCGGCGGTCGATCCAGACGAAAATGGGAGCCTGCGGCAGATCAACCTCCAACGCCAGCCCCATTTGCCGGCACAGCTCGTCCGCGCGCTGGGCCAGACCGTCCAGAAAATCGGTCAGGTCGGTCTTTTCCAGCGACAGCGGCAGCCGCCCGTGCTGCACATAGCTCAGATCGGTCAGATTCTCCGATGCCCGCAGCAGCTGATAGCAAGCGCGGTTAAGCACGGCCAGATTCTGCTGCACAGCCGGATCCTCTGCTTCGGAAAGAAACGGGAAAAGTGTTCCGGATACGGACAGCAGCGTCGTCAGCGGCGTGGAGATCGACTGCGCGGCGCGGCAGAACGCGGCAAGTTCGTCGCGCGTATCCTGCGGCGGCAGGAACAGCAGCAGCGCATCGTCCAGCGGCTGCGTATTGGCGCTGACGCAGACGCCGCCGGCCATCACGGGCAGCACGGCCGGGCGTGCGTACAGCATTTCCGGCAGTGCCGCGTCCTGCGGTAAATAGGCGCGGAGCGCCGTTCCCACGGCAAAAAGCTCCTGCGCGTGGCAGTTCAGCTCCGCGACGGCGCCGTCCCGCACAAGGATGACCGGCTGTGCTGCTCCATCGTAAAGTGTGTGAAATTGTTCAGACGAAAGCGTCATAGCGCGATCCTCCCTGCGTGTAGCATATGCAGGTTTCGGGAAACAATCAGTCTCAGGAAGTTCCTGTTTCCCCATCATAGCGGATTCCGTCGGAAAAAGCAAGCAGAAACGAAAAAACATGATTTTTCCGCTGAATGGATGAAGCCTCTAACACAGCCGCGTCCAATAGCGGCGAGAAGCAGAAATTTTTCGCTGGATCCGTGACTTTTTGCGGGCAACGATACACTTGCCAATGCAGGGGTTCTTCTTCAAAATCTGCGAGTGCAGTAGGGGTCGATGCCGGTCACAGCCGTTACGGATGTGGGTCTGCCGCTTGCCGGTACACATCGGCCCGGCAGTTTGCACCGTTTTTACGAAAATTTCCGGCGAATTCGCGGCTGCCCAAGGGGCCGACAGAGTCGTCGGCCCCTACAACGACCCTTGCTCTCTCCTGTAGGGGCGGACGACTCTGTCCGCCCGCAGACCGCACCGGTTTTTACGGGAACCTTCGGCGAATTCGCAACTTCCTCACGGGCCGATGTGGGCATCGGCCCCTACAGAACTCCGGCGAATCCGTACTGCTTTGCAAATTTTGAACGCAAGGCGGAAAAGATGGGGCCGCCGGAGGTGCGTCGGAAACGGCCTCGACGGAACGAGCCCCCGCGCTATGCGCGAAGCCTCTTATCCTCTGCGTCCGTTTCCGCCTTTCCAAACCGCAAACGCTTTGCTGGTTTGCGGCTTGGGTTTGGCCTCGACGGATACATAAAACAGCCCCATTCCGGTCGAATGGGGCTGTTCATGCGTATATGGGTGGGGGAAGTTATTCTGCGGAAATGAGGTAATAATAGATCGGCTGGCCGCCGGAGACGAGGTTGACCTCCGCGTCGGGGGCGTGCTGCCGGAACAGTTCCAGCGCCGCTTCCGCGTCGGGTTCCTGAATGTCCGCGCCGTAGAAGATGTTGATGAATTCCTTGCCGGCCTCTGCAGCCTTGTCCGCAAGAGAGGCGAGAAGCGTGGTGATCTCGCGCGTCGTACCGGCCAGCGCGCCATCGCACAACCCGAGATAGTCGCCCGCGTGGATATCGAAGCCGTCAAAGTCCGAATCGCGTGCGGCATAGGTGATCTGCATGGTCATGACGCCGGAGAGGCAGTCCGTCATGGCCGCTTCGTTTTCGCTCGGCTCCATTGCTGCGTCGAACGCGAGCATGGCGCTGATGCCCTGCGGGACGGTCTTGGTCGGGATAACCACGACTTCGCGCGAAGCCAGTTCCGCCGCCGCCTGCGCGGCCATGATGATGTTCTTGTTGTTGGGCAGGACGAAGACGATCTCCGCAGGCGTTTTTTCAATCGCGTGCAGAATATCCTCCGTCGAGGGGTTCATCGTCTGGCCGCCCTCAATGATCTCGTCAACGCCGAGATCGCGGAACACGCCTGCCAGACCCGCACCCGCGCACACGGCGACGCTGCCGTAGCGCTTTTCAGGCTCCGCCGGAGCTTCCTGCTTCGCAGGCTGGTTTTCCAGCTCCTTTTCCACGGCCTCCAGATCGTCGGTCGACCGGGCCTTGCGGCCTGCCGTCAGATCGTCGTGCTGCAGGCGCATATTCTCGATCTTCGCAAGCTCCAGCGTGCCGTACTTCTGGGCCTCGCTCAGCGCGTCGCCCGGAATGTTCGTATGTACGTGGACCTTGAACGCCTCGTCGTCCTCGCCGATGACGAGACTGTCGCCGATGCTGCCGAGATATTCGCGCAGCGGGTCGAGCGAGGTGATATCCTCGCGCTTGCGCACGATGAAGACCGTGTCGAAGGCGAAGGAAATATCCTCGGAGTCGAAAATGCCGAAATCGGCCTCTTCGTTTACCGCGCCGGTATCCTCGCAGACGATGTCGTTGCCGCGCAGGCTTTCGAGCATCCCGCGCAGAATGAGGCAGAAGCCCATGCCGCCCGCGTCGACGACACCGGCCTTTTTGAGAACCGGATTCTGGTTGACAGTGTTGTCCAGCGCGGCGTGCGCCGTGTCGAGGCAGTGCTGCAGCACATACTCGATCTCGTTGTTTTCCACGGCCAGATCGCGCGCGGCGTCTGCCGTGAGGCGGGAGACGGTCAGGATCGTGCCCTCGGCGGGCTTCATGACCGCCTTATACGCGGCCTCCACGCCCGCAGTGAGTGCGGCGGCAAAATCCTTGCCGTCGGCCTCGAGCTTGCCCTTGAGAGACTTGGAAAAGCCGCGGAACAGCAGGGACAGGATCACGCCCGAGTTGCCTCTTGCGCCGCGCAGGAGCGCGGAGGCCGTCTTGTCGGCGGCCTTGGTGAGTGTAATGCCGTCCGCCTTGCGCAGCTCTGTGCTGGCGGCAGAGAGCGTCATGCTCATATTCGTGCCGGTGTCTCCGTCCGGGACGGGGAAGACGTTCAGCTCGTTGACCTTCTGCTTGTTCAGGTCGATCTCGGCAGCGGCGGAGAGCATCATCCGGCTGAACGCCGCGCCGTCAATGGTTTTGATCATGGTTTACCTCCGTGAGCGCCCTGTATGCGCGCGTGAATTGAAATCGATATCAGTCGACGGAAATGGAGTCGACGAATACGTTCACGGCACGCACCTCGGTGCCCGTGGACTTGGTGACGAAATAGCGGACCTCGCTGATGATGGAGGACGCGATTGCGCTGAGATTGACGCTTTTGTCGACCATGATGTGCAGGTCGATGGATATGGAATTATCGGGGCTGAACGTGACCTTGACACCCTTGCCCATTGCCTCCTTGCGCAGCAGATGGACCAGCCCGTCCGTCATGGATCGCACGGCCATGCCCTTGACGCCAAAGCAGTTGGTTGCAGCAAAGCCCGCGATGTTGGTATAGACAGCGCTGTCGACCGTGATCTGGCCGGCGTCTGTGTTCATACGGATCATCAAGATTCCTCCTTCTGGGATATTCAATTCATTCTAACCGATTTGCCGGGAAAGTACAAGTAAAAAAACGGGTTTCAGCCTTTTTCATAACCGGTCACGCCGTTATTCTGCATCCATTGGAGCTTTTCACCCATCAGATACGTCAGCGTCTCAAGCTCCGGCCGCTCTGAGCTGCTCAGATACTTGCGCAGGTCATACAGATCGTTGTACGTCAGGTACGGATAATCGCCCTCGACATACGTGCCGTCGGGCTTGATGCTGTAATAGAGATTGTGGTTCGGCATGACCCAGCCGGAGCCGGTGTCCACAATGGCCAGCAGCATCCGGTCGGCCAGCGCGCGCAGATCCTTCCGGTTCAGCAGATCTGCCGCGTGGTACAGCGCCAGACACTCCGACGCCTGATGGTTGAGCGAGGTGTGCGGGGCGGTAATTTCGTCCGGGTGCCAGTAATCGGGGATCAGCCAGCCGCCGGTTTCCGTGGGGATGTGGCTCGTGTCGGCAACCTGAGCGAAAAAGGCAAGATAGCGGTTCATCGTCTCCTCGAACATCCCCTTGCCGAGCCTGCGGGTGGCCGAGATGTAAAGCTCAAGCAGGTCGGTATTGAACCGGGTGTCATAAAAGCCCGGCCCGATGCCGTAATCGCCCTGGAGCCATTCGCTGCCGGGCGTGGTGGGCACATAGCCGTACTGGTTCTGCCGCTGCGACATGGTATCGAGCGAGAGGATGACGAGCGCGGGCGCTGCCTTGCAGCGCGGCATCAGGCCAAGATAGCCGCGGATGCAGTAGGACGCGGCGCAGCAGTAATAATAATTCGTGCCGGACGGGATATAATTGGAGGGCGATTTGCGGAAATAGCCGTCGAAGCACCAGTGCGAATCGCCGTTTTTCACATAGTTGACCCACGCTGTTGCGCAGTTGTCCGCGCTCCAGTCCAGCCCGGACGGCGCGGTCAGGATAAGTGCGTCCGTTACGCAGTCGGGCGCAAGGCCGTAGCCGTCCATCGTGATGCGGACGCCGCCGTCACGCAGCTTCGTGGTGCGCAGAATGCCGTCCTGCTCCGGAAAATACTCCCGTGAGCCGTTTTCGCGCAGGGCAAACGTGCGCGGCAGCGCAAGAAAATACGTCTGCCCGGAGGCCAGCTCCACGACGACGACCGGCGAGGCATACAGCCCGTCCCCCAGCGCCTGCGAGCGCCAGTCCCCGGCGCTCTTGTCATAATACCAGACCGTGCCTGCCTCCGTGACAGTCTGGTCGAAAAAGCGGATATAGCTGCCCCTGCCCGCGGCGCGAAGACCGGCCGCGCTGACGCCGTCGGAGACGACGTATTCCCGGCTCTCGATCTGATACTGCCCGTACTGGGTGGTTTCAATATAGACCTCGGCGGTATACTTTGTGGAGGTCAGCACCCGATCCGGCGTGCGGCCCGCTGGCTCGTCCGGTTCGTCCGGAGCCTCTTCCTCCGGAAGCTCTGCCGGAGCTGCTGCTTCGGATTCTGCTGCCGGCGAGGGTTCTGCCTGCGGCTTGCCGCAGGCGCACAGCTGCGCCAGCACCAGAATCAAAATCAGGATCAGCGTGAGTTTCTTTTGCATGGATACCTCCGAGGAAGGGTTTGGGCAGAACAATGGCAGCCATTTTTACAAAGCAGTCCGGGATACGCGCAGTCTCTGTAGGGGCCGATGCCCACATCGGCCCGCTGGGAAGTTACGAATTCGCCGAAGATTCCCGTAAAATCGGTACATCCTGCGGGTGGACAAGAGGCGTCCGCCCCTACAGGGGGAGAGCGAGGGTCGTTGTAGGGGCCGACGACTCTGTCGGCCCATTGGGAAGTCGCGAATTTGCCGGAGTTTTTCATAAAAAACGGTGCGACCTGCTGGGCCGATGTGTACCGGCAAGCGGCAGACCCACATCCGTAACGCTCCTTCGTCGCGAACGGCTGTGACCGGCATCGGCCCCAAAGCTGGCGCGGGAGCGCCCGGGGCTCCCGCGCCAGTGCGAAAATCAGATCATGCTCGGCTGCCAGCAGTCGGGGGTTTCGAGGCCCATCATGGTCACGATGGTCGGCGCGACGTTGGCAAGGCCGTAATGGCCGTCCTTGATCTCATACTTGTTGTCGGGATCGTAGATGATGAAGGGAACAGGGTTCAGGGAGTGCGCGGTGCGCACGCTGGTCTTGCCCTTCTTCGTTTCGAGCATCTGATCGGCGTTGCCGTGGTCGGCGGTGACGAGCAGGGTGTAGCCGTACTTGTCGGCAGCTTCCTTCACGCGGGCCAGACCTGCGTCGACGGCCTCCATGGCGGTGATGACGGCGCTCAGAACGCCGGTGTGGCCGACCATGTCGCCGTTCGGGTAGTTGCAGCGCAGGAACTGGTACTTATGCGAGGCCATGGCCTCGACCAGAAGATCGGTGATCTCCACGGACTTCATCGCGGGCGCCTGCTCAAACGGGATCACGTCGGACGGAACCTCGGCATAGTCCTCAAGGCTCTCGTCGACCTTGCCGGAGCGGTTGCCGTTCCAGAAGTAGGTGACGTGGCCGTATTTCTGCGTCTCGGACACGGCGTACTCGTGCACGCCCGCCTTGCACAGAACCTCGGTCAGCGTGTTGCGGATGACGGGCGGCTCGACCAGATAGTGCATCGGGATCTTGAGATCGCCGTCGTACTCCAGCATACCGGCAAACTTCACGCTAGTATAGTCACCGCGGTCAAACTTGTCAAAGTCCTTGCGGTCGAAGGCGAGGGAGATCTCCTGCGCGCGGTCGCCGCGGAAGTTGAAGAGAATGACGCTGTCGCCGTTTTCGATCTTCGCGACGGGCTTGCCGTCGTGCGCAACGACGAACGGCAGCAGATCCTGATCGATCATGCCGGGATTTTCGGCGCGGTACGTCTCAATGGCTTCCCGCGCGGAGGCGAACTGACGGCCCTCGGCCTGCACATGCGTGCGCCAGCCCTTTTCGACCATCGGCCAGTTGGCCTCGTAGCGGTCCATGGTAATGACCATGCGTCCGCCGCCGGAGGCGATCTTGTATTCATGCTCCGCGTCGTTCAGCTCTGCCAGAACGGTTTCCAGCTGATCAACATAGTCCAGCGCGCTCGTCGCGGGGACGTCGCGGCCGTCGAGCAGAATGTGGCAGTAGACCTTTTTGAGTCCCATCTCACGCGCCTTTTTCAGCATCGCAATCAGGTGCGAGATATTGGAATGGACGTTGCCGTCGGACAGCAGGCCGATGAAGTGCAGCGCCCTGCCGTTCTGCAGGCAGTTGTCCGTCAGGTCGACCCAGGTCTTGGACTGGTACAGGGAGCCGGTCTCAATGGATTCCTGCACGAGCTTTGCGCCCTGCGAATAGATCTGGCCGCAGCCGAGGGCGTTGTGGCCGACCTCGGAGTTGCCCATGTCGTCGTCCGTGGGCAGGCCGACGGCGGTGCCGTGGGCCTTGAGCCACGTCATGGGGCAGGTGGCAATCAGCTTGTCGAGCGTCGGGGTGTTGGCCTGCTTGACTGCGTCGCCGGGGCCGCCGTCGCCGCGTCCAACGCCGTCCATGATCACAAGTACGATCGGTTTTTTCATTGGTATTCCCTCCTGAGTAGGATATTCTCGAATTTCACTATATTTTACTACAATTTCCCCGCAGATACAACTTAATTTTCTTTGAACAATCGCAGCGCGTGGGAATTAGCCAGCGCGTAAACACGTGCGAAATCCACGTGCGGGTTATAGATGGCCTCCAGCTCGTCGTGCAGGGCCTTCGCCTGCGCGAGAAGCGCGGTCACGTCCGACAGATCGGGCAGCGGGGTATCCGGTCCACGGTAATAGCGCTTCTCGTCCGGCAGATACACGGCCTCCGTCTCGTCCGGAAACAGCGGGTTCTGATATAAAACCGCGTTTTCCCGCGTGCGGAGCGCCTCCAGTTCTTCTCCGGACACCAGCTGCACCGCGCCTGCGGGCGGCTCGTCAGAATACAGGCCCCGGCAGGTGACGGCCCGCAGGAAGCGCCTGCTTCGCTCCTCCTGCGCCGGGAGCGGGCAGGACGGACGCGCAAATGCTGCAAGACGCGCATACGCCTCGCGGTAGAGCGCGCGGTAGCGCGTCTGCAGAAGCTCGATGGCGCGGCGCTCCTTTTGCAGCGCAATACGGTCATAGAACTGCCCCAGATCGAGATACAGTCCCGCCGCGCCCGGCGTGACGGCCTCGAGCACGTGCGGAGCCGTGCCGTCGGCGTAGCCGGTGTGCAGGGCCGGGAGATACACGCCGTCCACCGAATCCGGGTCGCCGGAGCACAGGACGTATTCGACATCCAGTCCGGCGTTCTCCGCCGCTTTGCCGATGGTCTTCATAAAGCTCGATTTGCCGCACCCCGGTCCGCCCTTGATCACCCACAGAAAATCCTCCGGCCCCCGGCAGAACTGTCCGTAAAACGAGACAAAGCCGGAGGCCGTATTGCCGCCCAGAAAATACCGTGTCACCGCCATGAAATGCCCCTCCTGTATAGCAAGAATACAGGTAGTGTATGCAGCCGCGCGGCAGGATGTGCGTACAGTCAAACGGGAAAATACGGTGCGAATTTGCCGAAAGCTTTGTACTGTACATCGTATCAGAAAAACACCGTCCACGGGAACTGGGCCGGGGGCTGTGCCTCAAAAGCCGCTTCGCCCTTCCCGTCCGGGAAGGACAGCCGGTACGACCAGAGCGCGCAGGCGCAGCGGCCACAGCGGCTGCCGTATTTTCCGTCGCCCAGCAGCGGCAGGCCGCGCGAGGCAAACTGGACGCGGATCTGGTGCGTGCGCCCCGTTTCGAGCCGGATGCGCGCAAGGCTCAGCCCGTCCTGTTCGGCAAGGATTTCATAGTGCAGCCGCGCCTGCTTCACGCCGCCGCGCTGCCGCCTGACCACGTAGGTCTTGTTTTTCACCCGGTCATGGAACAGCAGATCTTCCAGTGTCCCGGCCTTTTCCGCCGGACATCCGGTCAGGACGGCCAGATATGTTTTCTGCATCTGTCCCTGTCCCATCGCCTGCGTCAGCCGTGCGGCCTCCTGCGCCGTCTTTGCGTAGACCATCACGCCGCCGACTGTCTGGTCGAGCCGGTGAACGGGGAATATGCCGCAGCCCAGCTGCGCGGAAAGCAGCTGGGGCATCGCCTCCGCCTGCGTGCCCTGCGCGGCTATGCCGATGGGCTTGACGCAGACGAGATAGCGCGCGGTTTCCTTCAAAATTTCAATCATACGCTTCGCCTCGCTTTGGGGCTATTCTACCAGAAAAATACGCACTGCGCAACGGCTTGCAATCCGCGGAAACTCCCGGTATAATACACACGAATATAAGAAACGGAGCAAATATCATGACAACAGAGCAATACCGGAAGCGGTCAGGCTTTTCAATTTTCCTGTCCTTCTTCAAGCCCCACCGGGGGCTGTTTTTTCTCGACATGGCCTGCGCGCTGGTCGTGTCGATGATCGATCTGGCGTACCCCATTATCTCGCGCTACGCCATGCGCACGCTGCTGCCGCAGAGCGCGTACCGCACGTTCTTTACGATCATGCTGATCGTGCTGGCGGCCTATGCGCTGCGGTCGGTGCTGTATTTCATCATCACCTATTGGGGCCACACCTTTGGCATCCGCGTGGAGGCCGATATCCGCGCGGCCCTGTTCGGCCATATGCAGGAGCTGGGGTTTGAGTTCTTCGACCGCAACCGCACCGGCCAGCTGATGAGCCGCATGACGACTGACCTCTTTGAGATCACCGAGCTTGCCCACCACGGGCCGGAGGATCTGTTCATCTCGCTTGTGACCATCGTCGGCGCGCTGACCGTCATGGCGACGATCGAATGGCGGCTGGCGCTGGTCGTGGCGGTCATGATCCCGGTGTTTATCGCGATCATCGTCTCGCGCCGCAAGGCGATGCGCGAGGCCTCCCGCCGCGTGAAGAAAAAGACCGGCGCGATCAACGCCGACATCGAATCTGCCCTCTCCGGCATCCGCACGGCCAAGGCATTCGCCAACGAGCACGTCGAGGAAGAAAAATTCGACCGCTCGAACGACATTTACAAGACCTCCAAGAAGATGTTCCACCGGGAAATGGGCATTTTCATGGCCGTGATGGAGTTTTTCACAAGCTCCCTGTCCGTGGCCGTCGTGACTGTGGGAGGCCTGCTCATTATGAAGGGGCAGATGGACACCGTCGATCTTCTGACGTTCACGCTCTATATCGCGTCCTTTGTCAACCCCATCCGGAAGCTTGCGAACTTTACGGAGCTGTTTTCCAACGGCACGGCGGGCTTTGAGCGCTTTTTGGAGATCATGCGCACCGCGCCGGAGCTGCACGACGCGCCGGACGCGCTTGAGCTGACGCACGTGCGCGGCGAAATTGGAGTCGAGAACGTGAGCTTTTCCTATGAGGACGACCCGGAGGTCCTGCATGACGTGTCCCTGCACGTCCCGGCGGGCAAGACCGTCGCCATCGTCGGTCCCTCCGGCGGCGGCAAGAGCACGCTCTGCCAGCTCATTCCACGCTTTTACGATGTGACCGGCGGCTCGATCACCGTTGACGGCCATGACGTGCGCAGCGTCACGCAGGAGTCCCTGCGCCGCTCCATCGGCATCGTGCAGCAGGACGTGTTTCTGTTCGCCGATTCCATTCTGGAAAACATCCGCTACGGTAAGCCCGGCGCGACGATGGAGGAGATCGTGGAGGCGGCGAAGCGCGCGGAAATTTACGACGATATCATGGCCATGCCAGACGGCTTTGACACTTACGTCGGCGAACGCGGCACGCTCCTGTCCGGCGGACAGAAGCAGCGCATCTCCATCGCGCGCATTTTCCTCAAAAATCCGCCCATCCTCATCCTTGACGAGGCGACGAGCGCCCTTGACACGCTGACCGAGGCGAAGATCCAGCACGCGTTTGACGAGCTGGCAAAGAACCGCACCACGCTCATCATCGCACACCGCCTGTCCACCATCCGCGCCGCAGGCGAGATCGTCGTCATTGCCGACGGCCGCATCGCCGAACGCGGCACGAACGAGGAGCTTCTCAAAAAAGACGGCATCTACGCCAGCCTCTGCCGCACGCAAAACCTGCTGGCATAAAACTTCATGCGTGAGCACTGCACCACGAAAATGCGCAAATGCCGGTGCATGAAGTTTTTGTGCATCATTTCCGGTTGCCCCGCAGGGGCGAGGAAATGGCACGTTTCTATAGCAAAAGCGCCCAGCCGCTTGCAGCGGCTGGGCTGTCTGTTTACTGCTCCATCAGGCCCACGCAGTCGTAATACGGTCTGGAGGCGATGAGGGCTTTGTTTTCCTTGAAGACATTGTGCATGAGCGTAATGACGGCGTAATCGCACTGCGCCATGGCTTCGGCAAGGGAATAATTGTGGTATCCCGCTACGTCGCCCTGAATGTACGGCTCGCAGGCAAGAACCTCATAGCCGCGTGATTTCAGGATGTTCGCAAACAGGACGGACGGGCTTTCGCGCGTATCGTCAATGTTGGCCTTGAAGCTCATGCCGAGCACGGCGATCTTTGCGCCGGGCTTCACGTCGCGCGCGATGCGGTCCGCCGTCCAGGCGGGCTTGCCGTCGTTGACAAGACGGGCCTCGTAGATGAGCGGCGTGATATCCTCAAACTTCTCATGGATGAACCACGGGTCGACCGCGATGCAGTGTCCGCCGACGCCGACGCCGGGGGTATGCACGTTCACTCTGGGGTGGCAGTTGGCAAGCTCGATGAGCTTGAACACGTCGATGCCGAGCCGGTCGCAGACCTTGCTGAGTTCGTTGGCATAGGCGATGTTGATATCGCGGAACGTGTTTTCCGTCAGCTTGCACATCTCGGCGGTCAGATCGTCCGTCAGGCGGATCGTGCCGCCGGTGACGACCTTTTCATAGATTTCCTTGGCGAATTGCGCCGATTCCGGACGGTTCGAGCCGATGATGCGATCGTTCTCGCGCAGCTCGATGAGCATCCGGCCGGGGATGATGCGCTCCGGGCAGTGCGCCGTCATGAACTGCTCCGGCGCAAGGCCGGACGTTTCCGAGACGATCTTCTCCACCATGCGCGTGGAATAGGGAGGCGAGGTGGATTCGAGCACGCAGAGGTTCCCCGCGCGCAGGACGGAACCGACCTCCTTCGCGGCGGATTCGACGAAGCGCATATCGGACACGCGCTTGTGCTCCTCCGTCTCGCGGTAGGGCGTCTGGACGCAGATGATAAAGACGTCGGCAGGCTCCGGCTTCGTCGTGAAGTGCAGACGGCCGGTTGCCATGGCCTTCGTCATGGCGTCCTGTAAGCCGGGTTCTACGATATGGATATGGCCCGCGTTCAGCGTGTCCACGACGGTATCCTTCACGTCGAAGCCGCAGACCTCATAGCCCGCCAGCGTAAACGTGATAGCGGTGGGGAGGCCGATATAGCCGCAGCCCATGATCTCGATTTTTTTCATGCTATTTCGCTCCTTTGTATGCAAACATACAAGGATACTATATCCTATTTTTTACGCTTTTGCAAGCAGAGTCTGCACCATATCCGTCTTTTCCCACGGCAGATCCAGCTCCGCGCGGCCAAAGTGGCCGTAACCGGCGGTCTGACGGTAGATCGGGCGGCGCAGGTCAAGCGTCTTGATGATCGCCGCCGGGCGCAGGTCAAAGCATTCACGCACAAGCTGGGCCAGCTTATCATCCGCGATCTTGCCGGTTCCATATGTCTCGACGAGAACGGAAACAGGGTGCGCCACGCCGATGGCGTAGGCCAGCTGCAGCTGGCAGGCGTCGGCCAGACCGGCTGCGACCAGATTCTTCGCGATGTAGCGCGCCATGTATGCGCCGCTGCGGTCGACCTTCGTGGGGTCCTTGCCGGAGAACGCGCCGCCGCCGTGGGCCGCGTAGCCGCCGTAGGTGTCGACGATGATCTTGCGGCCCGTGAGGCCCGAATCACCCGCAGGCCCGCCGATGACGAAGCGGCCCGTCGGGTTCACGTAGTATTTTGTGTTCTCGTCCAGCAGGCGCGACGGCAGGTTCGGCTCGATGACCGTCTCGATAACGGCCTTGCGCAGATCGTCGATGGCGATGGAGTCTGCGTGCTGAGTGGAAACAACGACAGTATCGATGCGGGAGGGCATCCCGTCGGGGCCGTATTCCACGGAAACCTGGCTCTTGCCGTCCGGGCGGAGCCAGGGCAGAAGACCGGATTCCCGCGCGTGCGTCAGCGCTTTGGTGAGATTGTGCGCGTAGGCGATGGGAGCGGGCATCAATTCCTTTGTCTGTGTGCAGGCGAAGCCGAACATCATGCCCTGATCGCCTGCGCCGGTCGTACCGTCGTCATACGCGTTGTCAACGCCCATGGCGATATCCGGGGACTGCCGCCCCATGGCGACCATGACATTGCAGCTGTGGCCGTCGAAGCCCATCTCGGGGCGGTCATAGCCCGCGTCGCAGATGGCCTTGCGGGCGATCTGGGCGATATCGATGCGGGCGGACGTGGTGATCTCGCCCATGACGAGCACCATGCCGGTCGTCGCCGCCGTCTCGCAGGCGACGCGGCCCATGGGATCCTGCTCGAGCACCGCGTCGAGCACGCTGTCGGAGACAAGGTCGCACAGCTTGTCGGGATGGCCCTGTGTAACGGACTCTGAAGTAAAGATTTTTCTGTTGTTCATATCTGATTCCTTTCCGGGCATAAAAAAGCGCCCTGCCCGAGGGGCAGAACGATATACGGTTCTCTCCCTCATCTTTCGATTCCTTCGCCGGATTTGGCACCTTGCATCCGCAGGTTGCCGGGTTTCATTGGGCCGTTCCCTCCACCACTCTTGATAAGGCTGTTCAGTTGTACCCTGATTATACAAAACCCGCCGGAAAAGTCAAGAGAAAAGTTTTGATTTCGGCAAAATTCCCGGTTTATCTCAGCGGGAACCCGCCCATACTCCATGCAGAACAGAATGTTTACATTTGCAGGGTAGATTTTTCCGCCCGGAGCCGGTATGATGAAACCTGAACATCAGGAGGGTGAACACTATGAAGGATCTTCGCAGACGGTTTGAACGCTTCTGCCTCAAAAACCGGGGCAAGGGCATTCCGAATCTCATGCTCGTCATTGCCATTGGAAATCTGGCGGTCTTTGCGCTCTCGTACATCGACCCCAGCAATATCGTCTACAGCTATCTCTGCTTCAGCCGCTCCGCCATTCTGCGCGGACAGGTCTGGCGGCTGTTTTCGTACATCTTTACGTACCTGAACGACGTGCGGGGCGCGGGACTGCTGTTGGCGGCGGTGTCGCTGTTCTGCTATTATCAGTTCGGAAAGATCCTGGAGAGCTACTGGGGCACGTTCCGCTTCAATCTCTATTATCTGACCGGACTTGTGCTGACCGATCTGGCCGCAATGCTGCTCGGCGCCGGAGCGGACGCGACCGCGCTGAACCTCAGCCTGTTTCTCGCCGTCGCGACCATCGCGCCGGAGGCGAAGGTGCTGCTGTTCTTCTTCATCCCCATCAAGATGAAATACATGGCGTGGGTCTATCTCGGCTTCACGGTGCTGAACGTGTTCTCGTCCTTGCAGCTGGCCTCGTTCCTCTCGTTCTACTGGCTGCTGCCCGTCGTGCCGCTTTTGAACTACTTCCTCTTCTTCGGCAGCGACGTCAAAAACATCCTGCCCGACGCACTGCGCTACCGGCAGCGGAAGAATTACCGCACGACCACGACAAATGCCCGCCCGAACCCCAATTGGGCAGGTTCCTACCGCTCCAAATCCGGCGAGAAGCCCTACCGGCATAAATGCACGGTCTGCGGCCGGACGGATACGGACTATCCGAACCTCGAATTCCGCTACTGCTCGAAGTGCAATGGCTATTACTGCTACTGCATCGACCACATCAACAATCATGTCCACATCACCACGCCCCCGGAGGGCGCGGAAAAGAAATAAAACGGAGGACTGTCATGAATGAAGTGCTGAACTGCCTGCTGACCCGCAGAAGCGTCAAGAAGTATCTTTCGCAGCCGGTCGAGAAGGAAAAGCTGGACGCCGTTCTGGAGGCCGGAACGTATGCCGCCTGCGGCATGGGCCGTCAGGCCGGGAAGATCGTCGTGCTGCAAAACCCGGACGATATCGCGCAGCTGGAAAAAATGAACGCGTCGATCCTCGGAAACCCGGACGCGCACCCGTTCTACGGCGCGCCGGTCGTGTGCGTCGTGTTCGCGGACACGAATGTGAATACCTGGGTCGAGGACGGCAGCCTTGTCATCGGCAATATGATGGCCGCCGCGCACAGCCTCGGCCTCGGCAGCTGCTGGATCCACCGGGCCCGGCAGGAGTTTGAAAGCGCGGAGGGCAAGGCGCTGATGAAAAAATGGGGCGTGAGCGAGAATTACGCCGGCATCGGCCACTGCATCCTCGGCTACGCCGCGCAGGAGCCCGCCCCCGCAAAGCCCAGAAAGGCCGATTTCATTGTCCGCGTTGATCGTAACCGATGATCCAATCGCCTGCGGTTACCAGCGGATCTTTTACCGCAGCTGTGCAGTTTGAAAAGCTTGAAATACACAAAGTATTCCTGCGCTTTCAAACTTTCATCTGCGGCAAAATCTCTCGCTGGTAACTCTTGTCGATTAAATTATCGGTTACTAAACCCCTTGCAAAATCGAAAAAACAGGCTTATACTGAAGAAAAAACAGGAGGGCACTGATATGAAATCCATCAAAAGCATCCTGAAGATCGCGGGCGCGGTCATGGCCGTGATCGGCACCGTGCTTGTCGTCGTCGGCTTCCTCGACGAGATCTGCGCAGGCGTCAAAAAGCTTGCCGCCTGCCGCGCACGCCGCGAGGAAATGAAGGATTACGCAGACTGACAGATCGAGCGAACGCCCCGAAGCAGCCGCTTCGGGGCGTTTCAGCGTGTCGAAAAAGTCTTTTCGCCCCGCTGAGGCAGTTTTTCGAACTTTAAAAAAGTTCGAAAAACAGGTTGATTGAACGCGAAGGGGGCTCTTTGCCCCCTTCACTCTTCCCCTGCTGCTCTGTCGTCCAACTGCGCTTCATGGTTTTTTGACAGTCTCGAACGCCCCGAAGCTGCTGCTTCGGGGCGTTTTCTATGGGCCAAAGTTCCGGGGTTGCCCGGTCACAGCAGAAACAGCGCTTCGCGCACGACCTCGCCGACTGTGGGGTGGGGGAAGACGATCTTGTCCAGATGCTGCACGGGGAGCTTGGAATGCACCATCATGGCCGCGCCGTAGATGATCTCCGAGACATAGGAGCCGACCATATGGACGCCCACGACGCAGCGGTTTTTCCGGTCATAGAGCAGCTTGCAGAAGCCGGTTCCCTTCGGATTTTCTGCAAGATACCGGCCCGAGAGCGCCATCGGCGCCTTGACCACCTGCACGTCCAGTCCCTTTTCCCTTGCGCTCTGCTCCGTTTCGCCGACGCAGGCGACCTCCGGCGTGGTGTAGATCACGGAGGGGATGATGGAATAGTCGATCGCGTCCTTTTTGCCGAGCATATCGTTGACCGCGACCTCTGCCTCGCGATAGGCCGTGTGGGCCAGCATCAGCTTGCCATTGCAGTCGCCGACGGCCCAGACGCCGGGGACGTTCGTGCGCATCTGCCGGTCTGTCACGACTGCGCCGCGTTCGAGCGCAATGCCGAGCGCCTCCACATTCAGCCCCGTCACATCCGCCCGCCGTCCCGCCGACAGCAGCACGCGCCCGCAGGCGATCTCGTGCCGCCCGGAAGCGTCGGAATACACGACGCTCCGCTCCGTGACAGCCTCGACTCTGGCGTTCAGGCAGAAGTCCATGCCCTGCTTTTTGTACGTCCGCATCAGCAGCTCGCAGATCTCCGGGTCGGTGCTGCCCGCGATCTTGGGCAGCATCTCAATGACCGTCACCTTCGTGCCGATGGACGCGAAATAGCACGCCATTTCCAGCCCGATCACGCCGCCGCCGATGCAGACGAGCGATTCCGGCTGCTCCGAAAGGGACAGCAGCTCGCGGTTCGTCATAACAAAGCCGGAAGCAAGTCCTTCCCGCACACCGGGGATCGGCGGGATCACGGCGCTGGAGCCGGACGCCAGCACGAGCCGCGGCGCGTACAGTGTCTCGCCGCCTGCGGCGACCTCAAAGCGCTCCCCCGTTTTGCCTAGGATCCGGCCCTCGGCGGCGAAAACCGTCACGCCATGCGCCTTCATTGCCGCGCCCACACCCCGGACGAGCGTTCTGACCACGCCGTCCTTCCGCGCAACGACCTGCGCGTGGTCGATGGAGACGTTCTGCGCCGTCACGCCGTATTCCGCGCCGTGCAGCGCCGCCTGATACTGCTTGGCGCAGTAAAGAAGGCTCTTTGTCGGGATGCAGCCCTCGTTCAGACAGGTGCCGCCCAGCGCGCGCTTTTCGATCAGCGCTGTCCGCAGCCCCGACTTTCCCGCGCGTTCCGCGCAGAGATAGCCGCCCGGCCCGCCGCCGATCACGATCAGATCAAATTCCTGCATTTTAAATTCCTCCTGCTGTATTTTTCCTTAGTTTAGCATACTCGGCAGCAGATTGGAAATGCTTATTTGTGATGTATATATTCCGATTATGTTGCTTTGCGTTGTTTTTATTGTAAAATCGGGTATGTCACGCCGCACACGGTGATGGAGGCCAGCTCATCCAGATCGATCAGCTGGGAGAACAGCCAGGTCTTCTTTGCGCGGTCCTCTTCCGGCATTCCGATGCCGGAAGAACTCATGGAGCCGTAGGTTCCATAGTCGCTGTACGAGTAGCCGTTTTCCTTGCTGGCAAGTTCGAAGCTTGTTCCGTCCTTCAGTGTAATGGAAACGGCACTATTTGTTTCCGGAACGCTCCAATTGCGTCCGTAGCGGCCTTCAAGCCGGAAGGAGATCGGCGTGATCGTTGCCGTCTGCCAGCAGTCATACTGATCCTCGTATTCCGATTCGTCCAGCTCGATCACCAGTTCCTGTTCCAGCTGATCCGGCACCGCAAGTTCAAACAGATCAACGGTCTTGTCCTGATACCACGCCTGAAACAGCAGCCGGTCGCCCGGTTCAATTTCACCGCCGTTGTTCGTCAGAACCATATATGCGGTGCGTCCTTCCACCTGAATGATGTGCATCCCCATACCGCCAAGCTTCCATTCCAGACTATGATCTCCGCGGAAGTCAATGTTGTTGCGCACGTGCACCTGCAGCATCCGAGCCATCTCCTTCTCGTTGTCACTGGCCTCCGGCAGCGCGGCAAGCGTCGCCGCGGCCTTGTCTGTCCGCGCGTCGACACGCATGACCGCAAGCACAGAATCCTTCGAGACGAGCATGGATTGGAGCGTAAACACGAAATTCTCCGTCGTGGCCGAAACGCCCGTATCCGACAGCGCGGCAATATCGGGCACCTGCATCGTGCCCTCGGCGATCATGGCCTGCTCTTCCTCGGTGTACGCCGGCTGTGTGAGCTCTGTAGACGTTTTTTCGTCATAGCTCGTGACATGGTCCTTGACCAGCGCGGCTTTTTCGCCAAACAGCTGGTCGAACCAGCCGAAGGAGTGCGCCGCAAACGCACTGCCGCACAAAAGCGCCGCGATTGCCGCCGCGATCAGCACCGTCCGGACAGGCCGGGCGGGCTTCCGCTTCGTTTCTTTGATTTTTCCCATCGTCTTGCTCAAAATCCGCGCACCCTCGCCGTCCTGCATCGGGGGCAGCGGAATCTCCTGCTCCGGCGCATAGCGCATGAGCTCATCCCACGTCGTTTTCACAAAACAGACCTCCTTTTTCCAAAACCTCGCGCAGTGTCCGCCGTCCGCGCATCAGGCGCGAACGCACGGTCGACGCGTTCAAATGTAAGTCCTCCGCGATCTGCGCGGCTGTCTGCGACAGATCGTAAAACCGGTAAAATATTTCCCGGTCCTCGTCCGGCAGGGCGCGCATGGCCTGCGCAATGGCTGCGCAGCGCTCCTGTTCCACCATCTGCTCCCAGAGCCGGTCGAGCGTGATGAGCGTATCGTCCTCCAGCGGAAGATAGACGTTCTGCTTCCGCATGGCCTCCGCCGTCCGGTTCCGCGCCACCGCGCCGAGCCATGGCCGCAGCTGTCCGCGCTCGATGCGCGCCGCGCCGTTCCAGAGCGCGAAAAACACGTCCGAGGCAATTTCCTCATGGTCCTCCGGCGTCAGAACGCCGCGGCTGCGGTTGCGGATGATGGCCAGAACGTATGCGCCGTACTTTGCGACGGCTGTTTCCAGCGCGCCCGCGCGCCGCTTTTGCAGCTGCCGCAGCAGCTCCTTTTCGTCCAAGCCGCATTCCTCCTTTTGTAACCGCTGATCGGTTACTTGCATTGTGTTCAGCATACTGACGTCTATCATGTCGGGTGTTTGGCCGATTTTGTTGCAGCCGCACGGAAATTTTCCCTGTTTCCCCAGAGTTCTTGCTTTTTCTGCCTGCGGCTGGTATGATAAAGCTATGAAGAAAAGAGTTGCTTACTATGTCAGCCGGAAGAATCCGCTTATCTGGCTGGCTGCGCTGGTCATGCTGGCCTCGGCAGCGCTTCGCATCGCAAATGTCTGCGGGAAAGGCGCAGATGCAAAGACGGTGTGGTTTTTAGTCGTGCTGCCGGTCGTGGGCTGTGTGTTCTATGTGCTGAATATCCTGTGCAATGGCAGCGACCGGTTCTACCGTTCATCCGTGCCCGTCATTCTGCTTGCGATCTATTACGGCATCAAGATCACGCTCGTCTCACCGTATCTGTGGCTGACGTTCATGTTCTGGATCGCCTATCTCGCCATCGCCGCGTTTTACGCCGTGACCGTCTCCGGCCACATCAAAAGCACGATCCCGCTGCTTCTGCTGCTGATCGCTGCGCTCGGCATTCTGGCCGGGATGCACGAGAAGGAATTCACGCGGGAAAACTGGCCGCAGCTGCGGCAGATTTTGCCTGATATGCTGTTCCTGCTTGCCGGGATTCTGACGCTGCTCGGCGCGAAGGTCTATCTCGACGGCGCGTACCACCCCACCTGGGGTGACCGGCCCGACGGCCGCAGGCTGCGCACGCTCGACCCGATGGCGGTGGTCGCCAATTATATCATGCCGACGCGCATCGGATCGTCCAATTTCATCCGCGAGTCCGTTGACATCGGCCCGATGGAGCGCTATATCCGCGAAAAGCGCAAGCAGGGCTTTACGAATCTCGGCGTGACGCACGTATTTCTGGCCGCCTATGTCCAGTGCGTGGCGAAATATCCGGCGCTCAACCGCTTCCTGTCCGGGCAGCAGGTCTATTCGCGCGACGACGATATCCAGTTCTGCATGGTCGTCAAGACCTCGATGGATACCTCCGCGCCGGAGTCGATCACGAAGCTTCATCTGAAGCCGACCGACACCATCGACGATATCTATGAAAAGCTCAACAAGGGCATCGCCGATATTCAGGGGCAGGCCATCGGCGGCAGTGACTTTGACAAAACCGCGAAATTCCTGTCGTTTATCCCCGGCGTGCTGTTCAAATTTGTGGTCTGGCTGCTCAGGACGATTGATTACTTCGGCTTCCTGCCGAAGTTCCTGCTGGAGGTCAGCCCGTTCCACGCCTCGATCTTCTTTACCTCCATGGGCTCGCTCGGCATCCCGCCCATCGTGCACCATCTGTACGACTTCGGCAATATGCCCGTCTTCGTCTCCTTCGGCTGCAAGTACCACAAAAACGAGGTGCTCGACGACGGCACGGTCGTGCGCCGCAAGTACATCGACTACACCGTCAACACCGATGAGCGCATCTGCGACGGCTTCTATTACGCCACCACGCTCAAGCACCTCAAGCGCCTGCTGTCCCACCCCGAACAGCTCGACAAGCCCGCCCCCGTCGTCAACCACGACATTGAGTAATCCCCTTTCTATGCAGAACCCGCCCCGGGCAGCTGCCCGGGGCGGGTCTTTTATCCCGGCATGGATTGACAGGTTTCGACTGATTTGGTAGAATAACCACGGCGCTGCCGATAAGCGGCAAGCGGTTAGTTCCCCTGGCTTTTGACAGGGGGCGCTTCTTGTCCCCTGATCTTCGGAAAGGGGGACTGCATATGAGTACATCCGAAGTTTTGCAGCTTTGCCTTGTGATCATCGGCATTTGTAGTCTGTTCGTTCAGATATACAAAAAGAAGTAACCGCCCAGCTTCCAACTCGCGGTTACTTCTTTTGACCTAATCGCCAGAGGGGGCTAACCGTTTGCCGGCAGCGCTCTTGCTATTTTTATTATACCAGACACTTCTGATTTGTCAAGCGTACCGATGAAGCGCAGACCGTTACACCCGCCCATGTCCAGCCGGACAGGGGCGGGTGTGGTCGATTACTTTTTCAGCTTGTTGTCCACAACGTCCTTGAGGACGGCGGTGAAGGCATCAAGCGTCATGGCGCCGAGGTCGCCGTCTGCGCGGTTGCGCGGGGAGACGGTACCGGCTTCGATATCGCGGTCGCCGACGACGAGCATATAAGGGATCTTCTCCATCTGCGCGTCGCGGATCTTCTTGCCGATCTTCTCGCTGCGGGTGTCGACCGTCACGCGGTAGCCCTGCGCGGTGAGCTTTGCGGCCTGCTCCTTGCAGTAGTCAACAGCGCGGTCCGTGACCGGCAGGAAGCGGACCTGCTCCGGCGCCATCCACGTGGGCAGCGCACCGGCATACGTCTCGATCAGGTAGGCCAGCGTGCGCTCGTAGCAGCCAAGGCTCGTTCTGTGGATGATATACGGCAGCTTCTTCTCGCCGTTTTCATCGGTGTAGTACATGCCGAAGCGCTCAGCCAGCAGCATATCGATCTGGATGGTGACGAGGGTGTCCTCCTTGCCGTAGACATTCTTATACTGGATATCGAGCTTCGGGCCGTAGAACGCGGCTTCGTCGATGCCGATATCGTACTTGACGTCGAGATCGTCGAGGATTTTTGCCATGACGCTCTGCGCGTGATCCCACTGCTCCTTGGTGCCCTCGTACTTGTTCTTGGGGTTCGCGGGATCCCACTGGGAGAAGCGGAACGTGCACTTATCAAGCAGGCCGACTGTGTCGAGGCAATACTTGGCAAGATCGAGGCAGTCACGGAATTCGTCCTCCAGCTGATCCGGGCGGAGCACCAGATGGCCCTCGGAGATCGTAAACTGACGCACACGGATGAGGCCGTGCATTTCGCCGGAGTCCTCGTTGCGGAACAGCGTGGACGTTTCGCCGAGGCGCATCGGCAGATCGCGGTAGCTGCGGCCGCGGTTCAGGTAGACCTGATACTGGAACGGGCAGGTCATCGGACGCAGGGCGAAGCACTCCTTCGTCTCATCCTGCGGGTCGCCGAGGACAAACATACCGTCGAGATAGTGATCCCAGTGGCCGGAGATCTTGTAAAGCTCACGCTTGGCCATGAGCGGCGTCTTGGTCAGCAGGTATCCGTGCGCCTGCTCGACATCCTCGACCCAGCGCTGCAGCAGCTGAATGACGCGCGCACCCTTCGGCAGCAGAATGGGAAGGCCCTGGCCGATGCAGTCGACCGTCGTGAAGTATTCCAGTTCGCGGCCCAGCTTGTTATGGTCGCGCTTGAGGGCTTCTGCCTGCTCGGCCAGATACTGGTCAAGCTCTTCCTTCTTCGGGAATGCGACGGCGTAGATTCTCTGCAGCATCTTGCGCTTGGAGTCGCCGCGCCAGTATGCGCCGCAGCACTGCGTGAGCTTAATGGCGTTGCCCTTGATGCGGCCTGTAGAATCGAGGTGCGGGCCGGCACAGAGGTCTGTAAACTCGCCCTGCGTGTAGAACGAGATGTGCGCGTCTTCGGGCAGATCGTTGATCAGCTCGACCTTATACGGCTCGTCCTTTTCCTGCATATATTTGATGGCTTCCTCGCGCGGCAGCTCGAAGCGCTCGAGCTTCAGCTTTTCCTTGCAGATCTTGCGCATCTCGGCCTCGATGGCGTCGAGATTTTCCTGCGTGAAGTTGAACGGAGCGTCGAAGTCATAATAGAAGCCGTTGTCGATGGACGGGCCGATGGCCAGCTTGACCTCCGGCCACAGGCGCTTGACGGCCTGCGCCATGACGTGGGAACAGGTGTGCCAGTACGTTTTGCGGTACTGCGGGTTTTCAAACGAGAATTCATTGTTTTCGGACATGGTTTTCTGCCTCCTAAATTGATTTGGGGCAAAACAAAAACGCCTTACCCCTGTCGTTTCAGGGGTGAGGCGCTGTACGCTCCACGGTTCCACCCTGCTTACGGACGAAAAAACGTCCGTCGCTTTGTGTCTCTGTAACGGGAGAACCCGGCGGCGCATTTCCGCGCTGCGGCTCAGAAGCGGTATCCGGGCGGGCCGCGCAAAGGCTCTTGCAGCATATGAGCCTCTCTCTGTGATGCGCTGCCGGTGCCGGGACGTGTCTTCGTCTCAGCCTTTTCTGGATGCTACAATAGCACGTTTCCGGGATTCTGTCAATCCCCCGCGGACACGGAAATGCGTTGCAAACCGGCTTTTTTTCTGGTATCATAGCCTCAGAATCAGACAGGGAGGCCAACTATGGACCTTTGTAATATCAATGAAATTAAGGCGCTGCTCGCGCGGCACGGATTCCATTTTTCCAAGGCCAAGGGGCAGAATTTCCTGACGCAGAGCTGGGTGCCGCAGAACATCGTGCTGGAATCCGGCGTGGACGAGACGTGCGGCGTATTGGAGGTCGGCCCCGGCATCGGGCCGCTGACGCAGCAGCTGTGCCGGTACGCGAAAAAGGTCGTCGCGGTCGAGGTCGACCGGACGCTCCAGCCCGTGCTGGCCGAGACGATGGCGGGCAACGAAAATCTGGAAATTATCTTCGGCGACATTCTGAAAACGGACATCGCGAAGCTCGTGCGGGAGGAGTTCTCGGGCCTGCGCCCAATGGCCTGCGCGAATCTGCCGTATTATATCACCACGCCCGTGCTGGCAGCGCTTCTGGAGAGCCGTGCGTTCGAGGCCGTGACCGTCATGGTGCAGAAGGAGGTCGCGCAGCGCATCTGCTCGCCCGCAGGCAAGGGCGATTACGGCGCGTTCAGCGTCTTCTGCCAGTATTACGCCGAGCCGGAGCTGCTGTTCGACGTACCGGCAAGCTGCTTCATTCCGCAGCCGAAGGTCACGAGCGCGGTTTTAAAGCTCACCATGCGGAAAGAGCCGGTCTGCGAGATCAAAAGCGAGACCATGTTCTTCAAGGTCGTTCGCGCAGCGTTCGCCCAGCGCAGGAAGACGCTTCTGAACGCGCTTTCATCCGGGCTTTCGCAGTTTGACAAGCCCGCGCTTGCCGCCGTGATCGAAGATTGCGGCTTTGCGCCCACGGTGCGCGGGGAGACGCTGGATATTCCGGGCTTCGCCGCGATCGCGAACGCGCTGACGGAGCTGTAATGTATTTCGTCTATATGCTCCGCTGCCGGGGCGGGAGTCTGTATACCGGCATTGCCGCCGACATGGAAAAACGCCTGCGGCAGCACGCGTCCGGCGGCGCGGCCTGCGCAAAATACACGCGTGCCCACCCGCCCGAAGCCCTCGCCGCACTCTATCAGGCAGAGGATCACGCAGCCGCTGCACGGCTGGAAGCGCTGATCAAGACGCTCCCGCCCGCAAAAAAGCGGATGCTGGCTGCAGGAGAAGCAGCGCCGGAGGCGCTGTTCGCGGAAAGGCTGAGCGGGCGTGTCTATCTCCGCCGCACGGACGAAGAGCTGCGCCTGAACGCGCTGCTGGCGGCACTGCACAGCGAAGGATAGAAAACTCCCCCACCGCGGGTGGGGGAGTTTTGCACGGCTTACTTCGATGATGTCGGGTCGTAATTGCGGCCAAATTTGAGATCTTCAAATTTGATCGTCGCGCTTTCGGGGTGCATGGGGCGTGCGCTTTGCTTGGACAGTGCGGGCGCGGAGGCGGTCTTCGTTTCGGCTCCGCTGTCGCTGCCGATCAGCTTTTCAAGGTTGTCGGAGATCTCCGTCGCGATTTTCCCTGCGTCCTCACTGGGAGCGGGAGCGGGAGCGGGCGCTGCGGGCTGCTCTGCCTGCCAGTCGTAGGGCTTTTCATGCGCAGGCTGCGGCTGCGCAGGCGCGGCTTCGCGCGTCAGATCGCGGGCCTTGAGCGTTTCAAGCAGCTCCAGATGGCCCTGAATGTCGCGCTCGACCACGGAGATGAAATTCAGCGCGGTCTGCTTGGCGTAATCCAGCCGCTCCTGCTCGGCGTGCAGCTGCTGATTGAGCTGCGCAAGCTGCACGTTCGCGGCGTTGACCTGCGCATTGGCCTGCGCGTTGACCTCCGCGTTCTGCAGCATGGCGGCGCACCGCGCCTGCGTTTCCTTGAGCAGCTGGGCGCTTTTGGCCTCTGCATCGGCTGCGGCAGTGGACTGCTTCGTCTCCTGCGCGCGGTATTCCTCCAGCTTTTCGACCAGGATCTTCATCTTGGCCTTGAGCACGGAATTTTCCTTATAGAGCGTGATGTAGTCGTCGGTCAGCGGTTCGAGAAAATCGTCGACCTGCTGCATATCATAGCCGCCGAAGACGGCCTTGGAGAAGGTTTGCTCCTGAATTTCCTGCGGTGTGAACATGGACGCTGCCCCCTTGTACGATTAGAGATAGACGCCGTTGTTTTCCAATTCGTCCATCAGATTGTCGCCGACGAAGTCGACGTTGTACGGCGTGATGATGTAGGTGCTGATGGCGATCTTTTTGATCTTGCCGTCGAGCGCATAGGCGCAGCCGGACAGGAAATCGACCAGACGGCGGGCGACGTCTTTGTTCGTGGATTCCAGATTGAGGACGACCGCGTGCTTGCTGCGCAGATGCTCCGCGATCTCGGTCACGCTGTCAAAGCGGTCAGGCTTGACGAGCACGACCTGCAGCTGGGCCGTGGCGTGAATGTTCACGACCTTGCCGCTCTGCGTACCGGCGGCGTTATTGCCTCCGAGCGTCCGGCGGCCGGTGGAAGCGCTGCTGCCGGTCGAGGAAAACTCATCGCTGTCCAGATCGAAGCTGCTGCGATACGAGGGCTTCGGCGCCGAGGACGAACGGGAAGGCCGGCTGGGGCGGGCGTCGTCGTCGAATTCATCAAAATCGTCGTCGTCTTCTGTATACGGCTTCGTGAGCTTCTTCAGGTCATCCATAAATCCCATTGTAATGTATCCTCCAGATTTGCTATTCTATGTAATTGTGCCGTGTCGGCGTGTCGGTCAGATGTTATAGTTCCGTTTGCCAAAAATTGCGGTGCCGATGCGCACCATGGTCGAGCCTTCGGCGATGGCGTCGGCAAAATCGTCGCTCATGCCCATCGACAGGCATTCCATGGACACATTATCGTATTTTTTTGCCCTTATGTCAACAAAAAGATTGCGCATTTCGGCAAAATATCTGCAATTTTCGCCCGGAAATTCGCTCACAGGGGGAATTGCCATCAGACCCTTGAGCGCCGTGTGCGGAAAATCGGCCATTCGGGCGGCAAGCGCGGCGGCCTCGGCCGGGGTAAAGCCAGATTTGCTCTCCTCATTGCCGATGTTGACCTCAAAGAGAATGTTCTGCACGACGCCCAGCTTTTCCGCCTGCTTTTCGATGCACTCCAGCAGCTCCAGCCGGTCGACGGACTCAATGAGATCGACCACGCCGACGAGATACTTGACCTTGTTGGTCTGCAGATGGCCGATGAAGTGCAGGGGCTTTCCCGTGTATGCGCCCAGCGGGCGCTTGGCCTGGATCTCCTGCACGCGGTTCTCGCCGCAGCAGTCGACGCCTGCGGCGACGGCTTCCTTCACGCGCTCGGCGTCGTTCATCTTCGTCGCGGCGCACAGCAGAATTTCGGACGGGTCGCGTCCGGCTTTTTTTGCGGCCTCAGCCATCTGGGCGCGGATATTCGCGATATTTTCAGCAATTGTAGACATATCAGTTGACGACCTTTCCATCGTATAGATTTTTCGCGTTGATAATCAGCTCGTCGCCCGGCCAGAGGTTGTTGGTCGAGCTGGTGTCGAGCATGACGACATAGCTTTCGCCGGTATCGTGGAGAATGGTGATGGGCTTCCACTTGGCGAGCGTCCCTTCGAGGATATACACGCCCGTCTGACCGTTTTCGACACGGACGGCGGACTTCGGGACGCGCAGCCCGGCGTAGGACGTGAAGACGATCTCCGCCGACTGCTGCCGCAGGAGCGTTACGTTCTGCAATGCCCGGTCAGACGACAGGACCAGCAGCCGGGAGCCTGCCTCGTTTTCGCCCAGACGCTCCACGCGCATGGTGACCGGCTGGTAATAATCGCGGGCGAAGGTCAGCGTGGCGCGGTCGCCCTCCTCCACATCGGAAAGCTCGCTTGCGGGCACGACGCAGGCGTAATACCAGATCGTGGACGTGATGAGCCTGCCGATGGCGTGGGCGTCCGCCTCGTCCGGCTGGACGGCCTCAAATTCCGCAACGGTCATGTCCATCAGCCGTTCCGGCGTCAGCACGGCCTCATAGCCGTCGACGGCGGCGGAAAATGTTCCGGCCCTGCCCGCGGAAATGGCGCTGGTATCGCCCGCGGACTGCGCCTCAAGCGTATCCAGCTCCGCCTGCAGGGCGCTGATGCGCGATTGCAGCGCGCCGCTGTCGGCGCCGCTTCCCGTGCGCCGCAGGATGAGGCCCTTGAGCTCCGGCGAAAGATCGGAGACGGAATTCATGTCGCGCAGCGCCAGGTACCGGCTCAGCTGCGCAAGAGCATCCGCGATGTCCGCGTCGAGAGCAGCCTGATCGTAGACGCTGGAGACGGCGCTCCACGCGTACTGAAGCTGCTCGATCTGGCCAGACAGCTCGTCCATGCGCGTCTGCCGGAGCCGTGCGTCCTCGGAGCGGTAGCCGGTGGCGACGGTGTCGTTCGCGGCCACGTGCGCGCCTTCGACACAGCTCAGAACGGTCGTGCCGTACTGCGAATATAAAAGCTCCTCCTCACGCACGACAAAGCCGGAGGCGTAGTAGCCCGCCCCGGCTTCGTATGGTGTGACGGTGGCCGTCATAAGGGGTGCATAGAGACTGCTGATCACGTGATAGCCGAAATACGCGGCGATCGCGGCCAGCAGGATCCAGAGGATGACTGTAAAATAGGATTTGCCTTGCTTCATAGCGCTCCTTCCCGCAGGAGCAAGAACGGTGCTCAGCCCTGCGTCAGGTGGACGGGCATGGCGGGCGTCATGGTAGACACCGCGTGCTTATAGATCATCTGCTGCCGCCCGTCGGACTGCAGCATGATCACGAACTGGTCAAAGCCCGTGATAATGCCGCGCATCTGAAAGCCGTTCATCAGAAAAACGGTCAGCATCGTGCGGTCCTTGCGGGCCTGGTTCAGAAAAACGTCCTGATAATTCTCTGTTGTTTTTTGCATGGGTATCGGCTCCTTTTCTTTATATGGGAGGCTCTGCTCCAATGCCCTTGTCCATTGCATCAGAGCCTCCCCAATGATCTGACACCCATATCGTACCATATTCAAAACGCGGAAAAAGGAATATTCTGTCGAGCGGCGGAAAGAACCTCCGAAAAATCTTCCGTGCCCGTCAGCCGGAGCCAGTGAATGTCCGGATTGCGCCGGAACCAGGTCAGCTGCCGCTTGGCGTAGTTGCGCGAGCGCTGCTTGCAGAGCGCAGCGGCTTCGTCCAGCGTGCACGCGCCGTTTAAGTATCCAAAAAATTCTTTATAGCCGATGGCCTGCATGGCGGTCGCCTTCGGGCTGACGCCGAGGGCGAGCAGCGCGCGAATTTCGTCCAGCAGTCCGTCTTCCAGCATTTTGTCGACCCGCAGATCGATGCGCCGGTATAAGGCGGCGCGATCCTGATAATCCAGACCAATCCACACGGGCCGGTAGCGCGGGGGGATGGCCTGCGTTTCCAGATTGTGCTGCGTGATGGTCTTGCCGGTTTCCTCATAGACCTCCAGCGCGCGGACAATGCGCTTTTCGTCCGCCGGATGGAGCCGCGCAGCGGCCTCCGGGTCAATTTCGCGCAGACGCGCCAGCATGGCCTCTCCGCCGTTTTCGCGCAGCTGCGTTTCAAGCGCTTCGCGCCTGCCGGTCTGCGGGACGGGCGCAAATGAACGGCCCGCGATGAGGCTGTCGACATACAGCCCCGTGCCGCCCGCGATGACGGCGGTTTTGCCGCGCGATAAAATGTCCTGCACGCAGCTGTCTGCCAGCTGCACGTATTTTCCGGCGGAAAAATCCTCACCCGGTTCGACCATGTCCAGCAGATGGTGGTGCACGCCCTCCATCTCCTCTTTTGTGGGCTTGGCCGTGCCGATGTCCATGTGCTTGTAGATCTGCATGGAATCGCAGGAGACGACCTCGCCGCCGTACAGCTTCGCAAGCTGCACGGCAAGCTTCGTCTTGCCGGAGGCCGTCGGGCCGACGACGCAGATGATCCTGTCCATGCTCAGACCCTCTTGAACTGCTTTTCCAGCTGCCGCTTCGTGAGCGTCACGCAGACGGGGCGGCCATGCGGGCAGTATTTGATATCGTCGCGGGACAGAACCTCCTGCACGAGCCGCCGCAGCTCCTCATCAGACGTCTGCCATCCGGCCTTGATGGCCGATTTGCAGGCGATGGTGTGCAGCAGATTGTCGCGCAGGCTGTCCGGGTCGAGCGTTTTTCCGGCCAGCAGATCGCCCGCCAGCTCCTGCAAAAGCGCCTTTGCGTCCTCCACGTCCACGTCGGACGGGATCTGCCGGATGAGCACGTCTCCGCCGCCAAAGTCCTCCGTCTCGAACCCGCAGCGCTCCAGAAGCGCCCTGTTTTCCAGCACGGCAGCGGCCTCTTCCCGTGAAAGTTCTGCGGAAACAGGGGCCAGCAGCAGCTGGGCCATGATGGGGTGGTCCTCCTTTTTGAGCGCCTCAAAGCGGATACGCTCGTGCGCGGCGTGCTTGTCGAGGAACAGAACGGCCTCGCCCTGCTCGACAATGATATAGGTGTGCAGCGCCTCGCCGATGATGCGGAAGGGCTCTTCCGGGACAGAAAGCGCCTGCTGTGCTTCCGGCTCTTTGACGGGTTCCGGCTTCGGCTCGAGCCTGACCTCAATCTTCGGTTCGGGCTTCGGCTCCGGTCTGACCTCCGGCTTCTGAAGTGTAAAGCTCTGCTGCGCAGGCACAGGCTCGGAGCGCGGCAGCTGCACCGGCGAGGCCAGCACGGGCTGGGCCGGCTTCTGCACAGGCTGCTGCGCAGCCTGACGGCGGTATTCGGATGCCTGCATGGTCTGATAGAAGCCGGGCTTCGGCGGCTGGACAGCCTTTGGCTGTGATTGCGGCTGCGGAGCAGGCTCCTGCTTTTTCTCCGGCGTTTTCCATTCCGGGCGGCCTGCCGCTCTGGAGAGCGTGGACAAAACGGCATAGTGCACCGCATCGAAGACCTCGCGCTCGGATAAGAACTTGACCTCCGTCTTGGCCGGGTGGACGTTCACATCCACGGCCTGCACGGGCATATCGATCTCCAGCACGCAGGCCGGGAAGCGGCCCACCATGATCTGGTTGCGGTACGCCTCCTCCAGCGCGGCGGAGAGCAGACGGGATTTGATATAGCGGTTGTTGACGAAAAAGCTCTGCCAGGCGCGGTTGCCGCGCGTGGCGGTCGGCTTTGTGACGAAGCCGCGCACGCGGAGCTTTTCCCAGCTGCCGTCGACCGGCAGCATATTGTTGGCCAGCTCCCGGCCATAGATGGCGTAGATCGCGGCCATGCGGTCGCCCTGCCCGTCAGTGTGCAGCTGCTCCTGCCCGTCCTTCAGAAAGCGGAAGGAGATCTCCGGGTGCGCGAGCGCCTGCTGCTGCACGACGGAGAAAACAGCGGAGGACTCCGCCGCGTCGGATTTCATGAACTTCATCCGCGCGGGCGTGTTGTAAAACAGCTCCCGCACCAAAATTGTCGTGCCGTACGGGCATCCGGCAGGCTCCTCGGACAGGATCTGCCCCGCCTCCAGATGCAGCCGGACGCCGTTTTCCGCGCCCTGCGCCCGCGTGAGCAGGTCAATCTTCGACACGGACGAAATGGCCGCCAGCGCCTCGCCCCGGAAGCCAAGCGTGCCGATGCAGGCAAGATCCTCTTTTTTGCGGATCTTGCTCGTCGCGTGGCGCAGAAACGCCGTGCGGGCGTCGACCGGCTCCATGCCGCAGCCGTCGTCGGTGATGCGCAGGAAAGTCATGCCGCCGTTTTGTAATTCTATTGTAATATTTTTTGCGCCTGCGTCAATGGAATTTTCGACCAGCTCCTTGACGGCGGACGCCGGGCGCTCGACGACCTCGCCTGCGGCGATGAGATCGGCGACATGGCGGTCAAGCTGAATGATCTTCGGCATAATGCCCCTCCCAATCAGAAGTTCAGCTGCAAAAGCCCGAACGACAGCGCGTTGACAATGGCGTGCAGCGAGATGGACGCCCAGATCGTCCCGGCCTTTTCATACGTCCAGGCCAGCGCGACGGAGGCGGGCAGATACGGAATGCAGCTCAGAAGCACCTTTCCGGCAGGATAGAGCATGAAATACTGCCAGTTGTGCATGAGCGTGAACAGAATAACGGACACGAGATACGCCATGACGCGCGACGTCGGCTGAATGGAGCCGAAGACAAGCCCGCGCACAAGCGTCTCCTCAATGATCGGCGCAAGGAAAACGGTCACGGCCAGCATGACATACTGGTTATCGGAAATGAGCGAACCGACCGTTTCGTTATTGTAGATCGTAAAGCCGGGAGCCAGCCGGGAAAGCGCGAATTGCAGCACCCACGTGCCCGCGTAATACATCGCGAAGCCCAGAACCAGCGCCTGCACAAAATTCCAGAACGAGCCGCCGAAAAACGACTGCCGCAGGAAACCATGGAAAATCAGCAGCACGGCCAGCAGATTCACGGCAAAATAGACGAGATTCATCGTCAGTGCCGTCATGCCAAGCGAGAATTTCTCGTTCGCCAGCTGCAGAAGCAGATTCAGAATCAGAAGATAAAACGGCAGATAAAGCCACCCGGCAATCGTTTCAAATTTCGTCAGCCGGTAAGAAATCGCGTGGGACGCTTTGCGGGCCATAATGGAGAAGCCCCTTTCCGAGAGAATCTGTAGGGGCCGACGACTCTGGCGCCCCATTGGGAAGCTGCGAATTCGCTGAAGAGTCCCGTAAAAACGCTGCATTCTGCCGGGCCGATGCAGGCATCGGCCCCTACAGGCAGCCCCTTTACAGCAGCTGCTTCAGCTGGTACAGCTGGTTCAGCGCCTCGATGGGCGTGAGTGTTTCGACGGTGATGGCTTCAAGTGCGCGGCGCAGCTCGTCCGACTGCATATCGAGCATGGAAACCTGATCGGACACGGGCGCAGCGGCGGGCTTTGCACGCTCCGGCGCGCCGGATTCGAGATCCTTGAGAATTTCCCGCGCGCGCGTGATGACCCGGTCGGGAATGCCCGCGAGCTTGGCGACCTCGATGCCGTAGCTGTCGTCCGCCGCACCGGGGACGATCTTGCGCAGGAAGATCATGTCCCCCTGCCGCTTCTTGACGGCGATGTTGAAGTTTTTGACGCCCGGCAGCGTCTGCTCAATGTCCGTCAGCTCGTGATAGTGCGTGGCGAAGAGCGTTTTCGCGCCCAGCCGCTTGCGGTCGGCCGCGTATTCGAGCACGGCACGGGCGATCGCCATGCCGTCAAATGTCGATGTGCCCCGCCCAATTTCGTCGAGAATCAGAAGTGAACGCGGCGTCGCGTTTTTGAGGATGTCGGCGACTTCGGTCATCTCGACCATGAATGTCGACTGGCCGGAGGCCAGATCGTCCGACGCGCCGATGCGCGTGAACAGCCGGTCGACAATGCCGATGTGCGCCGACTGCGCCGGGACGAACGAGCCCATCTGCGCCATGAGGACAATGAGCGCCACCTGCCGCATATAGGTCGATTTACCGGCCATGTTTGGCCCGGTGATGATGGCCGTGCGGCAGTCCTCCGAACCAAGCAGCGTGTCGTTCGGCACGAACAGCGCGTTTTTGAGCATCTGTTCGACGACCGGATGGCGGCCCGCCGTGATCGATACGGTATTGCCGAGATCGACCTCGGGCTTGCAGTAATGATTATGAACGGCGACGGCGGCAAAGCTGCACAGCACGTCCAGCTGCGCGACAGCCTGCGCCGTCTGCTTGACGCGGGCAGATTCCCCCGCGACAAACTGCCGCAGCGCCACGAACAGGTCATATTCCAGCGCGACGATGCGGTCCTTCGCCGTTAAGATCGTGCTTTCCAGTTCTTTGAGTTCTTCCGTGATGTACCGTTCGCCGGTGGAGAGCGTCTGCTTGCGGATATAGCTGTCCGGGACCAGATTCAGCTGGCCCTTTGCAACCTCGATATAATAGCCGAATACACGGTTATAGCCCACGCGCAGGTTCCGGATGCCGGTCTTTTCCTTTTCACGGGCCTCGATCTGCGTGAGCATCCCCTTGCCGCCGGACTGGACGGCGCGCAGCTCGTCGAGCTCTTTGTTCGCGCCGTCGCGGATCAGGCCGCCTTCGCGCAGCAGAAACGGAGGATCGTCCACGATGGTCGCGTCGATCTTCTCCTTGAGATCTGCCAGCGTGTCAAGCTGCTCAAAAAGCGTCTGCAAATACGGCGCGCGCATCCCGGACAGCCGCTCCTTGACGGCGGGAAGACTCGCCGCGCCCTGTGAAAGCGCGGCAAGATCGCGGCAGGAGGCCGTGCCCGTCATAATGCGGGTCATGGCGCGTTCAAAATCCGTAATCTCGCGCAGGGACAAGATCAGCTCTTCCCGGTCGATGGTCTTTTTGACCAGCTCCTCCACGGCGGTCAGACGGCGCGTGATCTGCGCGGGGCTGAGAAGCGGCCGCTCCATCCACGCCCGCAGCAGACGGCCGCCCATGGCGGTCTTCGTTTTGTCGAGCACCCACAGGAGGCTCCCGCGCTTTTCCTTTGCGCGCATCGTCTCCGTCAGTTCGAGATTCCGCCGCGCGGCAAGATCGAGCTGCATGAACTTGCCTGCAATGTATAATTCCAGCGCCCGGATGTGCGGCAGCTCGTTTTTCTGCAGATCGCGCAGCGTGGTCAGAAGCGCGCCCGCCGCTGCAATGACGCACGGCATATTCGCAAGGCCGAGCGCCTCCGGCGACTGCCCAAACTGCGCCGTCACGGCAGCCGCGCACAGTGCAGAGTCAAACTGCGCGTCCGTGCCGATGTTCACGCAGGTGTGGAAGCGGTCGCGCAGAAAATCCGCCAGCGCGCCGTCCTCCGCCGCCGTGCCGCCCAGAAGGGCCTCGGACGGCAGAAAGCTGCCAAGCTCGTTCTGCGCGTCCTGCATGGCGTCGGCTCCGGAAACCTGCGTCGCGCTGAACGCGCCGGTCGACACATCGCAGAAGCACAGGCCGTATGTACCGGCTGCGCCGTAGACGCAGGCATAATAATTGTTTTTGGATTCCACCAGCATCGAGCTTTCCGTCACGGAGCCGGGCGTCACGATGCGGATGATGTCGCGCTTCACCAGCCCCTTCGCCAGCGCCGGGTCCTCCATCTGCTCACAGATGGCGACCTTGTAGCCCTTGGCGACCAGCCGCGCGATATAGCTCTCCGAGGAATGATACGGCACGCCGCACATGGGAATTTTATCCTCTGCGCTCTTGTCCTTGGCATGGTCGCGCGAGGTGAGCGTCAGATCGAGCTCGCGCGAAGCAATGCGCGCGTCCTCCTCGAACATCTCATAAAAATCGCCCAGCCGGAAAAACAGCAGGCAGTCGGGATTGCGCTCCTTGACCGCATAATACTGCTGCATCATGGGGGTGAGTTCGGCCATAATCAAAACCTCCGGGTTTTCTCTTTTAACGTCTGAAATTATGCTTTCGGCAAATCCATATGCACTTACGCATTCGTTTGTAGGGGCCGATGCCGGTCACAGCCGTTCGCGACGAAGGAGCGTTACGGATGTGGGTCTGCCGCTTGCCGGCACACATCGGCCCGTTGGGAAGTTGCAAATTCGCCGAAGAATAGCGTAAAAACGGTGCATTCTGCCGGGCCGATGTGGGCATCGGCCCCTACAAAGCCCGCACCAGGGTGCTGTGTTATCGGAGTTCGCCCACAAGGCTCCATGTTGTGCAGCCTGTGATCGTCACGTCCAAAAACTGGCCGATCAGGCTGTCGTCTCCCGCGAAGCGGACGAGTCTTCCGCCCTCAGTGCGGGCGGTGAGCATGTCCTTGTCGCGGCCGTCGCAGAGCACGCGGACGGTCTTGCCGACGTAACCCTGATGAATTTCCAGCGAAATGCGGTTCTGCACGGCGCAGAGCCGGTCAAAGCGGCGGTTTTTCTCCTCCTTGGGTGTCGGATCGTCCATTTTCGCGGCGGGTGTACCCGCGCGCGGGGAGAAGATAAAGGTAAACAGCGCGTCATAGCGCACGTCTTCGATCAGGCTGATCGTGTCCTCGAATTCCTCCTCCGTCTCGCCAGGGAAACCGACGATCACGTCGCTGGTCAGAACCAGCTCGGGCATGATCTGGCGGCCATAGTGCGCCAGCTTCAGATATTCCTCGCGGTTATAGTGCCGGTTCATGGCCTTCAGCACCCGGTCGTTGCCGGACTGGAAGGGCAGGTGGAACTGCTTTGCGATCCTGGGGTATTTCGCAATGGTGTCAAAGAGCTTTTTGCTTGCGTCCTTCGGGTGGCTCGTCATGAAGCGCAGCCAGAACTCGCCCGGCAGCTGCGCGATCTCGGCCATGAGGTCGGCAAAATCAACGCCCAGCCCAAGATCCTTGCCGTAGGAGTTGACGTTCTGGCCCAAAAGCGTAATGTCCTTATAGCCCGCCGAGATGAGGCCCTTGACTTCTTCGAGAATCTCCTCGGGCCGTCTTGACCGCTCCCGTCCGCGGACATACGGCACGATGCAGTACGAGCAGAAATTGTTGCAGCCGTACATGATCGACACCCACGCCTTGAGATCGGACGAGCGCACGACGGGGATGCCCTCGGCGATATTGCCCGCGGAATCGTCCACGGCAAAAATGCGCTTGTTCGTGCGCAGCACGCTTTGCAGCAGCTCCGGGAAGCGCCATAATTCGTGCGGATTGAACACGCCGTCGACGTGGCGATAGCTGTTTTTGATGCGCTCGACGACCTGCGGCTGGCCCATCATGCAGCCGCAGAGAAAAATTTTCTGCTCCGGGTGCCGGGCCTTGGTGTGTACCAGCGCGCCGACGTTGCCGTAGACGCGGGTTTCCGCGTGCTCACGGATGGCGCAGGTGTTGATAACGATGCAGTCCGCGCCCTCTTCGGTGTCCACGATCTCATACCCGCTTGCACGCAGCATCCCGCGGATACGCTCGGAATCCGCCTCGTTCTGCTGGCAGCCGTATGTATCGACAAAGGCCCGCGGCGTCCTGCCGCGCGAGGCCCAAAGGGCTTTGATCTGCTCGCAGACAGCGGCTTCCTTCTCCAGCGCCTCCTGCGGGATCACAACGGGTTTGCGTTCCATGTACGTTTCCTCCGAACTGCATAACTTAACAATTTATTATAGCAGATTCTATGTGGATTTGCAATGGAGCAAAACAAGCAGTCAAAGGCATAGGTTTTTGCAATTTTCCGAATTGTACGTAGGGTGTATCTGAAAACGCCCAATGTGACCGGCAGCGAGAAATTTTTGCGCTGAGCAAGACATTTTTTCGCAGGAATACTGACGTATTTCAAGGAAAAATGGTGCAGCGCAGCGTGAAAAGGTCCGCTGTCCGGGCGCGTTGGGCGTTTTCAGATACACCCTAGGGGCGGACGACTCTGTCCGCCCACTGCGAATTCTCTGATATTTTCAGAAAATCTGCAACATTTAAGGGGCCGACAGAGTCGTCGGCCCCTACAGCGGCAGTGCAGTTTTATGATATATCATCCCGCAATCAGTCCCTGGATGACCTTTGCGGCCAGGAGGACGAGGACAAGGATGATAGCGGGCTTTACGATCTTCGAGCCGTTTTTGATGGCGAGTCCCGCGCCGATGAAATGGCCGAGGATGCTCGACACCGTGCCGATGAGGCCGAGGACGAGGAAGACCTTGCCGCTTAACAGGCTGGTCAGGAGCGAGGCGATATTGGAAGACAGATTCACGAGCTTGACATTGCCGCCCGCCGTGCGCACGTCGAGCTTGCCGAGATTGCAGAAAATGAGCAGCAGGAACGTGCCCGTGCCGGGCCCGTAGAACCCGTCGTACGCGCCGACGACGAGCGCGGCCAGATAGACGATGGCCATCTGCTTTTTGGGCTCGATATCGCCGCGCTCCTCCGGCAGCTGCCGCTGGCGCAGCACGACAAAGGCCACGACCGGCAGCACGATCAGCAGCAGATACTGTAAGTACACCTCGGAGATCATCAGCTGCAATTTTGTTCCGAAGAACGAGCCGATGAGCGCCAGCACGATGGACGGAATGCCGAGCTTCCAGTCGACATAGCCGTTTTTGATATACCGGCCCGTGGAAAACGCGGTGCCGATGGAGGAGGAAAATTTGTTTGTGCCCAGCGCAAAGTGCATCGGAAGTCCCGCCAGCAGATAGGTCGGCACGGAAATAATGCCGCCGCCGCCCGCGATGGCGTCCATGAACGACGCAAAGAATACGCCGATGACGACGATGACGACCATTTGTACTGTCAGATCCTGTACGCCCATTTTATATCTCTCCTTTGATTGCAAGCTCCAGCATATCGGCCACGCCGCCTTCTTCATTTGTCGGCGCGATCAGATCTGCTTTCTGCTTGAGTGCTTCTTCCCCGTTTCCCATTGCGACGCCGACGCCCGCAAAGTCGAGCATGGCCGCGTCGTTGCCGCTGTCGCCGATGGCCATGACCTGCTCGCGCGGAACGCCGAGTTTTTTGCACAGCGCTGCAAGCGCAATGCCCTTGCTGGTGTTCGGATTCATAACCTCCAGATCAACATAGCCCGCGCCTGTCACGAAATACGGCAGCTTTGTCAGATCGGCCATGGCCCTTTCACACTCTTCCTGACTGGAAAACGGCACATAGAGCTTTTCTACGGGTTTACCCCAACCGGCGACCATGGCGTCCAGATCGTCGACAAATTCATGCGACTGCTCAAACAGCCACCGGAAGTCAGCGGGATAATAGCGCTCAAAGCGCGCCATCTGCTCTTTGGAGTTATACACAATGCCGCCGGAGAAGAAATTGACAAGCCCGTCGTACCGGCGCACATGGGAATAGATCAGCCGCGCATCATCCGGGGACAGCGGGCAGTGGTAGAGTGTTTCACCGGTTTTCAGATCCTGTGCGATCGCGCCGGTCTGCGTGACGGCGTAGCGGATCTGCGGAAGCGCGTCTAAAATGTACCAGCACTCTCCCGGCGCGCGTCCGGTACACAGAACGAGCTGGATGCCGTGTTCCAGCGCACGCTGCGCCGCGGCCTGCACCCGCGGCAGAACGCGCTGGTCAGCGGTGACGAGCGTACCGTCGACATCGACGGCCACAAGACGGATAGCCATAGCAGATTACCTCGATACCATAAAAATCAAACTCATTTTACCAGTCCCGTCCGGGTAAATCAAGCCGCCGAAATTCACAATTTCTTCTTTTTTTGCCGCCATATATGTGGTATAATCTCACTTTAGAATACGTACCGCCGCGCGTACCGCGCGGCGCAGAAAGGGTTTTTACCATGGGACTGTTTACAAAACTATTCGGCACCCGCTCTGAGCGAGAGGTCAAAAAGCTCGAGCCGCAGGTCGAGGCCGTCATGGCGCTCGAGGAGCCGTATAAAAAGCTGACCGATCAGGAGCTTCGCGCGAAGACGCAGGAATTCAAAGACCGCTATGCGTCCGGCGAAACGCTCGACGCGCTGCTGCCGGAGGCGTTCGCCGTCTGCCGCGAGGCAGCCGACCGCGTGCTCGGCATGCGTCCGTACCGGGTGCAGGTCGTGGGCGGCATCGTGCTGCATCAGGGCCGCATCGCCGAAATGAAGACCGGCGAAGGCAAGACGCTCGTCGCAATCCTGCCTGCATACTTGAATGCGCTGGCCGGACGGGGCGTGCACATCGTCACGGTCAACGATTATCTCGCCAAGCGCGACTCGGAGTGGATGGGCAAGGTCTACCGCTTCTTAGGACTTTCCGTCGGCCTCATCGTCCACGATCTGACCGCGGAGCAGCGCCGCGCAGCCTATGCCGCCGATATCACCTACGGCACGAATAACGAGCTGGGCTTCGATTACCTGCGCGACAATATGGCGATCTACAAGCAGGAGATGGTGCAGCGCGGCCACGCGTTCGCCATCGTTGATGAGGTCGACTCCATCCTCATTGACGAAGCGCGCACACCGCTCATCATTTCCGGCAAAGGCGAGGAATCGTCCAAGCTGTATGAAATGGCGGATTATTTCGTCTCCCGCCTGAAAAAGCAGGTCTTCTCCACGACGGACAACAAGGAACTGCAGGATCAGTATGACTGCGATTACATCGTCGACGAAAAGGACCGCTCCGTTTCGCTCACGCAGAAGGGCATTGAAAAGGCCGAGCAGTTCTTCAACGTGGAAAATCTGGCCGACCCCGAAAACGCCACGCTCTCGCACCACATCAATCAGGCCATGAAGGCGCGGGGCCTCATGAAGCGTGATATCGACTACGTTGTCAAGGACGGCGAGGTCATCATCGTCGACGAATTCACGGGCCGCCTCATGTACGGCCGCCGCTATAACGAGGGTCTGCATCAGGCCATCGAGGCCAAGGAGGGCGTCAAGGTCGCAAGCGAAAACAAGACGCTCGCCACCATCACGTTTCAGAATTTCTTCCGTCTGTACGACAAGCTCTCCGGCATGACCGGCACGGCGCTGACCGAGGAGGAGGAATTCTCCGGCATCTACAATCTCGACGTCGTCGAGATCCCGACGAATAAACCGGTCATCCGTATCGACGACCCCGACGTCGTCTACAAGACCGAGGCGGGCAAATACCGCGCCGTCATCGCGCAGATCAAGGAATGCCACGCCAAGGGCCAGCCGGTTCTGGTCGGCACGATCTCCATTGAAAAATCCGAGCTTCTTTCGCAGATGCTCAAGCGCGAGGGCATCCCGCACAACGTCCTGAACGCCAAGCACCATGAAAAGGAGGCCGAGATCGTCGCGCAGGCGGGCCATCTGGGCGCCGTGACCATTGCGACGAACATGGCCGGCCGCGGCACCGATATCATGCTGGGCGGCAACGCCGAATACATGGCAAAGAACGAGCTGCGCAAGCAGGGCCTGTCCGACGAGCTGATCGCCGAGTCCAATTCCTTCGCCGAGACGGAGGATCCCGAAATTCTGGCCGCACGTGCGGCCTATACCGAAGCGTATAAGCGCTTCAAGGTCGAGACAGACAAGCAGGCAGAGCTTGTCCGGCAGGCAGGGGGGCTTTTCATCATCGGCACCGAGCGGCACGAGTCGCGCCGCATCGACAACCAGCTTCGCGGCCGTTCCGGCCGTCAGGGCGACCCCGGCGAGACGCGGTTTTATCTGTCCATGCAGGACGATATCATGCGCCTGTTCGGCTCCGAGCGCATTATGAACATGATGGAGACGCTCGGCATCGACGAGGATACGCCTATCGACGCCAAAATTCTCTCCGGCGCGATCGAGAACGCGCAGAAGACCGTTGAGGGCCGCAACTTCCAGTCCAGAAAGAACGTGCTGGAATACGACGACGTGATGAACGTCCAGCGTAAGATCATTTACGAGCAGCGCCGCCAGGTGCTCGACGGCGAGGATCTGCAGAAGAACATCCAGTCCATGATGCGGTTCTATGTGGATACCTACGTTGCCAGCGCCTTCGGTGAGCAGCCGAAGCTGGCCGACAAGCAGCATTTCTTCGAGATGATGACGCATTTCGAGCCCATCTTCTTCCCCACGGGCACATGGCTTCTCTCCGACGAGGAGTTGGCCGCGCTCACGCGGGAGCAGGCGGAAGAGAAGATTTTGTCTCTCATGCAGCGCGCCTATGCCAAGCGGGAGGAGCAGTTCACGTCTCCCGTCATGCGCGAGATTGAGCGCGTCGTAACGCTGCGCGTGGTCGATGAATTCTGGATGGATCACATCGACGCCATGGACGATCTGCGGCAGGGCATCCGCCTGCGCGCCTACGCGCAGACAGACCCCGTCATCGAGTATAAGCGCGAGGGCTTTGACATGTTCGAGGCCATGAACGACGCAATTAAAGAAGAGATCGTCCGCCGCGTCTTCCTCGTCCGGATCAAGACGAACGAGGAGATCAAGCGCCAGCGCGTCGCAAAGGTCACCGGCGAAGGTGCTGGCGGCGACAAGACCGTCAAGCGTCAGCCCGTCGTCAAGAAGATCAAGGTCGGCCCGAACGACCCGTGCCCGTGCGGCAGCGGAAAAAAATACAAAAAATGCTGCCGCGACAAGGATCTCGCCGCCGAACGCGGCCAGAACGCGAATTAAGCCCATGTTTCACACCATTCACCACGGATCACTTGAATATCTGACCGCCGACGCGCTTTCCGGGAGCGTGCACTGCTTCTCCACGCGCTTCGGCGGCGTGAGCGAGGGGGCGCTGTCCTCCCTCAATCTCGGCACGCACCGGGGAGACAGGCCGGAAAACGTGCGGGAGAATTACCGCATTCTCGGCACCGCCGTTGGCTTTTCGCCGGAGGAAACGATCTTTACCCGGCAGGAGCATACCGATCTTCTGCTGCGCGTCGGCAAGCAGGACTGCGGCACAGGGCTGGAGCGGGAGCAGACCGCCGTCTGCGACGGGCTTCTGACCGACGAGCCCGGCGCGGCGCTCGTCTGCTTCGGCGCGGACTGCACGACGCTGCTGCTGTTTGACCCCGTGCGGCAGGCCATCGCCGCCGTCCACGCCGGGTGGCGCGGAACGGCGCAGGGCATCGCGTACAAGGCCGTCCTTCGGATGCAGGCGGAATTCGGCTGCGCGCCGGAGCACATTCATGCGGCCATCGGCCCGTGCATCGGCCGCTGCTGCTTTGAGGTCGGGCCGGAGGTGTCGGAGGCCATGCGGCGATCACTCGGCCCGGACGCGGAAGCGGCAATTGAACTGCACGGCGAAAAGGCGCACGTCGATCTGAAGCGCCTGAACCGCATCTGGCTGGAAAGAGCGGGCGTGCAGGTGATCGACATCTGCCCGGACTGCACCAAATGCCAGCCGGAGCGCTTCTGGTCGCATCGCGTGACCGGCGGGAACCGCGGGTCGCAGGCCGCTATCATCCGGCTGAAAGGAGGCGCACCGGCATGAAACGAAAGCTTTTGATGCTCACAGCGCTTGCGCTGTGTCTGGCCCTTCTTTGCGGCTGCACGACGATCGCAACGAGCGAATGGATGCAGAATCTTTTCCCCGTCGGCGACGAGGCCGTCGCCGCCCAGCAGACCGGCTCGGTCAACGGCTCGGAGGATAAGCAGGAGGTCAAGCAGGTCGTCACCGAGACGTATACGGCGCTTGAGTCCTTCGGCCTGGCCTACCAGCCGGATTACGGCCTGCAGCCCTATAACTGCCAGAGTCTCAACAACCGCATCATCTTTTCCTTCCTCTACGAGCCGCTGTTCGCCGTGACAAGCAGCTACGAGGCAGAACCGATTCTCGCCGAGAGCTATTTTGTCACTGACGACGGACGCACGACCACGGTGAAGCTCCGCTCCGGCGTGACCTTCCACGACGGCAGCGCCCTTACCGCGGCGGACGCGGCCTATTCCATCGAATCCGCCGCAGGCTCGGAATATTACGGTTCGCGCCTGCGCTTCATCACTTCCGCCGAGGCGCAGGACGATCTGACGCTCGTGCTCTCGACGAGCGAAGCGTATGAGTGCCTGCCGCTGCTGCTGGATATCCCCATCATCAAGTCCGGCACGAAGGACGAGGCCAGCCCTCCGGGCACAGGCCCGTATGACTTTGCCGGGACAAAGCTCACGCGCTGCGAAAGCTGGTGGCGCGACACCCAGCCGCTGGTCGACTTTGACGAGATCGCGCTGACCGTTTCGTCCACCGCCGCCGACGTGCGCGATAATTTTGAGTATCAGAAGGTCAACATGGTTCTGACGGACCCGAACTCCTCCGCGTTCGCAGGCTTCCACAACGACTACGAGCTGTGGAACGAGGAGACGACCATCATGCAGTACATCGGCTACAACATGAACTCGCCCGTCTTCTCCAACTACGGCCTGCGCGGCGCGATCACCTTCGCCATCGACCGCGAGCAGCTGGTCGAGCAGACGCTGGGCGGCTTTGCCGTCGCGTCGACGCTGCCGTGCTCACCCAATTCCCGGTATTACGACGTGAAGCTGGCCAACAGCTTCGCCTATGACACCGGCTCGTACTACGACCAGCTGGCCAGCGCCTCCGTCGAGGACGCGACCGGCGACGGCATCCTCGACCTCTACGTCCCCTCCAAGGGCTATTCCGTCCCGGTCGAGGGCACGATGCTCGTCTGCTCGTCGAGCTATATCCGCGTGCAGGCGGCCAACGAGGCCGCGAAAATGCTCAATTCTCTGGGCTTCAACATCACAGTCAAGTCCATGGAATATTCCGAGTACAAACAGGCGCTTTTGCAGGGAAATTTCGACCTGTACTACGGCGAGGTGCGTTTGTCTCCAAACTTTGACCTTTCGCCGTTTTTCGGTGCGACCGGCACACTCAACTATGGCGACCTGTCCGACAGCACGATGATGAACCTGTGCAGCATGGCCCTCGTCAACAGCGGCAACACCTATAATCTCTATAAGCGTGTGTGCGAACGCGGATACATTACGCCCATCCTGTTCAAAAGCTACGCGCTCTATACCACGCGCGGCGCCGTAACAGAACCGACACGCTACCTCGACTGGTTCCTGCCGTATACGGTGCAGACGGAAGAATAATGAAAAAACGCGGGAGGATACGCCCATGAAACGAATCCTGATGATCGGCACCGGGGGAACGATCGCGTCCGGGAAGACGGCGGAGGGCCTTATGCCGGAGCTGACGAGCGAACAGCTTTTGTCCTTCGTCCCGGCGGTATCGGCGCTTTGCCGGGCGGAATGCTTACAGCTTTTGTCGCTGGACAGCACGAATCTTGCCCCGTCGCACTGGCTGCTGATCGCGAAGGCCATCCGGGAGCGGTATGACCGCTATGACGGCTTCGTCATCAGCCACGGCACAGACACCATGGCCTATACCGCCGCGGCCCTCAGCTATCTCATTCAGGGTGCGCGCAAGCCCATCATCCTGACCGGCGCGCAGAAGCCCATCAGCTTTGACTCGACTGATTCCAAGGTCAATCTGACCGACGCGTTTTTATGCGCGTGCAGTGACACCCTGCACGGCGTCATGATCGTCTTCAACGGCAAGGTCATTCAGGGCACCCGCGCCTGCAAAACGCGCACAAAGAGCTACGAGGCCTTCTCCAGCATCAATTATCCGTATCTGGCTGTTTTGCAGGACGGCTGCATTCTGCAGTATATCGAAAACGCCTGCCTGCCCGAGCCGGTCTTCTATGACACGCTCGACGAGCGCGTTGCGCTCCTGAAGCTCATTCCCGGCGCGCGGGCGGAGCTTGCGGGCTGGATGCTCCGGCACAACGATGCGCTGATCCTGGAAAGCTTCGGCGTGGGCGGCATCCCGTCGTATGACGGGAATGACTTCCTGTCCGTGCTGGAGGAGGGCATTCAGGGCGGCAAGACCGTCGTTCTGACCACGCAGGTGCAGAACGAGGGCAGCAATGTCGGCGTTTATCAGGTCGGGCACAAGATCCGCGAATGCCCGCAGGTGCTTGAGGCGTTCGACATGACGACCGAGGCCATCACGGGAAAGCTCATGTGGATCCTCGGCCAGACCAGGGCCCCCGCCCAGATCCACCGCCTGTTCTACACCCCGGTCGCGAACGACATTCTGAATTACCGCACATGAAAAACCGCCCGGCGCGGTGAAAACCCCCATTTGTTAGCCAGGTATGGGAAAAACCTGATACTAAGAAATGGGGGTTCACTATGTCAAGGGAGAATACACCGGAGTTCGGGAAGCTGGCTGCGGGAACGACTGAAGGGCCTGCCGCCTGCGATTCACAGACGGCAAGCCCTTTTGGCGGCTTGATTCTTTGTTGTTCGAAATTTTGCCTGACCTTTTGGGGACGCTTCCCGTGCGCGGCGGCCCGGGTTTTTTCAGTCGCCCATCAGCAGGTCCATGACGTACATTTCGAGCTTTTCGAAGTTCTGCTCCTTGACGCAGGCGGCCTGGAATTCGTAGTCGAATCTCTTGACCTTGGCCAGCAGCTTCTCGAAGATCTTCTTGGAGTTGATCAGATGGCGGTAGCAGTCCTCATCGGGCTGGGTGCGCATGGCCTTGACGTCGAGGCCGACGCATTCAAAATTGCCGCGGTCGCCGAAGTTATTTTCGTACAGAACCTTGACCTGGTTGAACGCGTTGCGCAGGTTGTCGACGCCGAACGCCTTATCCTGGTCATAGCGGCAGCCGTTCTGGTCGTTCAGATGCACGCCCCACAGCTTGTTGAGCGCCAGCGCGAAGCCCATGTCGTTCGCGGGATCAAGACCGGCGAGGATGGAGTGCGCGGATTCGATGCACAGGCCGACGCGGCTCGGATCGACGGTGTATGCGCCGACGGCCAGCGCGTGACCGGCGGTGCCGCAGATGGAGCGGTCGATGGGCTCATTGGGCTTCGGCTCGACAAGGATGAGCGCGTCGTCGCGGTAGGTCAGGATGTCGTTGAACGCGTCGCGCAGCTGGAGGGTCATTTCAACGGGGTTCTTGCCCTCGGCGCAGAGCGTGCCCTCGCGGGCCAGCCACAGCTGGATCTTCTTGGTGCCGAGCGCCTTTGCGATGTCGCAGGAGCGGCGGGCGCGCCACTGGGCAAATTCACGGTCTTCCTTGCGGGAGGCGGTGAAGCCGCCGTCATTCGTGCGCTTGTCGAACCACAGACGCGGCGCGACAAACTCTGCGAACAGGCCGTATTTGTCGAGCATCGCCTTGACGTCCTTCGCGTAGTCAACGATCTGCTTCTCGGTCATGTTGTTCATGTCGGGAACGGCGTCGTCGTCATGGAACTGCATGCCGGCCAGACCGATCTCGGCGTACTTCTTCATTTTTTCTTCCAGCGGAATGCTCTTGCGGTGGCCGGGGCCAAAGGTTTCGTTGCCCTCGTGGACGTTCCACGGGCCTGCGGTAAATCTGAATGTTGCCATGTCTGCATCCTCCTGTATCAATTGTCTGGTTTCATACAAATATGTGCTTGAGGGGCGGGCGGCTTTTACCGAAAGCCGCCTCCGGATAGCTCCATCATAGCGGAACAGGCTGTTTGTTCAATGTTAGACTTGCTTTTTTTATCCGACAATCTTGCGATTTTAAATTTTTCGGTAGACTTCCACAAATTCCTTTGCCGCAATTTGTCATGATGCACAAGGACTTTTTTATCCGAAATATCTCCCAGGGGAGCTTGTGCGCGGCGGTCAGACTTCTTATAATAAGCAAAAAAGTTCGGAGGAACAGACCATGCATATGGCAGACGCATTTTTATCTCCTGCTGTCGCCGTTACGATGTACGCAGCCTCTGCTGCTGCGGCGGGCGTTTCGCTCGTGCAGCTGCGCAGGGAGGAGCTTGCCGCACCGGAGACGGCAAAAAAGAAGCTTCCGACAATGGCGGTCATGTCCGCGCTCGTCTTTGCCGGGCAGATGATCAACTATACCATCCCCGGCACAGGCTCGTCCGGGCATCTGTGCGGCGGTATGCTGCTGTCCGCCATGCTGGGGCCGTGGGCAGGCTTTTTGTCCATGATCGTCATTCTTGCCATTCAGGCGCTGTTCTTTGCTGACGGAGGGCTGCTTGCGCTGGGCGCGAATGTCTGGAACATGGCGTTCTACGGCTGCTTCGTGGGATATTTCCTTATCTACCGGCCCCTGATGCGCGGAAATCTTTCCGCGGGCAAGGCCCGGCTGCGCCTGACGCTTGCGTCGGTGCTCGGCTGCGTCGCAACGCTGCAGCTCGGCGCATTCTCCGTCGTGCTGGAAACGACGCTCTTCGGCATCACGGCGCTGCCGCTCGGTGCGTTCGCGGTGCTCATGCAGCCGATCCATCTGGCGATCGGTCTGGTCGAGGGGCTGATCACGGCGGCGGGCTGCCGCTGTGCCTCGCGGGTGTGCCGGAATTATGAATCTTGCATTGCCGGGCTGCATACAGTATAATGGGAGTGTCCGGGAAAAAGAAAGAAATAAGAGGATTCAGAAAGGACTGTGTAATTTATGGATCGTGCAGAATTAAAGGCCCGCGCAAGAGCGCAGCTCGGCGGCGGTATTTTTCAGAATCTCTGGATGATGGGTCTGGCCGTGTGCCTGCTGATCGGCCTGATGGAGTCGGCTGCCGCCGGGATCATCCCCGGTATCGGCGCGCTGCTCGTGGTCGGCCCGCTGGAATACGGCATGGCGTATATCTTCCTCAAGCAGGCGCGCGACCATCAGCCCGTGCAGCTGGGCGATATGTTCCGCGGCTTTCAGGATGATTTCGGCGGAACGTTCCTCATCGGCCTTATGACGTCGCTGTTCACGTTCCTGTGGTCGCTGCTGTTCGTCATCCCCGGCATTGTCAAGGCGTATGCCTATTCTATGGCATACTATATCAAGCTCGACCACCCCGATTACGGCTGGAACGCCTGCATCACCGCAAGCCGTCAGCTGATGGACGGCCACAAGTGGGAAAAATTCGTGCTCGACCTGAGCTTCCTCGGCTGGATCATCGTCGGCTCTTTGTGCCTCGGCGTCGGCACGCTCTGGGTCACGCCGTACATGGAAGCGGCAAACGCGCAGTTCTACGAATACGTCCGCACCTGCCCGTCCGTGGCGGAGGGCTGACCGGCGCTGCGCAATATGGAAAAAACGGGACTCCGCTGCCTGCGGAGCCCCGTTCTTTTTTGCATTTTTATCCGTCAGCCCTTGTATTTCAGCGCCCGGATCGCGTTCAGGACGGCGAGGACCATCACGCCGACGTCGGCGAAAATGGCGGCCCACATATTCGCGACGCCGAAGGCGACGAGCGCGAGGCAGCCGAACTTCACGACCAGAGAGAACACAATGTTCTGCCGGACGATGCCGATGCACTTGCGGGAAATTTTGATGGCCTTGGCGATCTGCAGCGGGTCGTCGTCCATGAGGACGATGTCGGCGGCCTCAATGGCGGCATCGGAACCCATCGCGCCCATTGCAATGCCGATGTCCGCCCGCGTGAGGACCGGGGCGTCGTTGATGCCGTCGCCGACGAAGGCCAGCATATCTTTTTTACTCTTCGCAGCCAGCAGCTTCTCGACCTCCGCGACCTTGTCGCCCGGCAGAAGCTCACTGCGCACCTCGTCGACGCCGAGCTCGGCGGCTACGCTGTCGGCTACGCGCTTTGCATCGCCCGTCAGCATGACGGTCTTCTGGACACCCGCGCGCTTGAGTTGCTCGATGGCTTCCTTCGAGTGCGGCTTGACGACGTCGGAAATGACGATGTGTCCCGCATACTGCCCGTCAACAGCCATGTGGATGATCGTGCCGGTGCTGTGGCAGTCGCAGTATTGGACGCCCAGCTTTTTCATCAGCTTGCTGTTGCCTGCGGCGACCGCGTGCCCGTCGACCGTGGCGGTGATGCCGTGGCCGCTGAGCTCTTCGATGTCCGTCACGCGGCTGCGGTCAATTTCCTTGCCATAGGCCTTCTGCAGACTCTTGCTGATGGGGTGCGAGGAGGCGCATTCGGCCAGCGCCGCGTATTCCAGCAGCTGCTCCTCAGCCAGCGGGCTGTGGTGGACAGCCGTGACCTCAAACACGCCGCGCGTCAGCGTCCCGGTCTTGTCGAACACGACGACCTTCGCTGCGGACAGGGCCTCCAGATAGTTTGAACCCTTGATCAGCACGCCCTCCCGGCTTGCACCGCCGATGCCCGCGAAGAAGCTCAGGGGAATGCTGATGACCAGCGCGCACGGGCAGCTGACGACGAGGAAGGACAGCGCACGGTAAACCCAGTCGGTCCAGTTCGCGTCAGCCCCCGCAAGCATCCGGCCCAGCGGGACCAGCACGGCCAGCGCCAGCGCTGCGGCGCACACGGCAGGCGTGTAGACCTTGGCAAAGCGGGAAATAAACGTTTCGGAGCGCGACTTGCGGGAGCTTGCGTTCTCGACGAGATCGAGGATCTTCGAAACGGTGGACTCGCCGAACGCCTTTGTCGTGCGGATCTTCAGCACGCCGGACAGATCGATGCAGCCGCTGATGATCTCGTCGCCCGCCTTGACGTCGCGCGGCAGGCTTTCGCCGGTCAGCGCGCTGGTGTTGAGACTGGATGTGCCCTCGACGACCACGCCGTCGAGCGGCACCTTTTCGCCCGGCTGGACGACGATGATGCTGCCGACCGCGACCACGTCCGGGTCGACCTGCGTCAGCTGACCGTCCTGCTCAATGTTCGCGTAGTCCGGGCGGATATCCATCAGTGCGGAGATATTCTTCCGGCTCCTGCCGACGGCATAGCTCTGGAACAGCTCGCCGATCTGGTAGAACAGCATAACGGCGATGCCCTCGACATAGTCGCCGCTCTTCGTCCAGATGGCGAGGAAGAACGCGCCGAGCGTGGCCAGCGTCATGAGGAAGTTTTCGTCAAACGCGCGTCCATTGAGAATGCCCTTTCCGGCCTTGCGCAGAATGTCATAGCCGATGACCAGATACGCGGCCACATAGGCAAGCAGCTGCGGGATGCCGGTGATGGGGATAAATTTCAGCGCAATGAGCATCACGGCGGTGATGAGGATGCGCACGAGCATTTTTTTCTGTTTCTTTGTCATAGCAAACACTCCGTTCCGCGCTGCCGGAGCAGCAATTGCAGCTTAAAGCTCGATCTCGCAGTCAGGCTCGACCTTTTTGCAGGCCTTGCGCACGGCCTTCATGGTCTTCTTCTCGTCTGCGCCCTCGGCGAATTCCACGATCATCTTCTGCGTCATGAAGTTGACGGTCGCGTTCGCAACGCCCTCGGTCTTCTTCGCGGCTTCCTCCATCAGGTTTGCGCAGTTTGCGCAGTCGACTTCGATCTGGTATGTCTTTTTCATGGTCAGTACCTCCGTTTGAAATTTTGAATTAAACGCTTGCTTAATCATTACATCCGCAGTATACTGAGAAAAACGCCGGAAATCAAGCCCTCCGGGGCGCTTGCTTCCAAACGGGCGAACGGAATGTCCAAAACGGACAAAGGAGATGGGACAAATGCCGGAATTCTCTCTTCCGCACGACCACGGCGCGCACGGACACACGGAGGATCTGTACCGGGAGCTGAAAAACGTGGAGCACTTCGGCGCGGTGTGCGATATCTTCAAACAGCTGAGCGACCCGACCCGCGTGCGCATTTTCTGGCTGCTCAGCCACCGGGAGGAGTGCGTCATCAACATCGCGGCGCTGCTCGATATGTCCAGCCCCGCCGTCTCGCACCATCTGCGTTCACTTGCGCAGAGCGGGCTGATCGAAAGCCGCCGGTGCGGCAAGGAGGTCTATTACAAGGCGGGCGACACCATGCAGATCAAGCTCCTGCACGAGATCGTCGAGCAGGTCATGCAGATCGCCTGCCCGGAAAAGGCCGTCGACTATCAGGACTCGCAGGAGCAGATCATCCGCCATGTCCACAACGAGCTGACGGCCAATCTCGCCGAGCGCGTCACCATTGAAGAGCTGTCGCGGAAGTATCTGATGAACACGACGACGCTCAAGCGCTGCTTCAAGCAGGTCTACGGCGAGACGATCGCCGCGCACATGAAAAAGCACCGCATGGAGCAGGCCGCGTCCCTGCTGTTAAAAACGCAGAACGACATTGCCGCCATCGCGCAGGCCGTCGGCTACGAGAGCCAGAGCCGGTTCACGGCCGCGTTCAAGGAGACCTACGGCGAGCTGCCGACAGAATACCGCCGGAGGCGGTCATAAAAATCAGAACCGGCCCGCAGGACACGCCTGCGGGCCGGTTGACTTATTTCTGTGTGTTTTATACGTACTGCTGGGTGTCGACGTCGACGACGCCTCTGGTGGTGATGCGGAGCTTGGGGATGACGGGCAGGGCCATAAAGCTGAGCGTCATGAACGGGTCGATGCCCCGGCTGACGCCGAGCGTGAAGGCTGCGTCCTTGGCCGCCTCAAGCTGGTCGTTGACCTCGGTCAGCGGACGGTCGGACATGATGCCCGCGATCTCCAGCACGACCGAACCCTTTACCGTTCCGTTTTCGACCACGACGATACCGCCGTGGTGCTCGACGATGTAATTCGCGGCGAACGCCATATCGGCGGAGTTCGTGCCGACGACGATGATGTTGTGCGAGTCATGCGAAATGCTGGTCGCGACCGCGCCGGATTTCAGGCCGTAGCCCTGAATGTAGCCGAGGCCGATGTGATGCGTGCCCTTGTGGCGCTCGACGACGGCGATCTTCAGAATGTCCTTTTCCAGATCGACGTGGTCAGCGTAGCCATTGTCGGTTGTAATGATCTCGCCCGGGACCATGCCCAGAACGCCTCTCTGGCGCGTGTCGCGGAAATCGTCGGGCGTGAGCGTCGAGACGTGGAAGGTGTCGTGGGCGCGCTTGTCGAGATATTCCTCGATCTTCGGCGCTTCAAAGTCGCGCAGCTCGCCGTTGTTCCAGTACAGAACGCCCTTCTTGAAGACCATTTCGACGTTGAAGTCCTTGAAATTGTCGATCACGGCGAAGTCGGCCAGATAGCCGGGCGCGATCGCGCCGCGGTTATTGAGCAGGAAATAGCGCGAGGCGTGGTGGCAGGCGGCCTTGACGGCAATGATGGGGTCGACGCCGTATTTGTTGATGGCCTCACGGGCGATATAATCAATGTGACCCTTTTCCAGCAGATCGCTCGGATGCTTGTCGTCGGTGCAGAACATACAGCGCTCAGCGTACTGCGGCGTGAGCAGGGGAGCAAGCGCTTCCAGATTGCGCGCGGCGGTGCCCTCGCGGATCATGATGAACTGGCCGCGCTGCAGCTTTGCCAGCGCGTCCTCCATCGTGGCGCATTCGTGGTCGGAATAGACGCCTGCGGCGACGTAGGTGTCGAGATCCTTGCCCTGCAGGCCCGGCGCGTGGCCGTCGATCTTCTTGTGGTGCGCCTGCGAGGCGACGATCTTCGAGACGACCTCGGCGTCATTGTGGATCACGCCGTAGGAGTTCATCATCTCGGCCAGACCCTGTACTCTGGGGTAGTCGTAGAACGAGTCGATGGCGCGGTAGTCCAGATTCGCGCCGGATTCGTCCATCGGCGTGGCCGGGACGCAGGACGGCAGCATGAACCGCACGTCGATGGGCAGCCCCTCGGTCGCCTGGAACATATAGTCAATGCCGTCGGTGCCCATGACGTTGGTGATCTCATGGGGGTCGGTGATGACGGTGGTCGTGCCGTGCGGCAGCGTCGCGCGGACGAATTCCTTCGGCGTGACGAGACTGGATTCCAGATGGATGTGCGCGTCGACGAAGCCGGGGCAGACGATCTTGCCGGTCATATCGTATTCGACCTCGCCCTCATAGCTGCCGAGGCCCACGATCAGACCGTTCGCCACGGCGATATCGCACGTCAGCAGCTCATTGGAGAATACGTTGACATACGTCGCGTTTTTCAGCACCAGATCGGCCTTCTGCCGGCCGGAGGCGGCCTCGATCACACGCTGCTTCTTTAACAGCTTCCGCTGGATCTTTGCTGCGTAGCTCTCAATGGGAAAAGCCATGGAACATCTTCCTTTCTGCGTTCAGTTTTGCTTGTATCTGATATTAGATGGAATTATAGCACTGCTCCTGCCGCTTGTCCATGTTCATTTTCTACGGAATGTCGCAGATTCTTTTTTGCAATCTGTACAGAAACCGGGAAATGTGGTATGCTTATTGCACAATGGGAGGCGAACGCCATGAAACTGCTGATGCACATCTGCTGCGCGCCCTGCGCGAATATGCCGATCGACGCGCTGCGCGCGGACGGGATCGACCTGACCGGCTACTGGTACAATCCCAACATCCATCCCTTTACCGAATACCGCGCCCGGCGGAACTGCCTGCAGGAATACGCGAAGACCATCGAGCTGCCCCTTCTCATGCGCGACGATTACGGCCTGCGGCCATTCGTGCGCGAGGTAGCCGGCGATATCGCGGGCCGGTGCGTCAAATGCTACGAAATGCGCCTTTTTGAGGCGGCACGGGCCGCGAAGGAGGGCGGGTTCGACGCGTTTACGTCGTCTCTGTTCATCAGCCCCTATCAGAAGCACGAACTGATGCGCGACGTGGCCTACCGCGCGGCGGAGGAATACGGCGTGGAATTTTATTATCAGGATTTCCGCCCCATGTTCCGCGACGGCCAGGCCCGTGCGCGGGAGCTGGGCTTTTATATGCAGAAATACTGCGGCTGCGTCTTCTCCGAGCAGGAGCGCTATCAAAAGCCCAGCCGGATCATCCCGTGAGGCAAATCAGCACCTGCCTGCCTTATGGAGCTTCCGAATGAGCACAACGGCCAGCGCAATGACAAGCGCGCTGAACGCACCCACGCAGGTAAGCCGGATGACCAGCCTGCGGTGCGCGGCCTGACGGGCGGCCTCGCGGGCGGCTTCCTCGGCGGCCTTTTGCGCTGCCTCCTGCGCGGCCTGCTCCTCGGCCTGCCGCTGGAGCTCGGCCTGCCGTTCTTCCTCGGCCTTCTTTTCCTCTGCGGCTTTCGCTTCGGCGGCAAGCCGCTCTTTTTCTGCCTGCTCGGCTTTCGCCTGCTCTTCGGCGAGGCGGGCTTCTTCGGCTTCCTTTTCGGCCTGCTCCCGTTCCAGCCGCACCTGCTCGTCAAGATAGGTCTTCAGAAGCACGGCCAGCTGGCCGCAGATCACAGAGCCTGCGCTCTGTCCGTCGGCATACGCTGCGTCCACATTGCCGCCCGGCCCATAGGACAGGCCGCTCGTATACACGGCCAGCAGAAACGGCCGCTCGGCCCAGATGATGCCGACGTCGTTCTCCGCGCCCTCGTAGCTGCCGTATTTGTGCGCGATGGGCGTTTCATCCACGTCGAGATACGTCTTGAAATACGCGTCCGGGCAGGCAATTTTCAGGTAGTCGATCAGCTCGGGATACTGCTCCTGCCCGTCCCAGACGACCTTCAGCGTGTCCAGCATCATGCGCGTGCAGAACAGGTGGTCATAATAGTAACTCTGCGGGATCTCGTCGTCGGTCATGGTGAAATATTTGCGCATGGCCATCTTGTATTCCGGCCAGTCGCCGATGCGCCGCCAGAGGGAATACGAAAGCTCATTGTTGGAATAGACCAGCGACTGATAGTGCGCCTCGTCCAGCGAAGCGCCCTGCGTGATCATCGTGTCCCCGGTGATCTCGCCCGCGAGCTGCATATCATAATAATACAGGTTCAGCGGCAGCTTGTAGGTGCTTGCGCCGTAAAGCATTTTCGTCTCGTTGAAGTCATACTGTTCGCCGGTTTCCGGCACGTAAAAGCTGATCTCAAAATTGTCCCCGGTCAGCGCGTGCTCAGCGCGGAAGTCGTCCATCAGCTGCTCCAGCGTCTTCCCTGTCACATCGGGGGCCGTATATGCCTCTGCTGCCAGCGCGGGAACCGCCGTCTGCGCAAGACACGCCGCACAGAGCAGCGCCGCCGCTGCCGCTCGGGCTTTTTCCATTCTCATATCCGCTTCTCCTTCTGCGTTTTCAAGTATCTGCATCATACCGCAACGCGGCCGGATTTGCAACCATGCACCAAACGGGCAGGCCCGGCATATGGTAGGGAAGACAGAAAACATTCTTGTCTTTGAAGGAGGGGTTTTATGAATCAACCCTGCAATTATACGACGACCGGGGGCTGTCCCGAGCCGCAGGCGGTTCAGGGCTGCGCGGCCTGCTCCGGCGGCAGCCAGCAGACGTGTCCGCCGCCCTGCCCGCCGCCCTGCCCGCCGCAAAGCACATCTTTACCCACATCGAGTGGCTCATGTCCGGCATACAGCTGCACGTTCCGGCGCAGAGTACCCCGGCGGGCTATGTCTGGGCAAGCCGGGAGCAGCTGCGCACCACCTACACCCTGCCCGGGGCGTTCCGGGCGTACAAGCCGCTGCTGCTGTGATTTTGGCAATTTGCTGTAATGCACCGCGCCAAAACCGGCACACTGCCCAAACTGTGCCCCGCAGCACTTTCGGGGCGTGAAAATTGGGGTGCAACGGTTGTAATTTTGGGCGGGAACGGGTATAATAAAAGCTACAAAGCGGCGCTGATCGCCGTTTGCATCAAGATCCTTTTGCGGGACGCCCGCTGGAAAAATCAAGCTGAAACAACGTTTCAACTGCAAAAAGGAGTGTACTGAATCTATGAAAAAATCTTGCTTGGTCGCTGTGATCGCCGTTCTGGCTGCTGTGGCTGGTGCGCTGGCTGCTGTGGCACTTTACCTGAACCGCCGCGAGAAGGAGCTGGATGACGCAGAAACCGTAGAGCCGGAGGAAGCTGCTGCCGAGGACGAGACCGAGGCAGAATGATCCTGAAATACCGGAAACTACCGGGAAGATGAGCACATCGGGGCGCACGGAGCAGTCTGTCTGAACGGACTGCATCGGTGCGCCCTTTTTGTACATAAGGAGAAGGAACATGAAGCGTTTTTTGCTCTGGATCATCAGTGTGGCGCTGGGTGTGGTGGTGCTGCTGGCGGCTGTGATGGGGGTAAGCTATGCCTTTACCACCGAGGGCGGCTGCCCGGACGATGCGGCACAGTTCGGCGGGCAGGCGCTGGAAGCCAACGGCTCCTGCTGGCAGGTGCCGCTGCTGGGCGGTCAGCTGGATAAGGTATTCGCCAGCCCCGCCACCCTGACCGTGCAGAAGCTGGGTGTGCTGTACACCGCCCACCCGGAACTTTCTTTGCCGGAGTGGACGGGCTACACCGCTCTGACCATCCAGAATGCGGCGGGGGATGTGCTGTTTGTGGGCAGCGCGGGGGAGTATCAGAACTTCCTCTTCCCTGCGAACGGCGAGTATAAGGCGGAGCTGACCGCGTGGCGCGTGCCCAAGGGCGGGGTCATCACCCAGTTCGAGGGCGGCAGTACCGGCCAGCTGCGCAAAAATCTGGGGCTGGAGCGTCCCGCAAAGCCCACGGGCTGGTACCGGTACAGCTTCCGGTTCACCTTGCAGGCCAGCGCGGAGGTGGAGCTTTCCGCCGAGCGGGTGGAGCAGGGCGGCACGGTGGGCGTGCGCATCTCCGGCATGACCGGAGACGCCGTGCCCACCATCGAGACCGACCTTGGCAGCGTGCAGTGCGTGCGCGCCGCCGAGGGCTGGCGCGCCTATATCCCGGCAGCCTATAACGCCTCCTCCGGCGGGCACGAGGTACACATCACGGTGAACGGCGAGACCATCACCCGCACCCTGACC
>OHKK01000132.1_pt1 | contig 55078 bp, 48 predicted proteins | sample 1568811 | NCBI WGS metagenome assembly OHKK01 (sample SAMEA3879568, study PRJEB24766) | human gut metagenome | biome: human-associated habitat; feature: feces | place: USA | collected 1985/1987
GCGGAATGGCGCTCCGTTCCTCTGGAACGGATGCGCAGTTCTTGCGGAATATGCATGGTCAACGTAATGTGTCTCTTGAAAATATTTATAACATAGCTGTGGCACTTGAAATAGAGCCCTATATGCTACTTCAAAAAACAGACGAAAGAAATGAGGTGTAACTAGTATGGCTGATTTTACAATTTATTGTGATGATCTTCAAGAAGGAATATGGTTCCAAGAATTGGATCCTCACTTTGAAAATGCTGAGCTTGAAGTGATTCCATCGAAAAAAGCGGAAATAATGAGTTGCGGATTAGATGAGGTCTTAAAGTACGATAGACCGGATATTATTTTAAAAGATGAAAATAATGTAATCTTTGTATTAGAGAGAACTGTAGAAGTTCCTAGTGGTCATAATGTTGGCCAAAGATATGGTCGTCTCCTTGCTGCGGCAGAAGCAAATATTCCTATTGTTTACTTTGGACCTTATATGGCTTATAAACATGGTGGAAATACAGCTGGCCCTAGATATATGAATCTTCGATTGTTTTATTCTTTAAAGAAAGCGTCCGAATTGTATAATACTGCAGTTACAACGATAAACTGGCCAGTTGATAGAGACTGTGAAGTTTTAAAAACACCTGCTAAAGATAACCGTATAAAGCAGTACTTGAATTTGTTTTTTAGTTATTATGATAGATTTGGCCAAAATGGATTATCTCAATACATAAAAAATTCTGCATTCCAAGCAGAACAATATCGCGAACAAGAGGCATTTGCTAGAAAGGAAATTAGAAACCCTGGCCAATATAATTATCCGCCAGAGTCTCTTGAAATTATTTCGGTTTCTTCCTTCTGTAACCGTTACGGATTGAATTTACAATTGCCACGGTCAATTCAAAGTGTTGTATTATATCACATAGGAATGACGTATATTCGATCGGATCCTTACGTTGGAATGGCTGCATTATATAAAACTTTGTACGGCGATGAATCTAATATTGTTGTACTTGAATTTGCTAATATTGATAGTTCATCGTGGTTTGAACAACAGAGAACTAGTAAAACATATCGGATGTACAAAACTTTTTGTGATGCTATTTTATTCCGTGATGAATTCATATGGCAAGAAAAATTGTGATATATTGATCAAGGCTTATAAAAAAATTCTAAAGTTTCTATTCCCATATTGTTTCCACGACGGTTAACTCCGCTTCGTTCTGCAGTACAAAGATATTCAAATCCATTCTGTAGTGCGAGGCGGATGGTCATTTCATGCAGATCAACTACGCTACCATTTGCGGTAGGATTGCCTACCATAAAAAATGCAAATTTTGCATGTTTTAATACGCGAAAAGCTTCTTTAATCATTAGATTATAATCATATTCAAATCTGATTACGACATCTTTTCTGTGTCTTTTTCCACCAGTTAATTCAGCATCGAGTTCTCGACTATTATATCCCAACCAGTCTAAACTCAAACAGCCATATTCGGCATAAGGAACAGCGGCAATATAAGGCGGATGTGTTACAATTGCATCAACAGAATCATTATCCAACAGAAGCTTCGTGTTATTGCCTAAAATAATTCTTCCAGGGTAATAAAGAGAATTACCGAGTGCTGTTGACAAGTTAATCAATTTATTAATGACATCGTTAAATGAATCTGTAAAGCTTTTTAGCGGTAAGGCTTTTGTTTTGTGATTCTTATCAAACATCACATTAGGGTATCTACTGCTTGCATTACTAGACTTTCTTAATATATCACTAAAAGCAACTTTTGCAATACGTTGCAATTCAATTTCTGGAATTTGATCTATTATATCATAAATCATTATTAATTGCTTCAAGACATGATCTTGATACCACTTTTTATTCCATTCTGTATGATATCTATCGCTTTCTTCGGGTTTTTGCAATTTCCCTTTATATACGTCATCACTAAGAGTCATTATAGAAAGTTGGCCATCTTCTAAATGTGCTATCGACGAAAGTAATTTTTGTTGAAAAACAGACAATTTCTCTTTAGAGAGTACTGTGTTTTTTACTTGAGATATCAGTATTGCTAAGGGATTTAAGTCTACACCAATACATTTTCGTCCAAGAAGCATTGCTTCTAATGCAGTTGTACCTGAACCTAAATATGGATCCAATACAACGTCACCGGGACTTGTTAACAATTCAATTGCTGAATGTGCTATTTGTGGAATAAATTTTCCGGAATATCTATGAATATTATGGCTAAGATATTGGGTGTCAGAATTTTTGAATTCCCAGCCTATTTCATTTATTTCATTTATTAGTTCTTTTTTAGATTTCACTTTCTCCGCTCTCCCCAAAATATATTATTTTGCATTCTTTGAGATTTTTGACATAGATATGTGCAAAACCTATTTCTTCCGGAAATATTTCGTAGTTTTCATTGCCAAAAGCCAAAACAGGAATATATATAAGGTTATCCAAGTTTATCTGTTTTAATAAATGATGATTCTTACAAAAATTTTTTAAGGATTTTTGTAGTAATCCCCTTTTGTTTAAAAACAAATCCTTCAATTTTTCTCTATCGCCAATGTCATATTGGGGTTTGGCTTCAATGACTAACATGAATCCATTTTTATATGCAAACAAATCAGGTATTATTTCACCTTCACTATGTCTTCGAGGATCTGGACTATTATCTTTTGCTACTATGGGGTTCATAATACTCAATACAAATAATTCATCATCTGAACCGCCTGGATATTCGCCAGCAACTAATGTCCATCCCTCTTTCTTTAGATATTTTCTCATTGCTATATGAATAAATGTTTCTGTCACTATTACATCCTCTTTTCGTAAAAAATTACAAACTCATTTTCAATAATTCTATCCTGCCAGGGAACTTTTGAGTTACTATTATTTGTTTTTAATTTATGTGCAATTTCAGAAATATATGTAAAACCATTTGCTTCAAAAATTTCAGTAATAATTTTGTCTGTAGGAATAATAGAATCACTAATCTTTTTGTTTCCAATAACAAAAGCAACTTTTCCACCAACCTTTAGCCAGTGAGAAAATTTTATTACAAGATTGTCCATATCTTCGAAGAATTTTAACATCATTAGTGCGCGATTTCTCGTTCCTTTTATTTCTTCTTTTGATAATAATTTAGTAAAGAATCTCGCGCATTCAGGGCTTTTTTTAATAACTTTAAGTGTGTTTATATCAAAATTTGCTTCAAGAAGATATTCGGATCCTATAACGTCTTGACTAAAATTATATGGATCAACGCCAAGTAATGGTTCCAGTGCTCTAAACGACAACAAATGTGTTCTCAAATAGCTTAGTGATTCAACACCGTATGGAGGAGAGGTTATTACTGCTGATATACTATTGTCTGCAATATCTGCAGAAAGGCAACTGCTTTCTATTACATTAATTGTATCGGCATTTTTTATTGTTGAGTTATGAGAAACATTCATTTCTTTTATTGATCTAATCATTTTTCTTAGATGTGAAATGACTAGCTTTAAAACATCTACATTTTCCCTAGGCGTTTTTCTATACTCTGCACGAACTACATCAACATCAACATTGCCAATGCTTCGCATTTTCGCAGAAAGAGCTGTTGCAATCAATTCACTAATATATTTGTTGTTTTTAACTTTTAAGATATATTCTACAACAATAGAAACACCTAATAATGCTTCTTTTGTAAACCATTTATCATAGTTTGAAAATGAAGTAATTGAGTTTCCATCACGTGCAATGATTTCTTCATATGTATATTTATGAATATCCTTTCCGTTAAGAAAACCTTCGTATTTTTCCTGATAGAATTTGCCCAAACTTGTTATATGCTTTTCTATGTTACTAGTATCTACATCAAATCCACTTTTTACGCGAGAGATCATGGCAGATAATGGTGATATTTCAATGCCTAAAGCGGGTATCCCTAAAAGTCTTGCTTCTACCAGTGTTGTTCCGCTTCCACAGAACGGGTCTAATAAAAGATCATTTTCACTCAAATCAAAAAAATTACAAATAGCTCGAACTAATTGTGCAGGAAATCTTCCAACATATCGATGCCATCCATGCGCTCCCGAATCAGCACTCCAACTTTTTGCATTTTCTTTCGGATGCTCTAACAAATATTGTTCGGTACTAATATTATCTGCTTTTTGAACAATTGAAAGCTTCCTAGAATACTGTTCCCAGGTCTGATTACATATTTTCTTCTCTTGCATAGAAATTAAATGATTATAAAAATCAATTTGATCTTTAGGGCCATTAAAAACGTAAGGCATATATTGAATTTTATGGTTTTCTCCATTAAATGTAAAATCGCGATATGGAGCTTCTTTGATTGTATCAATCATTTTTTCTTTGCGTTCATTAAACAATTGCTCCAAATTTCCTTTTTCAATGTATGCCTTAACATGGTTAATACGTTCTGAAGCAAGTTGTGATGGATTGGTATCTCCAGCTTCCCACCTTCGCAAAGAAGCAACAGAGACGCCCAATAAGTCTGCAAATGCTATTTGACTAAAATTAATACTTAACCGTAATTCTTTAATAAAGTTCATAATTCACCTCGTATAGTTAGCAATGCTATGCTATCATATGATAGCATAGCATTGCATTCATTTCAAGATGAATATATATCTTATTCTGTAATTATTTTGAACGATTATTTCGTTTTTATAAACAGTCTTTGCCATAAGGTTTTTAGTAATATCTTCTGTACTGCATTGTACTTATTTTTAATAAATTATTCTGCAATATGAATTTTGGGAGTTTTCTTTTTACGGCAATATGTAGTTGGGTTTTAGATGAGAATTCTATCATTTATAATTTGGCAATCATATCCTTAATTATTTTAAATAATGGTGGATTTTTTCAGATTAAAACATTATCTTTGAATGATGTTGAAAATGTTAATTTAATAAGAGCGGATAGAAACACTCTTATAAATGGTAAGCGCCAAGTATTCCTACGGATTTTCAAATCCTTAGATTTCCCCTATAATTGCAGCTGATAGATACTTAGATTATTTCACTACAATTATGGAGGATAGGTTATGGCAGGTACTCGCAAGACCAGCGTTCCGATGGTGGAACAGATCAGACTTATCAATGAATGCCGTCAGAGCGGCATGACAGATGCTGACTGGTGTCGTGAAAACGACATTGCAGTAAGCACCTTTTACAACTGGGTCAGCCGTTGTCGGAAAACAGCAGCGGATCAGATCCAAGCGGCGAATTATGGTCATCTTGAGGTTCCACGCCCGAAACAGGACGTGGTTCCCATTGACATTGTTCCGGATCACATTCCGGAACAGCATACCGCATCGCAGATGCTAAATTCGAACCTTGACAATTCACATACGATTGAAGTTTCTATGAAGGATATCACAGTCCGCATCAGCAATGATGCGGATCCTGTTCTGCTCACCAGGACTTTTCGCATGCTTCAGGAGTTTTCATGTTAGGTGATGTTTCCGGACTTGAGAAGATCTACATTGTCTGTGGCTACACGGATATGAGGAAATCTATTGACGGACTCTGCACCGTTATCGAAAACCAGCTTAAGATGGATCCGTCGTCCAGTGCTCTCTTCCTTTTCTGTGGAAGAAGACGGGACAGGATTAAAGCCTTGTTCCGCGAACCGGATGGCTTCGTTCTGATCTATAAGCGATTGTCTGTCCGCGGCGGTTATCAATGGCCCAGAAAGCAGTCAGAGGTCCGGAATCTTTCCTGGCGGGAGTTTGACTGGCTGATGTCCGGGATTGATATTGACCAGCCAAAAGCCCTCAAAGCAGAATAAAAAGCTCGCGGATCCTGGCAGAAATCCTGCATAGAAAAATCCGGAAATCCCTTGTAAATCCGGCATTTTTCAGGCGTTGTTTTCCTTTAGTAAAAGCCCCCTTTCTGGTATAATAAAGGAATCAAATCCGAGGAGAGAAACGATGGCTTCCAGTGCAAAAGATATCCAGCTTCGAGAGCTGAAAGATACCGTATCACAACTGAAAACAATGATAGCGGAGCAGACGGAACTGATCAAAGCTCTCCGTCTTATTATTGACGAAAAAACCAGTCATGAGAAAGCTCTTCAGGAACAGGTAGATTATCTGACAAAAAAACTCTTTGGTCCCTCCAGCGAGAGAAGATCTGATGATATTCCGGGACAGCAGAATCTCTTCGATGAAGCAGAAGTGGAACAGGATCCATCCCTGTTGGAAGGCGAAACGGTAATCCGGGAGCATACCCGTAAAAAGAAGGCAGCACATGAGGAACTCTTCAAAGGCCTGAAAGTTGAAAAAGTAGTGGTCCCACTTCCGGAAGAGGACCAGATCTGTCCGGTATGTGGTACGCAGATGGTCCTGATCGGCGAGGAATATGTCCGCCGGGAACTGGAATTCATTCCTGCCACCTGTAAAGTGATCGAATACTACAGCCAGAGCTATGGATGCCCCTCCTGCAAGGAAGGACTCGGCGATACAGAAAAGCCTGTGATCGTAAAGTCTCAGGTTCCGCCAGCTCTGCTTGGAAAAGGACCTGCATCAGCATCTGCAGCTGCATGGACTATGTACCAGAAGTATGCCAACGGGCTTCCACTTTACCGGCAGGAAAAGGACTGGAAGCAGTATGGGGTGCAGATCAGCCGGACGACCCTTGCAAACTGGATCATCTACTGTTCAAAGAACTATTTTCAGCCAATGTACGATTACTTTCATCGGGAGCTGCTGAAACGTAGTTTTGCGATGGCAGATGAGACGCGGGTCCAGGTATTGAAAGAGGAAGGACGCAGGGCACAGACCCAGTCATTCATGTGGCTGTTCCGAAGCGGTGAGGACGGACTTGCGGAGATCATCCTGTATGGCTATTCCCCGACCAGGAGCGGCAGCCATGCAAAGGAGTTTCTGGAAGGCTACAGCGGATATCTGGAAACGGACGGCTATCAGGGTTATAACAGTCTGCCTGGGATCAGGCGCTGCTCCTGTTGGGCACATATCCGCCGATACTTTATCGATGCTGTTCCAAAAGGGAAGCAGTATGACTACAGCCAGCCTGCAGTACAGGGAGTCCAGTACTGCAATCGGTTGTTTGCCATGGAAGACTCCATTAACAAAAAGTATCCCGGTAATTATGAAAAGCGGAAACAACTGCGTCTCAAGAAGGAAAAACCTGTTCTGGAGGCTTTCTGGTCGTGGCTTGACCAGCAAAAGCCCGTCCGGAATACCCGGCTGGATAAAGCCGTGAATTATGTTCTCAACAGGCGTGATATAGCGGAAACCTATCTGGAAGACGGGCGGTGCAGCTTTACCAATAATCTCAGTGAGAATGCGATCCGTCCGTTCGCAGTGGGGCGAAAAAACTGGCTGTTCAGCAGTTCCGTGGACGGAGCGAATGCCAGCGCAGTAGTCTACACAATGGTTGAGATGGCCAAAGCACATGGGCTGAACATCTACGGATATCTTAAATTTCTGCTGGAGAACCGACCGAGTAAAAATATGACCGATGAACAGCTGGCGGAACTGGCACCTTGGAGTGAAAAACTCCAATCTATCAAAAATCGCATGTGAATTATAGTGAATTACTCCAACTCGTAAAGGGCTGGAGTAATCTTGTATCTAACCGCATTATTATTTGGCGCTTACTATAAATGAGTTACCTTTGGAGATTTAAAATAATTTAAAGAATGCGTTTTGGTTCTTTTGCTACAGATATGTAATGTGCTTATAGCGGCATATTTGGAGATGTGATTTGGATCGTATATATGTTTGCAATGATATCGGAATGTAGCATGTTATTTTGGCATATATATAGTTATAACTTGGAGAATTTGCTCCATTGCCTTTTTTAACATTTTTATATCGCACAAGAATATTCAATATAGAAGTGACAGTGAAAATTTGTAGTTAATGATATGAACAAACAAAATTGATTTTGTTTATAGAGTAGATGGTAAAATATGTAATTGAAGATAGATGTGTTATGAATACACAAAAAAATATGAAAAAAAATAGAAAAAATATGCAAATTCACAGAAGATTTACTGGATATTCATAATTTGTTCATAATTGATTGGTATAGTTATCTCAGTTCCAAAGGAACAGCGTGTATGCAATCACTACACAATTAAGATTTTTTCATAATAATAGCCCAGGCGCCGAGAGGTTCCTGGGCACTCCTCGTTTTTGGGGAATTTTTGATCTTGGGACAGACGGAAATCTGTGTAGACAGGGTAGTGATCTTTTTCTTGACTTTTGCGAGAAGCAGCCTTATAGTATAAATATAATAACAATTACTGTTATCGAAAGATACGAAAGGAAAAAAACTATGTCAACACTCAAGTATAGCAGACAAAGAGAAAGCATCAAAGTCTGCCTTCAGGGGCGAAAGGATCACCCGACCGCAGATATGCTCTATACCGATGTACGGAAAGAATTTCCCAATATCAGTCTTGGCACAGTATACCGGAACCTGTCTCTTCTTTCTGAATTAGGAGAGATCAAGCGTCTTACAACAGGAGATGGCCCGGACCGGTTCGATGGAGATACTTCCACGCATCACCATTTCATTTGCAGAAAATGTCACTGCGTGACAGACCTTACAATGCGTGACATCAGCGAAATCAAGAACGTAGCAGCGGAAAATTTCAGAGGTACGATCGAAGATTACTCTGTGAATTTTTACGGCATCTGCGAGAACTGCAAAAATCACCCGGGGAACGTATAGCATCCCCAGGAAGAAAGAAAAAATTAAAAATAGGCATTGACAAAAAGGGAAGCTTATGCTAAAGTAATATCAGTAACAGTTACTAATATTAAAAATAAAAAACTGTTATAAAACACAAAATTGGAAATCATAAAATTAAATACACAACAAAAAGAAAGGAAAGAAAGACTATGAAAAAATTTGTATGCAGCGTATGTGGATATGTTTATGAAGGAGCAGAAGCACCGGAAGTCTGTCCGATCTGTAAAGCACCGAAAGAGAAATTTATCGAGCAGGGCGAGGATCTGACCTGGGCAGCAGAGCATGTAGTTGGCGTAGCATCCGATGTTCCGGAAGATATCAAAAAAGACCTGAGAGCCAATTTCGAGGGCGAGTGCTCTGAGGTTGGTATGTACCTGGCAATGTCCAGAGTAGCATTCCGCGAGGGATATCCGGAAGTAGGTCTGTACTATGAAAAAGCAGCTTACGAAGAGGCAGAGCACGCAGCAAAATTCGCAGAGCTTCTCGGCGAAGTCGTAACCGACAGCACCAAGAAAAACCTGCAGATGCGTGTAGAAGCAGAGAACGGAGCAACCGCTGGCAAAACAGATCTTGCAAAACGTGCCAAAGCCCTGAATCTTGATGCAATCCATGACACCGTGCATGAGATGGCAAGAGACGAGGCTAGACACGGAAAAGCATTCGCTGGTCTGCTGGCTAGATATTTCGGTAAATAATCAGGAAACCTTTTTGGGGGGCGGAATAAAATCTGCCCTCCTTTTTCCGTTGTTTACAATTTTTACTTGGGATTGCGAACTTGTTTCGAATTACCTGTTGTTTACAAATGAACATAGAAAGAAAAAGCGAGGTTTTCACCATGGAAAAACAGACAGGCTGTGTCCACATCTACTGTGGGGATGGAAAAGGAAAGACGACTTGTGGTATGGGACTCTGTACGCGTGCGGCAGGGTATGGATACCGTGTTTTGATTTATCAGTTTATGAAAGATAACAGCACGAGCGAGCGGAAGGTGCTCTTACTGTCGCCGAATGTGACGTTTGTGCCGGGGCAGGACAAGATAAAGTTTTCGTTTCTGATGACACCGGAGGAGAAGGCAGAGCAGAAACGGTATTATGAAGAGCAGTTTCAGAAAGTGACAGAAAAAGCAGTTCAGGAAGAATACGATGTACTGTTTCTGGACGAGCTGGTTTATACGATTGGAAGCAAACTGTTTGATGAGCAGCTCCTTCTGAATTTTCTGGATCACAAGCCGGAGAAGCTGGAAGTGATTCTGACCGGGCAGGGACCGTCGGAGGCGCTGATTGAGCGGGCGGACTATGTTTCGGAGCTGAAAAAAATCAAGCATCCGTTTGACAAGGGTCTTGCGGCAAGAGATGGAATCGAGCGGTAACGCTGAAAAAACAAGAAAAAAGATACTGTTTTGCGGGGAAGATGATTCCATGCAGAACAGTATCTTTTTTCTTGTTTTTGCGGGCAATGAACCAAAATCTGTGATGGAACAAGTTTTTGGTGATTGCCGCGATAACCTGAGAAGTATCTGGAAGCCGCTGTAAGACAGAAAATAACGTTATTATTTCGCACCGCGATCCGCAATCATCTTCGTAGATTTCTTCACGCAGTACAGACATGTCGGTGCGATATAGCAGCAGGCGGCGAGCCATGCAGCCTGGTCCGCAAAGCAGATTGCGGTGAAGCCAAACGCACCGACAAATCCCAGGCAGACAATTGTTCGTGCCAGCATCTCCATTACGCCGGAGAAAACGGCTCTTCCCGAGTAACCAAGTCCCTGCGTTACCATACGGCAGACATTCAAAATACCAAGCATCCAGTAGAAAAATCCGAGGCAGCGCAGATATTTTGCAGAAGCGTTGATTGCTTCAAAAGCAGAGCTGACAATAAAGAGCTTTGTCAGCGGCAGTCCGAACAGAATCATGATGACACCCGCAAACGCACCATAGCCGACACCGACAAGCACACCCTGGCGGAGTCCCTGATGGATTCGCTTTGCCTGGCCTGCTCCGAGATTCTGACTGCAGAAAACGGAAGCCGCGGTACTGATCGCATCAAACGGGCACATCATAAACTGTTTGATTTTCATAGCAGCTGTGAACGCCGAAACATAAACACTGCCAAGTCCATTATTCGCTGACTGCATTACCATACTGCCGATCGCCGTGATCGAAAACTGCAGTCCCGTCGGAATGCCCATTGCGAGGAGTTCCTGCGCGGCATCCTTTCGCAGAATGCGGTTTTCCTTTGTCGGAAGCAGGAGCTTTACCTTACGGGAAATAAAAAACAGACATAAGAGTCCGCTGATCGCCTGGGCGGAAATCGTTGCAATCGCCGCGCCTGCGCATCCCAGATGCAGAATGATAATACAGAACAGATCAAGGAAAATATTCAGGATTGCCGAAAATGCCAGAAACAGAAACGGCGTGCGGCTGTCCCCGACGGCACGCAGGATGCTGGAAAGATAATTGTACAGAATCGAAAACGGAATCCCGAGGAAAATCACAAGCTGATATGCGTAGGCATCCGCGAAGATATCGGATGGAACCGACAGCAGGTGCAGAATCGGTGCACAGAGTAAACTGCAGAGTGTGGTCAGAATGGCCGCAATCAGGACAGCAAGTGCAGCACCATTAAAAATATAATCGCGCATTTTATCAAGCTTTCCGGCACCGAAATACTTTGCAACCGGAACACTGAATCCCGTGCAGCTTCCCATACAGAAGCCGAGCACCAGAAACTGTACACTGCTGCTTGCACCGACGCTGGCGAGCGCTTCCGGGCCAAGCGTCTGGCCGACGATCGCCGCATCAATGATGTTATACGTCTGCTGCAGCAGATTTCCAATGAGAAGCGGAAAGGCAAACTGAAGCATCAGCTTCATCGGATTTCCCTTCACCATAGATGTTGCCATAAAAAACGCCTCCCCTGCTTAATATGCACGTGAATTATAAACGAGTGCCGTCTTATTCAGGTTCTGGATCATGAAATAGTCGGCAACGAGCTGGCCGATGCCGCCGGTCAGGTAGCCGAGCAGCGTCCACAGAAGAATGGCAGAACCATTTTCCTCAATCATCACCCCATAGCGGTCGTAGGATTCGCGGTACATACGGTTTGCCTGTTTATAGCGCCAGTAAACACCGTAAATTCCGCAGGTAACCCAGGACAGAAGCAGCACAATAATGTAGTTTGGGCTGTCTTCGCCGTCACCGTAAAAGATGGTGTTCAGGTCTTCCACATAAACATACCAGAAGTAGATCGAGTAGAGTCCGCAGGTGACAATCGAAAGCAGAAGATAGACCCAGAAACTGCGGTTGTCTTTTACATTCATTTGTAAATACCCCCTTTAATTAAGATAGAACCATTGTAGCACGCGCCCGAGAGAGGGGTCAATAGAAAGGAGCGGGTCGTGGTAATAAATGCGCCAGGCATAAACGGCGAGAAGCAGCACGACAAGCACCGTAATGATCCCCTTTTTAAAACGCCGAAGTCCCGCCGTCTGTTCCGGCCCGAAGAAGAGCCATATCCCTGCGGGCAGCACGGCATAGACAAGCGGATGCATCTGAAATGCCGCCTGAAAATGACCCGAGAGCAGAAGCAGTACCGCGCGGCTCATCCCACAGCCCGGGCAGGAAATGCCGGTGGAAAACCGGATCGGACAGCCGATGCCTGTGAGGGTGATGAAGGCGACGTAAACGCCGAGGAGCAGGCAGAAGAAACAGAAATCGCGGCAGCGTTTCTTCAGAAAAGAAAGATACGCGCTGCCGCGGCCGGGATCACGTTTCATGGAGTTTGGTGACGGCGTATTCATACAAAGCCTCCTTGCGTTCACTGTCGGTCGTGAGAAAATGCGAGTAGAGAACGTCGATCATTACGAGGATCGGGAACTGCGGAGAGATCGCGCCGCCGTTCTTCAGATGCTCCTTGACTGCCAGCAGCAGCACCTCATCGCAGAAGGCATCGTAATCGCTCGAACTGCGGGAGGTAAAGAGAATCGTCGAGGCCCCCTTTTCCTTTGCAGCGCCGAGTGCCCGCAGCACCTCCGGCGTCCGTCCGCTGACGGTGATGCCGATCGCCGCACAGCTCTCATCAAGCAGAACCGCGTTCATTTTCATGATGTGAATATCGGTAATTGCTTCAATATCCACGCCCGCAAGCATAAACCGCAGCTTCATCTCCTGCGCAGAAAGTCCCGAGCTTCCCAGACCGTAAACATACACCCGACGCTTCGAAGCGAGAATATGGCAGATACGGTCAATCTGCGCGCGGTCGGCGAGCGAGTAGCTTTTATTCAGCAGCTCCTGATACGTATTCAGCACCTGTTTGATGTGATCGTCCGTGCCAGGCAGTGCGGCGTTTAGACCTTCCTGGTAACGGTAGACAAATTCGCGGTAGCCCGTGTAGCCGCATTTTTTCGCAAAGCGGGAGAGCGAAGCCTCCGAAACATAGAGCAGTTCCGAAACGTGGCGCGCGGACAGATCCGACTCGTCGGTATTATGAATAAAAAAATCTGCTACCGTCCGTTCCAGGGGAGTGAACGAGGGATAGACAGACTCAATGACAGGAATAATCGATTTTTCAAAGTGTTCCATGGAACGTAAGTCCTCCTGGTATCTGTAAATATCTGAAAAAAATTCAGATCAGTTCTTGCTTTATTGTATCACAGGCAGAGTGGTGAATCAACTTTCAATTGTGTGTGAATTGCACGGGAAAGCGGGCGGAAAAATGGAAAGAACTTTAATGGTATGAAAGTAATTTCTAAAATATAAAAATAGTTGAAAATAAAATCAACATAAATTATAATCAGAACAGATCAAAGAAAGAAGGCAAGACAATGATTATCAAAAACGGACGTGTATTTCAGGAAGACGGAACGTTTGCGGAAAAAGATCTTTATATAGAAGGAAAACGTTTCGTTTCCACAAAAGAAGAAGTGATCGATCAGGAAGTGATCGATGCGAAAGGCATGATGGTTCTGCCGGGACTGGTTGACGTACACAGCCACGGCGCTGCCGGACATGATTTTTCAGACGGAGACGTGGAGGGTTTAAAAGAGATCCTGCGCTACGAGAAAGCGCACGGCATCACCTCTTACTGCCCGACATCCATGACACTGCCAAAAGACGATCTGCTGAAAATCTTCGGAACCATCGAAGCAATCAAAGATGAGCCGGAAGCAGAAGTGATCGCCGGCGTCAACATGGAAGGACCGTTCATTGATCCGATCAAAAAAGGCGCACAGGCAGAGGAGAACATCGTGGCTCCGAACGCTGAGTTCTTCCGCGCATGCAATGCGGCGAGCGGCGGAAAAATCCGTCTCGTAACCCTGGCCCCGAATATGCCTGGCTCACTGGAATTTATCAAAGAGGTTTCCGATGAAGTCATGGTTTCCATCGGCCATACGACAGCAGATTATGACACCGCGCTGGCTGCCATGAAAGCAGGAGCACACCATGTCACCCATCTGTACAACGCCATGCCGCCGTTCGCACACCGTAACCCTGGTGTCATCGGCGCCGCATTCGACGATCCGGAGTGCCGCATGGAGCTGATCTGTGACGGCTATCACATTCACGGTGCGGTTGTCCGCGCGACCTTCTCCATGATGGGAAGTGAGCGCATGGTTCTCATCAGCGATTCCATGATGGCAACGGGAATGCCGAACGGAACGTATTCTCTCGGGGGACAGGCTGTCTGGATGAAAGACGGAAAAGCAACACTGACTGACGGCGAGACGATCGCGGGTTCCGCTACGAACCTGTACGACTGCATGAGAAAAGCAGTTTCGTTTGATATTCCGCTGGCAGATGCCATTTTTGCGGCAACAAGAAATCCGGCACAGAGCATCGGTATCTACGATGAAGTAGGATCCATTGCACCGGGCAAAAAAGCGCATGTACTTCTGGTGGACGACGAACTGAACCTGAAACAGGTTATTATGTAATTTATTATTATAGAAGAAATTTGGAGGAAAAACAAATGTTATTAATTGAAGCAAAAGATTACAATGATATGAGCAGAAAAGCAGCAAACATCATCTCCGCGCAGGTGATCATGAAACCACACGCAGTGCTCGGCCTTGCAACCGGATCTACCCCGGTCGGCGCTTACAAACAGCTCGTTGAGTGGTACAACAAAGGCGACCTTGATTTCGCAAATGTCACCAGCGTAAACCTGGACGAGTACAAAGGACTCTCTCCGGAGAATGATCAGAGCTATCGTTACTTCATGAACACCAACCTGTTCAACCATGTCAACATCAACAAAGAGCGCACCTTCGTTCCGAACGGACTGGAGCCGGACAGCGAAAAAGCATGTGCAGCATACAACGAAACCATCCGCAGCGTCGGCGGCATTGACCTGCAGCTTCTTGGACTTGGAAACAACGGCCACATCGGATTCAACGAGCCGGGCGCAGCATTCGAGAAAGAGACACACTGCGTTGACCTGACCGAGAGCACCATTCAGGCAAATAAACGTTTCTTTGAAAAAGTAGAGGATGTTCCGACCCAGGCATACACCATGGGAATCAAGAACATCATGCAGGCAAGAAAAGTTCTGCTGATCGTCAGCGGCGAAGGAAAAGCAGAGATCCTCGACAAAGTTCTGTACGGACCGGTTACTCCGCAGGTTCCGGCTTCCATCCTGCAGCTTCACAACGATCTGACAGTTGTAGCAGATGAAGCAGCAATGTCTGTGATCAAAGCAAACCACAGATAATTGTTACGATGAATGAAAGGTCCGCCGAATGGGGAGAATATGAAAAAATCCCCGTACGGCGGGCTTTTTTGCGGTTTACAAATTGATGTAAATGTGTTAGCATAAAACCAGTGCATAAAAACAAAACACAGTGACGAAGAGAGTACATCTGCATGTGCGAATTTACAGAGAACACCCCCGAAAACCATTCCGGTTTTGCAGGCTGAGAGGGGAGGAGGAGCGGCAGATCGAACATGGCTTCCGAGAGGCGCACCGAACCGTGAGAACAACAATCTGAAACGGTAAGGCTGCGACAGGTTCCGCCTGTTACAGCGGAGAGGTATAGCACATGTACCTGCAGAGGTTTCTGCCGTGAGGCAGGGACGAAAAGAAGTGGTATCACGGGTAAACAAACCTGTCTTCTTCCGACTACAAGAGAGCGGAATAAGGCAGTTTTTTTATTTGAAAGGAGAAATGAAAGCAATGGAAAAAATCAGACCGAAATATTATATCACCACGGCGATTGCCTACACATCCGGCAAGCCGCACATCGGAAACACCTACGAGGTCGTACTCGCGGACAGCATCGCCCGCTTCAAACGTCAGCAGGGCTACGATGTATTCTTCCAGACCGGAACCGATGAGCATGGCCAGAAGATCGAGCTGAAAGCAGAAGAGGCAGGTATCACGCCAAAAGAATTCGTAGACAACGTATCCACCGAGATCAAGAGAATCTGGGATCTGATGAATACGTCCTACGACAAATTCATCCGTACCACCGATGCGGATCATGAGGCGCAGGTACAGAAAATCTTCAAAAAACTGTACGATCAGGGAGATATCTACAAAGGATATTACGAAGGTCTTTACTGTACACCGTGTGAATCCTTCTTCACCGAGTCCCAGCTTGTAGACGGAAAATGCCCGGACTGCGGACGCCCGGTTACCCCGGCAAAAGAAGAGGCATATTTCTTCAAAATGAGCAAATATGCACCGAGACTGATCGATTATATCAACACCCATCCGGAGTTCATCCAGCCGGTTTCCAGAAAGAACGAGATGATGAACAACTTCCTTCTTCCGGGACTGCAGGATCTCTGTGTATCCAGAACCTCCTTCACCTGGGGAATCCCGGTATCCTTCGATCCGAAGCACGTTACCTACGTATGGCTGGACGCACTGACCAACTACATCACCGGAATCGGTTATGACTGTGACGGAAACAGCTCCGAGCAGTTCAACAAGCTGTGGCCGGCAGACCTGCATCTGATCGGAAAAGACATCATCCGTTTCCATACCATTTACTGGCCGATCTTCCTGATGGCACTCGATCTGCCGCTTCCGAAACAGGTATTTGGTCATCCGTGGCTGCTGCAGGGCGACGGCAAGATGAGTAAATCCAAAGGAAACGTGATCTACGCAGACGATCTGGTAGACCTGTTCGGCGTAGACGCTGTCCGCTACTTCGTTCTGCACGAGATGCCGTTTGAGAACGACGGTGTCATTACCTGGGAGCTGCTGGTTGAGCGTATGAATTCCGACCTTGCCAATACTCTTGGAAACCTGGTAAACCGTACCATCTCCATGAGCAACAAATACTTCGGCGGCGTTGTGACAAAGACCGGCGCAGCAGAAGAGGTGGATGATGATCTGAAAGCAGTCGTTACCGCAACAAAAGCAAAAGTTGCTGCAAAGATGGAAGAGCTGCGTGTGGCAGATGCGATGACCGAAATCTTTGGTCTGTTCAAACGCTGCAACAAATACATTGATGAGACGATGCCGTGGGCACTGGCAAAAGACGAGGCAAAGAAAGACCGTCTGGAAGAGGTTCTGTACAACCTGGTAGAGAGCATCACCATCGGCGCATGCCTTCTGGAGTCCTTCATGCCGGAGACTACCGAGAAGATCCTGGCTCAGTTGAATGCAGAGAAACGCAGCTACGAAGAGCTCGATCAGTTCGGACTGTACGTATCGGGCAATAAAGTAACCGATCAGCCGCAGATCCTGTTCCAGAGACTCGATGTCAAAGAGGTAATGGAAAAAGTAGAAGTGATCCAGGCAAAACAGAAAGCTGCCATGGCTGCCGCATCCGGAGAAGAGGAAAAAGAAGAGGAGGCAGTGATCGACCTTGAGCCGAAGGAAGAAATCACTTTCGAAGACTTCGGAAAAATGCAGTTCCAGGTAGGTGAAATCATCTCCTGCGAGCCAGTGAAGAAATCGAAAAAACTCCTCTGCTTCCAGGTTAAAGTTGGAAGCCAGACAAGACAGATCGTCTCCGGAATCAAAGCATATTACAAACCGGAAGACACCATCGGAATGAAGGTTATGGTTCTCACCAACCTGAAACCGGCCAAACTGGCAGGAATGATGTCCGAAGGAATGCTGCTCTGCGCCGAGGACGCCGAAGGCAACGTATGCCTCATGACCCCGGAAAAAGCAATGCCGGCGGGTGCGGAGATCTGCTAATTGATTAAAAGAAAAATAGAGTAAATAGAGAAATCCCTTTCCATGCGTGATGTGTGGGAAGGGATTTTTTGCGTTTTAAAAAGTTAAGGAAAACGTCATATAAAGATTCTGAATCTTATGATAATATAATGATAAAGAGAGAATATTTGAACGGGTTTATCGAATATGACAACAGGAAGGAGGAGCGTTGTATGAGAAAAATGCGGACGTTATTTCTGGTTTTACTTTGCTGCGGACTGTCATTGTATGCGGGGGTATCTTATGTGAAGGCAGAGGAAAAGGTTCCTTCTGATTACGATGCTTATTTGCAGGAAACAGGGATGCCAGAGAATGAGATACAAAAGCTGGATGAGCATGTGAAGCAGTTTATCGTCGATGATTTAAAAAGCGGAGATGGAAAATTCGAGTATATGAAAATCAATGCAGAAGAACAGATGATGAATGGAAGTGCGGAAGATTTTACGGGAATTGAATTTTATGCATCAGCCTTCAAAAATGGTTCGGCGATTTATGTTTATCCAACCTATGGATTCACAGAGAACAAAAAGCCCTGTGGAAACGACAGCTTCTCGTTTTTACTAGGAGAGGCGATCAGACCGTATGAATTTGGCGGAACCTTATGGTACAAAGACAACACAATGAGCGACTGGGCAGTCAGTGGAAATCTTATTGCAAACAACCAACAGCTAAACGGCGCCAGCTACTCCGGAAGCCAGCTGGGAACACCGAGATCTGCGATGAAATTCATGGGAACCACATACTGCCATGCATCGGTGGGGACGGGGAATGATAACAGAATTGTGATGGGGTATTCGTATCAGCCGAAGGAAGTAAGAGTTGAGTTATTCGGATGGAGGCTTTCGAGAAAACAAATAATTTTTGTGCTGGCGGGAGGAGTTGTTGTAGGAAGCGTATGGTGGAGAAAAAATAAGGGTAAGACGCAAAAATAGCCACCCCTGTCTGCAAACTAGGCGACCATTTTTGACATAATTAGTAAACAGGCTGACCGTCTGTCGGCAGCGCTCTTTTTCGACATCATAGCATCACGCTTTTGTAAAAATGTCAAAAGTTCTTTCAAACGTATTTTCTGAATCCAAATTTTTCTATTTGTTGTTTTTATACGCCTTTAGGAGTATAATTCGAAGCAGAGGTGATAAAATGAAAAAAACAGTTTATCATGGTTCGGATCATATTATTGAACGGCCGAAATATGGTTATGGAAAAATTTATAATGATTATGGTGTTGGATTTTACTGTACAGAAAACCAAAATATGGCCAAAGAATGGGGTGTCAGTGCGGATAAAAATGGTTACGCAAATAGATATGAGATTGAATGTGATGGATTGAAAGTTCTCAATTTGAATATGCGCAACTATACAATGCTCCATTGGCTTACGATTTTGTTGGAAAATCGAGAATTTGATGCATCCACACCGTTGGCGGCAGAAGCAAAAGAATATTTGCTACAAAATTTTCATCTTGATTATGAAAAGGCAGATATTATCATTGGATATCGTGCTGACGACAGCTATTTTTCTTTTGCAGCGGATTTTATTAATGGTGCAATTTCTTACCGTCAGTTGAGTAATGCAATGCATCTGGGAAAACTGGGCCAGCAGTTTGTTTTAAAAAGCAGAAGAGCATTTGAAAGTTTGGAATTTACAGGGTATGAGATTGCAAGTGTGCAGGAATGGTATAAGAGGAAAGCATCCCGTGATCATATGGCGCGTCGGCAATATTTTGATCTGGAACGAAACCGCCGTCAGCGGGGTGATTTATATATCACCACAATTTTAGATGAGGAGATGAAACCAGATGATCCACGCTTACGATAAATTATATCTTTCTGTTGCACAAAAAAATCTTGCCTGCATGCTGGATTATATGGTCAACGATTTAAAACGGCCGTTGGAAACTGTATGGCAGTGGTTTTGTATGAGTAATACAGCGTCACGGTTTGAACGAGGTGACTGTTCTGTGGTAGCGGGAATGTCGGGAGTTGAAATTGCATATGAAGTATTACAGGAAGCAGGGGAACCAAAGCCGGAACAAGCCCCCTCTTATTCTTACGATCGCAGCCCTGAATATTGGACAGGCTGGGCGTTGGCCTATTATCAGTGGAGTACCAGTTTGTCTTTTGCGGAAATAAACCAGGCTATTCCTGTAACTGAAGTGCGAATGCTCTACACGCCATATCATGAAATGGATGTTCGTCAGTTTGTAGATAAAATGAATGAATTATATCGTGAAGCAAAACCGGAGACAAACTTGAAAGAATTGCGTACTTTTGCAAATCTAAGTCAGAGTGAACTGGCACAGCAGGCAGGTGTTTCGGTTCGGACCATTCAGCAGTATGAACAGCGAAGAAAGGATATTAACAAGGCGCAGACAGAGACCTTGTTGAAGATTGCGCGGGCATTAGTATGTACGGTAGAAGATCTGGTGGAGAAAGTTCCAACTTGATAAAATGAATAAAAAGTTTCTTGTTCAAAGTTTCAGAAAACGTCATAAACTTTTCCCTCGCACAAAGTTATAATAAAGATAAGAATACCTACGAAACGTGAAGGAAAAGAAAAGGAGGTGCGACATATGAAGAACAAGAAAATTTTCGGCATTGTGATTGGTGTTTTGCTGGTGACTGCGGTTCTTGTGTTTGGGGCGACGCAGTTGAAGTTGAGTAAAGTGAAACCGTCGGATGTTGAGATTGTATCGGTTTATCAGACGGATGCGAAGCACTTCTTTGTACGGTATCTGATTCCGGAAGACTGTTCTCCGGCGGATGCGTACAGTACGAGTGATCAGATCAGCATCACGGCGAAGGATGGTTCGGCGGCGGAGCTGGCGTTTTCCTATAAGCGGCCGCTGATCAAAAGATCGGGAAAGACGGGCTGCTCGGGAACCGTTGCGGTGGATCAGGATTTCACATCCCTCTCATTTGGCGGTCAGGAAATCTGGACAGCAGACAGTCAGACTTCCATCCCGGCGTATCTGACGGATGGTGATGTTCTGGTGTCGGAAGAGAACTTCACAGACGATTTCGTGGAGCACATCTATTCCAACGAAAACTGCACCCGATGGGATTTCGACGGAAACGTATTATACGAAGGCGGATGCGACCTCGAGTTCACCTTTGCATCGGGAAACGGAACAATCCAGTGGGATAAAGCCGGAATCGATGCAGATCAGATTTCCAACATCTACATTATCAGCAAAAACAATGCCGAAGTCGTAAACTATGACACAGCAGCCTTCAAAAAAGGCGACGCAGTAAAACTTGAAACAGCAGACACCTGCATGCTGTACATCATCGCCAAAGACAGCCAGAACGTTGACTGGGCGGAGCATGTGAAGGTAGAAGAAAAATAAAAGAAAAACAGCAGAGGCCATTTCCAGAGCGGAGGAGCCGTTGCATCAGCAGTTCATTGAACAGGAATATGCACAGATCGCATGGATGCGCGGAGAATCGGCGGAGACAGTCTGCGAACATCTGGAAAAAGCAATTGCGCAGACAATGCCGGAAGCGGAAACGCAGAGAAAGACGGGGATTTTAAGTGTAGAAGAATACAAGTTGCTGCTCTTTCGCTGGGAAGTCTGTTTTGGTACGGAACGTGAGCGGGGAGAAAAAGAACTGCAGGAATTGACGGAAGAGATCTTTCAGAAAAACTTTGAGAGAACAGAACGAGTCAAAGTGATTCCATATGCGGCACTATTGAAAGCAAAAACAAGCCAAGACGGGAAACAGGATACTTATCTGAAAATGATAACAGAAACGGCACTGGAAAATCTGCGGGAAGAAGGAAAACTGCTTTATATGCCGGAAATTTTGAAGCAGTATGCAAAAATTCTGGAAAAAGAGAATGGTGACGCAGAATTCATCCAACTGCTGCGTCAGGAACGTGCGAGCATTCTGGAACTGGAAAGTGACCATGGCGTCTCTTTTGAAAATTACCGCCTGTTTGACCATGTGGTCCGGAATTTTGAGATCGACGCAGAGCTGATCCGCCGGACAAGAACTGCGGCGAAACTTACGCAGGAGAAACTGAGCGAAGATATCTGCGCGCAGGAAACACTGGCAAGAATCGAAAACGGAAACCAGAAACCACGAAGCGGGAATCTGCGCCAGATGATGGAGAAAATGGGGCGGAGCGGAAATCGGATCGAGACGGGGATTCAGGTGGAAGAGTATGAGACACTGGAATTGAAGATTGAGTTTTCGAAGTTTATTCACCGAAAAGAATATGAAAATGCGGAAAAAATATTGCTGGAAATCGAAAAAAAGTTGGACTGTAGTGTGATTCAAAACAGACAATATGTAGAAAGTGAAAAGATAAAAATAAAATATCAAAAGAAAACGGAAAGCGCGGATGAACTTATAAGACAATTAATGGAACTGCTTAAAATGTCATTAGAAGTGAAAGAAGGACAAAAAATAGAATATGTATTGAATACACTGGAAACAGATATTCTAACAATGGTGGGGTTTATTTATTGGGGAGTGGGAAACTATGAGAAATCAAGGGAAATTTACCAGTTTATAGAAGAAAGATATCAGAGTAGCCGTGTTAAACCAATCTTTCACCTTCTTGACTGGACATTGAATATTGGAAACTATGCAAGGGCATTGGAAGAAGTAAAAGAATTTGAAAAGGCAATACAAGTGTGTCAAAAAGCAATTCAACAAATGCTCTATGCTGGAAAAGGAGTAACTATAGATTATTCCTTGATGGTTCAGGCATGTGTTTTGGAGGAAACAGAAAAAGAAAAATGCAAAAAGTATTTTAGGCAAAATTTGGACTTGCTGAAATTATATAAGATGAATGTCAATTATAAGATTATGAAAAAATATGTAGAGGACAAAAAAATATTCAATTAATGGTTTCCTTCGCCCGGTGAAGTTGGAGAGGATGTTGTAGAGAAAGGCGGTGTGTTTGGGTTGAGTGCTGGAAACGTAATTGTAATCTGAGAAAAAATAAGAAAAATGATCAATAATTTTTTTAAAAACTTTTTCATAACTACTAACTCTCGCTTTCTTTCGTATTAAAATCCGTTCACGTTGTCTCTAGCATACACAGAAATAATCAAAAAGTTTATGACGTTTCATGAAACTTGAAAATTCATCTAAAGTTATAAACTTTTTGTGCTTTTTAGTGTAACATAAAGCCATAAACAAAAAGCGACGTGAGAAATTCTATATAGATTTTCCAAAAGCATGTGCGGCCAGCATGCAGATAAAATTTCCAAAAAACAAAGGGAGGGGAAGTCCAATGCAGAGGGACGCTGCGGAATGAAAACTACAAATCAAAAGAAAAAAGAGAGGGCAAAGTATGAAACTTAAAAAATCTATCGTTGCAATGGCATTAGTAGCATCTATGATTTGCGGAAGTACCATGAATCTGTGGGCGGCTGAAATGACCGTAAAAAATACAGCTGTCCAGTACGAAGAAATTACGGATGTAGAAGAACTCATCGAGCGTGCGGAGAGAGGAATCGATGACCTTCGTGATGATACCGAACTGAAAGCAGAGACGGAATGCAATCTGATTCAGAGTGCCAGAAGCAGAGCTGCATCTGTAGAGGGAGACATTGAGGGCGAATTAAAATCCTATACCACTTCCCAGAGATTAGGTATGGAGATGGTTGATGGTGAAATGGTAGATACCTATGCGGCAGCATCGATCGTAACATATGGAACAGGCTCACATTCCGCATCTGTTTCTGGTGTTAAACTGGTTTCAAAAATTTATTTGTACGTTTACAGCGACGGAAGAGCATCTATCCGTATGAAAAATACATCATCCAATGTCTCCGGCGGAGCACAGAGACTGGTGATGACGAATCTTGTTCAGCAGTATACAAGCGGCCCGCAGTACACCAACGGCCAGACAATTTCCTACCCGTCAGGAACTTATACATTAAGCGCACCTTCGGGAGCAGCGAACTTATGGCTGACGGATTCGACAGCATTCTGCAAATTACAGGATACCGTTTACATGAGCAATGGCGCAAGCTGTGTTGTGAAATTCATTGTAAATAGAAACCTGAATGAGTATAATGTCAACTAAATATTTGTATCAACGCTCGAAAGGGCGTGCGAAGAGCCTCGGTTTTATGCCGGGGCTTTTCTGTTATGGGAAATTTATTTTAAAAATTTGGTTACGGAGGGCGTTGTATGAAAAGAGGATTGGGAATATTTTGGGGACTGGTTGGTGCTGTTGCAGTATCAGCAATGAGTGTTTCTGCATCAACATTCGAAACATTGCCGGATTCCGGAGACTATGAAAAAATTGTGGCGCTTGCAGATGAAATTGTGTCTTCTACGAATGGCGGGCCTGTTTACGACCCGTTTTCAGAAGGGGTGACGGTCGATGATATTGATTTCGACAATGCGCTGAAAGAGTATATTGACACGCCGCTTTTTACTTCCGAGCTGCTTTCTGTTTCGGAAGTCGAAACGGCACTCGAGGGTATGAAAATGACAATACACCTACCTATATCGAGCAGTTAAAGACTTCGCTTGCTGCAAATCCGGACATTGCGTGGGAAGATTATCAGTTTTATCTGATCGGTGGAGCAGATCCCATCCGTTTTCCGATCTGGATTGCAATGAATGAAAAAAGTGTAGAATATCTGATCCCGGGACGCGAAGATGCGGCGGGCTGTCTTACCGACAGTTCACGGGCGGAAAATAATACGAATGATATGTTTGTGAAGCGGACGGCATTTCCGGCATACAGCTATCCGTCGGTTGTAGCCGCTGTTGCAGATTCCACTTACATAGAGCTGGAAAATTCCCTCGGAGGAACCAGCTCGGTTCTTGATGTAGCGGCACAGCCGGGGAAATATCAGCATAAAATGATGTATCGTATGCTGATGACGGCGGGGGGAGTTTTAGCAGCGATCATAGTATTGGGAGTGGTAGTTAGAAGAAAAAGTAAGAGAGAAGATGTATGAAGGGTCTAGGTTACATTGAAGTTCCGACAGAAAGTCTTTTATATCAGAAAATGTAAGAAAATTTCAAATAAAATCATGGATTTTCAGATAATTTAGATGCAATATGAAATTACGAATAAGGTACGTGAACACAACAATAAGAGATAAATTGCCAGAAGAAACCTAGAGGCAGAAAGGAGTAGGCCTATGAGAAAAACAAGTATGATAGTTGGCAGTTTGTTTTTACTTGCAGTATGCACCGGATGCGGAAAAAGCGATTATGCAGTAACCCCGGAGAATGTGGCTCTGTATGCGCAGGGATCATCAGAAAACAGTTTCTTTCAGCTTTTTGATGCAGCCAAAGACCAGGCCAAGGTCGAGGAAGCGGATGGGACGACAACCTATACCCTGGCGGAACCGTACACGGTGGATGGACAGGATGGCAAGATCACCGTTCAATTTGCAAACGAAAGCTGGTCGGATTGCTACTTTACCTTTATGTTTGAAGGCGAAGATTACCTGAAAAACGCATACGAGTTTATGTACGCCTATGATCAGAAGATGCAGAAAACATACGGCGATCCGGATGAGGCCAGAGGAACTCCATTTCTGACCTGGGCGGACAGTTACGATAACTTCCTGTCGCAGAAAGAGGACGGCGATCTTTCCTATTTCGGAGCGGGAGACACCTATACGGTAGACGATGACAACACAGAGGCCGGAATTTACATTTCCGCAGATGACAATGCAGCGAAGGTAGACATCAGCGTGCGGCAGTACATTTACCGTCCTATGATGGGAGATCATTCCGGTACGGTGGAAGTGTATACGGAATCTGAGAGCTGAGAAACGGATAAAAACATAGTTAGAAAAAAAATAATGTGAGCAAAAAAACTCCTGGCCCTGTGCGGGAGTTTTGCTGTAATGCGTATTGAAAATACGGGAATTGGATTTTCCTTTTTGCTATGCTATACTTGGAACAAGAAAAAAGAAACGGAGCACAGAAATGAAAAGATTACCGGAAGCAGAACAGGAATTGATGATGATTATCTGGGAATATGAGGAGCCGGTCAGCCGGTTTCAGATTGAGGAGAAACTCGATCCGCAGAAGGAGATTGCGCCGAGCACAATTTTGACGCTGCTTACGCGGCTGGAAAAACGTGGGTTTCTGGAAAAGGTCAAAAACGGTAAATCGAATCTGTACCGGCCGCTGGTGAAAAAAGAAGATTACACCGGCTTGGTTGGGAAAACGATGCTGGATAAGATGTTTCAAGGGTCATTGGCGAATTTCGCGGCAGCGCTGTATCAGGGGAAAAAACTGGAAGAAAAAGAAATTGAAGAACTGCAGGCGTTTATTGACAGGCAGAAATAGACGGGGTGGATTTGCATATGGCATTGTTTTTAAAGTGGAATCTTCTGACAGGAATTGTCGCCGGTACAGCTTTTGGTGTCCAGAAAATTTTCGGGAAAAAGCTTGGACACCGGTGGAGAAAAATTGTCTGGATCATATTGGCGCTTCGGATGTGTTTTCCATGGGAAATACCAATGGGAACTGTCTGGCAGCGCCTTTTTACAATCTCGGTTTCGAACCGCCTCCCGGAAAAACTGGTGCAGGGGGCAGTCGGCGGGAAGAAACTTCCGCTTGCAGCGCGGTCGGAATGGTTTTTGGAAGAAAATAGATTGCTGATGCTGTGGATTTTTGGTTTCCTGCTTTGCTTTTTATTTCATATGATGCAATATCTGGCATGGAAAAAGAGAATTCCATTATGGGATGCAAAAACAGAAAATGATTCGGTGCGAAACGCATATGAAAGAGCGTGTGAACAATGTGGAGTTGAGAAAAATAAGATCATCATTTGCACGATTCCCGGCATTTCCTCGCCCATGCTGTATGGCTTCCGGAACACTAGAATCCTTCTTCCACAGGAAATGACAGAAAACGCATTTTATACAGAGGATGAATGGGTTTTGGTTTTTCTGCATGAAATCACACACTGGCAGAAACGGGATTTGTGGTACAAACTTTTTCTTCGGATCGTAAATGATATTTTCTGGTTCTGCATCCCGATGTGGTGGGTGCGGAAAATGGCAGATATTGATCTGGAATGTGTCTGCGATCAGGCGGTGACCAGACGGATGAATCTGGAAGAAAAGAAGCAGTATTGCCAGGTGATTTTAAAAGCGGTGTCCGGACAGACAAAAAGAGAAACAGCGGGACTGGTGGCTTTTGCGTCCGAAAAGCGCGCGGTCAGAAATCGGTTTGCCAATGTGTTTTCCCGTAAAATACGGTTTGCAGGAACTCTGTCTGCGGCAGTCTTTTCAGCCTTTGTATGTTTCCTTACGATAACGATTCAGGAACCGCAGAGGTTGTCGCTCAGGGAGACAAACACTGTCCAGAAGCAGGAAAATCTCTGTTCCGTATGCGGGGCGGAATGGGAAACAGAAATCATCTGGGGAGGCTGGGTCAGTGAAAAGAACGTGGACTGCACACATTTCTATGCGTGGGGAGATGATCTGCAGAAATTCCGCCGTGGAATCCGGCAGGGAATTTGTAAAAACTGCGGAAATGTCATGCAGGAAACCGTTTCTGAGACAATGCTGGAATGTCATGGATATAATAATTAGATGATTGTAGAATGACGATTGACAGAGAAGGGAGAAGATGATATTATTTTAATTAGACAAATGTAGAATAATAAAATAACTGCTCTTTATCAACAAGGCTGCTGTGTGAAATATGAAAGGAATTCCAATCATACAGCAGTCTTGTTTTAGAAAGACGGAAGGGAGGCTGGCATGAAGAAAAGAGAGGCGGTGATTCTGGCAATGATGTGTGCTGCGGCGCTGGGGAATTTTGGAAATATAGAAAGCGCAGAGGCGTCGGCAGAAAATGGGACTGGAAAGGTTCTGGAAATTGAAAAAACGCAGGAACCGCTCCGTATCTGCGTGGAGGAAGAAAATGCGGATGTGCTGTGTCAGGTTATAACGGCATGGCAGAAGATGTATGACGGAGGGCAGGCAGAACTGCTTGTGATTCCATCGGGAGAGGAGGCATCAGAGCAGAAAGTGCAGGAGATCCGGAAAACGATCGCATCGGGCGGCGGACCAGACCTGTTTCTGACAGAAAGTCCGAATCCGGCATGGAGCGAGCCGAAAGCAGTTCTTTTTTCTGAGCCGGAAAAGGAGATGGAGCAGGGAACCTTTCTTTCATTGGAGCCGTATCTGGAATATTTTGATACAGGGCTGCTGGAAGAACGCATTTTAGCGGCGGGCAGAAGCAGGGAGGAACAGATGATGCTTCCGATGACATACGACTATTTTCTGTACGCCTTTGATACAGAAGATTTGCCGCAGAATACGGAACTGCCGGAAACCTGGGAAGAGCTTATTGTACAGAAAGAAAAAGTGATCCGCCAGACGGCGGGGCAGAGAATCGGGATTCAGTTTTTTGATACCTTTGGAAAACTCGCGGATTATGAAAAAGGGGAGCTGCTGCTCTCGGAAAACCAGTTGAAGAAGGCGCTGGACGGAGCAGCAGAGTTTGGCAGTGCGTCCTTAAAAATGGACTGGAAAATGAGAGATACCGGGGTAGTGAGCCTTAACACGATAGAAGAAATTGCAGGCAAAAAGGCGGCGCATACGCTGTTTGCATTACCGAATGGGGAGGGCGGAGTTACTGCCAATATTACGCTTTACGCGGGGATCAATAAAAATACAAAACAGCCGAAAAAGGCAGTTTCTTTTCTGCAGGTGCTGTACAGTGAGGAAATTTTATCCGGGAAAGGGATTGATCTGGACGGGCGGATGGAAGGCAGTGGAGTGAAATTTTCGCAGGGAGTTTCGATTTATAAAAATGATCTGGAAAAACGGATAAGAAGTCTCTCAAAAGAAGATCAGGAGCAGATGAAAATGATACAGGAGAGGATAACAGCCGTTCGGTTTTACAGTGAGTTGGACGGAAATCTGAACGCTTTGCTGGCAGAATATGGGGCGCAGTCGGATGAAAAACAGAAGGATGCGCTGGTTAAGACAGCAATGCAGAAGTGGAAAAATTCATTAAAATAAGAGAATCGCTGCATCACCGGAACGGGTTCGGGATGCAGCGATTTTCTTATTTCCCGCAATTCCTCTCATACAAAAACGCCAGCCCTTTCAGCAGAAGGTTCGGATCATAGATGTGTGGATGTAAAACAAGTGGTTCGACAAATCGTGCCGCGCCGCCGGTGAGGACGAGGGTGACGGGGGAGCTGAGTTCGGCTTCGATGCGCTGGACCATGCCGTCGAGCATTGCCGCCATGCCGACAATGGTGCCGGAGAGGATGCATTCTTCTGTGTTTCTGCCGATGATGCGTTCCGGGGTCTGGAGATCGAGTCTTGGGAGCTGGGCGGTCCGCTCGGCGAGGGCGTTAAGTCCCATGTCGAGTCCCGGTGCTATAGCTCCGCCGCAGAAGACACGGTTTTCCTGGATGACATTAAATGTCGTTGCGGTTCCAAGATCCACGGTGATGACCGGCAGCGGATAATGTGCGGCGGCCCAGGCGGCATCGACGAGACGGTCGCGGCCTACTTTTTCCGGGTGCGGAATGGAGAATGTCATGCCGAGATCACTCTCTGATGTGACAAGCAGCGGTTCCGTGCCGAACAGACGGCGGACACATTCCTGCAGAGGCGTCAGAACCGGCGGAACGACGCTGGAAATGATGATTCCCCGAAAGTCGGACGGGGAAAGATTCTTGTCTTCAAAAAGCTGCTCGATCGCAGATTCATACTGGCTGGCAGACCAGGTGTGGTTGATGTCAATCCGGGCTGTAAATTCGAGGGAATACATCTGTGCCGCGGTCTGAACGCCGCCGAGCGTAACGGTTGTGTTCCCGATATCGATAGCTAAAATCATAAAAATACCTCGCGCTGATTTAAAAGTAGTGCTTTGCTTTTTTTATTATAAAGCCTTTTTGCACCGATGGCAAACACGATTGGTTGTAATCTGTTTTTTGGTCTGCTATACTAAAACTATCTTAGGAAAAAAGCTGCTTCGAGGCAGCAGAACGGAGTTACAATGGAAAATCTTCACGGAAAATGTGTTGTACTTGGTGTGACAGGCGGAATTGCCGCCTATAAAATGGCAAATGTGGCGAGCGGTCTTCGGAAAGCCGGAGCAGACGTGCATGTCATCATGACCGAAAACGCGACGCAGTTCATCACCCCGCTGACGTTCGAGACGCTGACCAACAACCGCTGCGTGGTCGATACGTTTGCGCGTGATTTTAAATATGAGGTGACGCATATTTCGCTGGCAAAAGCGGCGGATCTGATTATGATTGCCCCGGCTACCGCCAATGTGATTGCAAAAATGGCACACGGCATTGCAGATGATATGCTGACAACGGTGGTGCTCGCAGCGAAGTGCAAAAAGCTGGTCGCTCCGGCGATGAATACGGCGATGCTGGAAAATCCGATTACGCAGGATAATCTGGCGACGCTGAAAAAATACGGTTTCGGCATCATCGAGCCGACCGTGGGAATGCTGGCGTGCAAGGACGTCGGAAAAGGAAAACTGCCGGACCCGGAGGTGCTGCTCGATTATATCGCGATGGAGCTTGCCCGCGAAAAGACGCTCGCTGGTGTGCGTGTCACCGTGACTGCAGGCCCGACGCAGGAATCCCTCGATCCGGTGCGGTATCTGACGAACCATAGCAGCGGCCGCATGGGATACGCGATTGCGCGGGAGGCGATGCTCCGCGGCGCGCAGGTAACGCTGATTTCCGGCCCGGTTTCATTAGCCCCGGTTCCAGGCGTTGCGATGCGACCGGTGACGACGGCGAAGGACATGCTGGAGGCGGTGCGGGAGACATTGCCGGAGACGGATATTCTGATTAAGGCGGCCGCGGTTGCTGATTACCGGCCTGTGACGGTGGCGGATCAGAAAATTAAAAAGAAGGACGGTGACATGAGCATTCCGCTGGAGCGCACCGACGATATTCTGGGATGGGTGGAAAAGAACCGTCATCCGGGGTTGTTTGTGTGCGGCTTCTCGATGGAAACCGAGAACATGGTGGAAAACTCGCGTGCAAAGCTGGGGAAGAAGCATCTGGACATGATCGCGGCAAACAATTTGAAGACAGAGGGTGCCGGCTTCGGTGTGGCGACGAATGTGGTGACGCTGATCACGAAGGACGGCATCAAGGAGCTTCCGCTGATGGGAAAAGACGAAGTGGCTGGCTGCCTGCTGGACGAGATTGCGGCACGGCGGTGATCTTATCGGAATCCGGCATATTTTTTCGTTTCCTGGTTGACGCGGGAAAAATGAATGCGTTATAATAAGCACAGGCGCAGCGGCGCACTTTACTTTTACGAAAACAACGAACGACAGGATAGATAAACGTGGAAACGGAAACAGGGGAAGGCTATGCAGAGCTTTCTTCCGTTTCTGTTTCGTTTTTTTAAGGAGAAATTCGGATATGATATTTGAAACACATGCACATTATGACGATGAGAAATTTGATGAAGACCGCGCAGAGCTGCTTTCCTCGATGCAGGAAAACGGGATCGGGCGTATCATCAATGTCTCGGCAAATCTGGAATCACTGGAAAATACAAGAAAACTGATGGAAGCATATCCGTTCATCTACGGCGCGTTCGGCCTTCACCCGGATGAGGTGGGCGATCTGAACGAGGACGTGATGGCGCGGATGCGGGAACTCTGCCGCATGGAAAAGGCGGTCGCAGTCGGTGAGATTGGCCTTGACTATTACTGGGACAAGGAGAATCACGAGAAGCAGGAATACTGGTTCCGCCGTCAGATTGCGCTTGCTCGGGAAGAAAAACTTCCGATGATTATTCACAGCAGGGAGGCGGCGGCCGATACGCTCCGCGTCATGAAAGAGGAAAAATCGGAGGAGATCGGCGGCGTCATTCATTGTTTTTCCTACTCTGTGGAGATGGCAGAGGAATACCTGAAAATGGGATTTTATCTTGGCATTGGCGGCGTGGTGACGTTCAAAAATGCGAAGAAGATCAAAGAAGTGGTTCAGATGGCTCCGATGGAGCGCATTCTGCTGGAAACAGACAGTCCGTATCTGGCACCGGTTCCGTACCGGGGAAAACGAAATTCTTCTCTGTATCTGCCGTACGTGGTGCAGGAGATCGCAGAACTCAAGGGAATTTCGGAAGAAGAAGTCATTGAGACAACAGAGAAAAATGCGGTCAGACTGTTTCGAGCAGAGGAATAGGAAGCGATACCAGAGGTGTTTCTTCTGTTTTATTTGTTCGGATCAATTCCGTCTGGCCGGACAAATTGAATAGGAGAAAGCGAAAATGGTTGATAAAACAATGATGGGCGACAAATGCGCCGAGCTGGTGCGCGCCGCGATGATCGGTGCGCTCGCAGTGACACTGGGAAACCCGACAGCCGTTTATGCAGCAGAAGAGGAAACGGCCGATCCGGGACAGATTGGAATTGAGATTGCAGGGGAAGCAGCCGTTGGGGCTGCTTCTTTTTGCGTGGAGGAAGATGCGGCGGAGGAGGCACCTGCGGAAGCGGAAGAGGTGACAGAACCGGAAGGTACGCAGAATGATGAGATGGAAGAGGAAAGTGGATCCGAGGGAAAAGAAGATGAGACAGTCCCGGAGGAACCGGAACCGCAGGAGCCTGACGGCGGAGAGAATGCAGGAATGACGGAACCGGGAAAAACGGGCGAGACAGAGCCAGAGGGGCCGGAAAATGCAGAACCGGGAGAGGCAGGCGAGACAGAGCCAGAGGAGCCGGAAAATCCAGAACCGGGAGATCAGGGAGACATGCCGGAAACACCGGGAAACAGTGAAATGGATGGACCGTGGCCGGGCGAAGGGGAAGATATTTCCAACGATCCATGGCCGGGGCAGGAAGAAATCGGCGGCGGAGATGGGGAGCAGATGGAACCGCCGGAGGAAGAAAACGGATCTGCAGGAAGTGATGATGCAGCTGGTGGGGACAAGACGGCAGAAGTCTCTTCGGATTCTGATTTATCACAGTCTGCGGAACCGCCAGCCGCCGAGGCTGAACCCGTCTTTTCGGCAGAGCAGGAAGCTGAGCGCACGCGGGAAAGTTACAGTGAGTGGCAGGCGGCAGAAGCTGAAAAAGTCACGATTTCCCGTATGCCGTGGCTGTTTCATACGGTTGAAAAAACATATGCTATCGCCGATGTGAATTCCTGGCTTCACGTCCGCGAAGGAAAAGGCACAAATCAGAAAATCGTCGGAATCCTGCCGAAGGGAAGCCTCTGTTATATTTTAGCGGATGCGGATTCTGACTGGGTTTATGTGGAATCCGGCGATGTCCGTGGATTTGTCTGCGCGCGGTATCTTCTGCGCGGAGAAGAGGCTGAAAAAGAGGTAAACCGTTGGCAGGAGGAAAGTTTTCCCATGGCGGAAATGTGGGTGAAGCCATGGAATAATAAGGTGTACACCTATACATATGCAACGACGAGAACACTTCTTTCTTCTGACGAAGCGCGCGGCGAGGTCCTGCAGTACGCGAAAAAATTCCTGGGAAATCCGTACGTCTGGGGCGGGACGAGTCTTACAAACGGCTGCGACTGTTCCGGCTTTGCCCAGCAGATTTTTGCTAATTTCGGGTATACCCTTCCGAGAACCTCACGCCAGCAGGCGAAAGCTGGAACACGCATTCCGGTGCAGGAGGCAAAGCCTGGTGATCTGCTGTTTTACCAGCGGGAGAGCGGGTTTATTTATCATGTCATGATTTATCTCGGTGATGGAAAAGTAATCCACGCTGGAAGCGAGGCGACGGGGATTCTGATTTCAGATTTTAACTATGAGAAATCGACAGAATTTGCTGTGCGGGTGATTTCGGAGGAAATACGTGAGAGCAAAATAGAAACGGGAGATGTGGATAATGGGAGAAAAGAAGGAAACTCTGTGGATAACCAGACAACAGAAAACGGGAATGGTGGAAAACAGAAGGCGGGAGCAGAAAATGTGCAGAATACAAGTGCAGAAAACAGTACCGCAGGTGATCGGTTGGAAAGCGCTTCGGGAAAATATCTCGGCAATTTTAAACTGACCGCTTACTGCAACTGCGCCGTCTGCTGTGGCCGCTGGGCGGGCGGCCCGACCGCATCCGGAAAAATGCCGGTGCAGGGCCGGACCATTGCAACCGGCGTTCTGCCGTTTGGAACGAAGCTGAATATCGGCGGAAAAATTTACACGGTCGAGGACCGCGGCACGCCGTACGGCCACATTGATATCTATATGGAACGCCATGCAGACGCAGAGGAGTTCGGCGTGCGCTACGCGGATGTATATCAGTCAGAAGAAATCTGATAAAATTTGCCGATCACGGCGGCATGTGCATCCGTGCCGTGGCCGATATACGGAGTCCTTGCAATCGGGAGATCCGGTCCGGCCGCCTGACGGACAAGCTGCGGCATATCCGGCGTCAGCTGGTCGCGTTCCATCTGGGAAAATGTTCCGAGGAGAATACCATTGATCTGTTCAAAGGCATGCATCATTTTCAGCTGGGACAGAAACGTAACCATCTGCGGAACGCCGCCGCCCATGGCTTCGAGGAGCAGGATTTTTCCGCGGAAATCCGGCTGAAAATCCGTTCCGGCGAGCTTCAGAAAACAACGGATATTTCCGCCGATCATCACACCTTCCATATGATCGCCCTGCAGAAATGTGCAAGAGAGGTCGAAGAGGCTGGGAGACTGCCCGGAAAAAGCGTTTTGGAACAGAGTGATCTGTTCGGCGCTGTGGTCGTACAGCAGATTTCGAACCTGATACAGCATAGACTCATTTCCAGTCGCAGTCGTGACAGCATTGACAATCGTCGTGAGATCACTGTATCCCCAGAAGCGCTTGCCGGAGGCGGCGATGACAGAAAAATCCAGATACGGCAGAACTTCATTCGCCATATCGCCGCCGGAAACATCAAAAATATCCGTGATTTCTGGGTCACAGTAAAGGTTCATCAACGCATCCGCCCGCTCCGCGCCCGTGCCGGAAAAGCCGGAACCGTTGTCGTAGAGGCAGGGGCTTAAAACAGGATCGAAGCCCAGCTCCCGCAGAATCTGACAGAGACGCGCCAGATCGGCGGAAAAGGAAGGATGCATGGGGTTGGAGCAGGCGGTAATACCAATTTTATGAGACATAAAGATTCCTTTCTCGAAGTAAAACAAGGCAAAATCTGCATTTTCGTGGCACACCGGTACAGCTTTTTCTTTGAATTTGCAAAGCAGATTTAGAGATCGCCGGTGTTTGCAGAATGCCGTTTTGGACAAAAATTATAAAGCTTTGAGGTCATCAATCAGTGTCTGCACTTCCTCTTCCGTCGTTGCCCAGCTGGTGCAGAACCGCGCAATATTTCCGCCGTCCGCGGATTTCCCCATTGGCTCGAAAATATAGCGTTTTTCCAGAGTTTCCTTCTGCGCATCGGTGAGAATCACAAACTGCTGATTCGTAAAACTCTCCACCCAGAATGGAATCCCCTGCGCCTCAAATGCTTTGCGGAGTTTCATGGCAAGTTCATCGGCGCGGCGTGTCGCAGTGAAATAAAGATCATGCCCCAGCAGGCAGTGGAACTGCAGTCCGAGCAGCCATCCCTTTGCGAGGACAGCGCCGTTCTGTTTCATGTAGGCTTTGAACCGCTTTTTCAGCGAGTCAGCTGTAAGCACAACGGCCTCACCAAACAGCGCACCGCATTTCGTTCCGCCGAAATAGAAAACATCTGTGAGAGCAGCGAGATCCTTAAGAGAAACATCATTCTTCTCTGATCCAAGCCCGTATCCAAGCCGTGCCCCGTCCACAAACAGATACATATCATACTTCCGGCAGACCTCGTGAATCTTCGTCAACTCCTGCAGCGAATACAGCGTTCCCTGCTCAGTCGGAAATGAAAGATATACCATCTTCGGCTCCGTCAGATACTCCGGCTCACCGCTTTCATAATAAGCCGCCGCACACGCCGCAATCTGTTCCGCCGAAATTTTACCATCCGTATTCGGCAGCTCCAGAATCTTATGCCCGGTATTTTCAATCGAAGCCGCCTCATGGCAGTTAATATGTCCGGTATCCGCCGCAATCACACTCTGCACCGGCGAAAGCGCTGCCGCCGTCACAATAAAATTCGCCTGCGTCGCCCCAGGAAAAAAATGAACCGCCGCATCCGCACAACGAATCTTCTCCCGAATCAGCTCCGCAGCCTTTTCACACCATTCATCCTCCCCATATCCACCATAACTGTTCTCATTAATAGCCCCCAGCGCCTCCAGAATCTCCGGGTGCGCACCGTGATTGTAGTCATTATTAAATCGTATCATCAGTTTACGTTCTCCTTAATTTGAATTTGAAAAATGCTGTTTCCATTATACGGCATCCGAAGGAAAACAGCAATTGGAGAACAAAAAGAGAAAATGCAAAAAAATGCAGAAGGAGGATTATCTGCATCGTACAATATTGGAGCAAGATATTTTATCCGTGAAATTTAAAAACCCTTACCGGCAACGGAAAGGTCTTTGCTGGAGGCAAAAGTTCCTGCAGTAAAGCGTAGAACCTCATGTGTTTATGCGGATTTGAGAGACTTAATTTCAGAAATGGAACTGCGAAAAGCAGCATAAACACAGGCAGATATACCGTGGACTACCTGTTATGTGGAGACCTGCCGTATCCGGCATGGAAGAAGCGCGTATCCGCGCAAGATCTAAGAAACAGGCGTATCCGCCGATATTTTGTCTGCCGCCTAAAGCGGTCTGAAGCACGTGACTTTAGTCATGTGAGGTTCAGTTCGTATAAAAACAGTATCGGAAAATAAGAAAAGAACCGACAGAGAAATCTGAGAATTAAACTAAAGATTTCCCCGCCGGTTCTTTTTCTATGCATCTATTTTCATCCATTATATATTTCGCATTGACTTTTTATATACCGATTGGTATAATGATAACAGAAACACACATAAGAGACCTGCAAAATCCAACAAAATTCGTCAAAATTGCCAAAAACTCACGCAATTCGACCATCACACACAAAAGCAGACTTCTTAAATACAAAATCAACAAAAGCATTTTAAACCAAAACAAATGCCAACTCACACGTAACAAACAACCACCCAAACACACCGCGGCCAGGCGAACTCCAGAGAGCGTCCCTTCCGCAACAAAGAGGATTCAAAATGGACAATCGTCAGCTAATCATGAACTCAGCTCTGACCCTCTTCTACGAAAGCGGGTACGACGCCGTCGGTGTTCAGCAGATCGTAGACTCCGCCGGAGTATCCAAACCAACCCTGTACTATTACTTCGGCAGCAAACAAGGCCTCCTCGAAGCCCTGCTAAACGAGCACTTTCAGCCCATGGAACAAAAACTCATCGAAGCCTCCGAAACCGGGAAAAACATCCCCGAAAAACTGTACCGCATCGCGCGTGCCTTCTTCAACGGAGCCTCCGAAGACCCGAAATTCCATATGCTGATGATGGCACTGTTCTATTCCGGAAGAAAAAGCGAAGGCTTCCGCACCGTATACCCCATGATTGACCGGTTCTATCACCTGTGCGTCGACGTCTTCGACAACGCCAGCGCCGAACTCGGCAACATGAACGGCCGTCAGGAACAATTCGCCGTAGGCTTCTCCGGAATCCTGATGCACTACCTGATGATGACAGCAGGAGATCAATCCGATCTTTCCAACCTCGTCGTCCGGGACGAAGAAGTCTACCGTCTGGTACACCAGTTCATGTATGGAATTTACTCATAACCCAAAAACAAGGAGGACAAACAAAATGGCACCATGGTATGAAGAGGCAGAATTTTATCACATCTATCCGATCGGACTGACCGGCGCGCCGAGAAAAAGTGAATCGGAAGAAACCGTACACCGCTTTTCCACACTGGAACAGTGGCTTCCGCACATCGCAGATCTCGGTTGTACCGCAATCTATATCGGCCCCTTGTTTGAATCAACCACACATGGATACGACACAAAAGATTACAAACAGGTAGACCGCCGCTTAGGCGACAACGCGGACTTTGCCGCATACGTAAAAAAAGCCCACGAACTCGGCATCAAAGTCGTCGTAGACGGTGTCTTCAACCATACTGGCCGCGAATTCTTTGCCTTCCGCGATATTCAGGAAAAAAGAGAACAGTCCCCGTACTGCGGATGGTACAAAGGAATCTGGTTCGGCGGAAACACCTGCTATAACGATGGATTCTCCTACGAAGCATGGAGAAACTGCTTCGAACTCGTCAACCTGAATCTCCAGAACCAGCAGGTCCGCGACTATCTCCTTGATGTCATCGACTTCTGGATCGACGAATTCGACATCGACGGCATCCGTCTCGACTGCGCCGACTGCCTGGATTTCGGCTTCATGGAGCAGATGCGCGCACGCACATCCGCCAAAAAACAGGATTTCTGGCTGATGGGCGAAGTCATCCACGGCGACTATGCGCGCTACATCGGAGACGGCCAGCATCTGCTGCACAGTGTCACAAACTACGAGCTTCACAAAGGACTTTATTCGGGACATAACGATCATAACTACTTCGAAATTGCACATACGATCCGCCGCGAATTTGACGAAAACGGCGGCATTTACAAAGGAAAGAAACTGTACAGCTTCGTTGACAACCACGACGTAGACCGTCTGGCCAGCAAGCTGAACGTAAAAGAAAACATGATTCCAATTTATGCGCTGCTGTACTTCCTGCCGGGCATCCCGTCCATCTATTACGGATCGGAATTCGGCATCGAGGGAAGAAAAGAAGGCGGAAACGACGATCCGCTGCGTCCGGCGCTGAATCTGGAAGAACTGGAGAAAAATCCGCCGGCAGAAAAACTTCCGGCATGGATCAAAACATTATCAGACGTCAGAAAAAAACATCCTGCAGCACGAACGGGAAGATACCGCGAACTCATGCTGACCAACCGCCAGTATGCCTTTGCACGCCTGGATGAGACAGACGCTCTGATCACAGCAGTAAATAATGATGAAAACCAGAGTGCGGGAGTTTGGATTCCTGCATCTTGCGACGGAACATGGAAAAACGCGGTAACCGGAGAAGCCATTTCTCCGGAAAATGGAAAACTTTTTGTTGAAGTACCTCCGTGCGGCTGTGTTCTGATTGAAAAAGAAGCATAAAGGGGATTTTTTCTATGAAGGAAACTGCGAAAACAACGGCAAAAACAACAGCGAAAACCAGAAAAGCGCCAAAAAAACCGGCGGGCTATCAGCCAAGATTTTCTGAACTGGATCAGTACTTATTTGGACAGGCAACCCATTACGATATTTTCCGGAAAATGGGTGCGCATCTGGACAAAAAAGACGGCAAAGTAGGAGCCTGGTTCACCGTATGGGCTCCGCATGCGGCGGAAGTATCTGTCATCGGCGAATTCAACGGCTGGGATGCCCATGCCAATGTGATGCGGAAAGTCGGCGAGGACGGCGTTTATGAAGTGTTCGTTCCGGGCGTGACCGAGGGAATGATGTATAAATATTACATCCGCACACCGGATGGAAGAGAACTGTACAAAGCAGATCCATACGCATTTGCATCCGAAAAACGGCCGGGTACCGCGTCAAAAGTAGCGGAAATCGAAGGCTACCGCTGGGGTGACAGCGAATGGCTGACGAACCGCAAAAAATTTGACGTTCAGAAATCCGCGCTCTCCATCTACGAAGTGCACCCGGGCTCCTGGATGAAACATCCGTGGTCCGAATCCAACCCGGACGGATTTTACAATTACGTTCAGTTCGCACATTCGCTTGCCGATTACGTAAAAAAAATGGGCTATACCCACGTAGAGCTGATGGGAATTGCAGAGCATCCGTTTGACGGTTCCTGGGGCTATCAGGTAACGGGCTATTACGCACCGACCTCCCGCTACGGAACACCGAAAGAGTTTAAATATCTTGTTGATTATCTGCATAAAAATAAAATCGGTGTTATTCTGGACTGGGTACCGGCACACTTCCCGAAAGATGCGCACGGCCTTGCTGATTTTGATGGCCAGCCGCTGTATGAGTACGCCGACCCGAGAAAGGGCGAGCACCCGGAGTGGGGAACGAAGATCTTTGATTACGGCAAAAATGAAGTGAAAAACTTTATGCTGGCAAATGCGCTTTACTGGGTAGAAGAGTACCACGTAGACGGTCTCCGTGTCGATGCTGTTGCTTCGATGCTGTATCTCGACTACGGAAAAGAGCCGGGCCAGTGGGTGCCGAACAAGAACGGCGGAAATGAAAATCTCGAAGCCGTCGAGTTCTTCAAACACCTGAATACCCTGGTGCGCGGACGAAACAAAGGTGTCATCATGATTGCCGAGGAGTCCACAACGTGGCCGAAGGTAACGGGAAGCGTAGAGGACGGCGGCCTGCATTTCTCCTACAAATGGAACATGGGATGGATGCATGACTTCCTCGATTACATGAAGCTCGATCCATACTTCCGCAAATACAACCATAACAAGATGACCTTCGGCATGACCTATGCATTTTCCGAGAACTACATTCTGGTGCTCTCGCACGATGAGGTTGTCCACTTGAAATGCTCTATGATCAACAAAATGCCGGGCAATCTGGATGAAAAATTCCAGAACCTGATGGTGGGTTATGCCTTCATGTTTGGCCATCCCGGTAAAAAGCTGCTGTTCATGGGACAGGATTTCGGACAGCTCCGCGAGTGGAGCGAGGAACGAGAGATTGACTGGTTCCTGCTGGCAGAAGAGGGACATCAGCATTTGCAGAGCTTCTTTAGTGACCTGCTGAAAATGTACAGAAAGTACCCGGCACTTTATGCGAATGACTGTGGCTACGAAGGCTTCCAGTGGATCAACGCAGACGATGGCGACCGGAGCATCTACAGCTTTGTGCGCTGGTCACCGACAGGAAAAAACAACCTGTTGTTTGTCTGCAATTTCACGCCGGTCGAGCGTCCGGATTATATGTGTGGCGTACCGCGCAAAAAACAGTACCGCCTGATACTCGACAGCTCCGATATGAAATACGGCGGTCCGACCGAAAAACGCCAGGTAGTCTATCGTGCCAAAGAGGGAGAATGCGATGGCCAGCCATATCGGATTGCATATGCGCTTCCGGCGTATGGTGTGGCGGTGTTCAGCTTCTAAAATAAGATAGCTACTAATTTTCATTAATATCATGACCGGCAGAGAATGAAAGAGATTTCATAAATCTGTCGGTCATTGTGTTTTGCGTTCGAAGGAAAAGAGGTGCTGATTGAATGAAGAACGAAAGAAAAGAGCCGATACAGATTCCGCACATCCAGACAATCAACGATTACATTTCCTATCTTACACCGACAGAACATCCACTTTCGGCAAATGTTGTGATCATCGAGGGTGATGCATTTTTCTGGGTATATGACGTGGGAAATCATCCTGCGGTTTCAGAAATTCTGCAGAAAAAGTCAGAACAGACAGGAAAAGAAATTCGGGTGATTTTATCCCATTTTCATCCCGACCATATCGGGAATCTGTCGGAGATTTCGTGCGAAGCGGTTTACCAGGGGAAAAATACGTTTCGTTATACAAAAACAGGAACTGTGATAGAAGAAGATACGTGGTTTCAGGACGGTGACGTGCGGTTACATTTATTTCCGATTCCATCGAGTCATGCCAAAGGATCGCTTGCATTGGAAGTGGATGAGACGTGGTGCTTTCTCGGGGATGCGGCATATGCGACGCAGAAAAACGGACAGACCATTTATAATGCCGAGCGCCTGCTGGCAGAAATCCGAGTTCTGAAAAACGTGCGTGCGCCGTATTTTCTCCTGAGCCACAGCGAACCGTTTCAGCAGAACAAAGAGGATGTGCTGGAATGGATGGAAGCGATTTATGAGAAACGGAAACGAGATGAATCATATATAAAAACACCCCAGCGCGTATGACAGGGAGTCCTTCGAGGCTGAATCAGTTATGCCACTTCGGCAATTCACTTTCTTTCACTGGAACTGATTCAAGATCCATATTTGACCAATATGAGCCGATATCTGAACTTGTGAAGTATTCAAAATTGCCCGTGGAAGATTTCAGCTTTCCGTTCTTGACTCCATTGCAGACATAAACCAGTTCGTAGTTTGTCCCATCCGAAAGGTTAAATCGAAAACTGGTCACATCTGCTCCTGTGATTTCCTCGACTTGTTTGTCTGTCAATGATAAGTTTTCAAACATATGATACAAGTCTGTTATATCAGTTTTTGCAACGACTATTTTCTTTTCTGCTGATACCGGTGCTCCCGCATAGTGGTACATTTCGATATTTTCAACATCTCCAACTTCAAAAGGAAAGTCGATATGGACCGTTTCTTTGCTACAGCCGACCAGTACCATCATTAAAATCAGAAAGGATATCAAATTTGTCGCTTTTTTCATATCATTGCACTCCTCGTCATGTTTTTGACAGGTCAAGAGTTCAAAAATCCTCTTGCAAGCGAGCTTGCATTAGCTTTTTGAGCCTGGTATCATGATGATTTGAGTATATCATAGTTTAACCGAATCAAGCAAGTCACCTGCTTCCATTGCGCGAAGCAATAAGCAGGGAGTTGGGACTTACTTGATTCGGTTAAAAAAACAAGGGAGATGAAAAAATGAATGAAATTATAGCTTTACAGAAATATGAAAACGAAGCACAACTTGCAAAAGAGCTGATTCGAGGCTTTTGGCTGGCTCATGGTGATTATGTTATAACCGACGAAGAGGCCGCGGAGAATCTTGCTGCCTGGACAGACAAAGGGCATGTGTTTTATTTTATCTTAAAAGAAGAGATCCCCATTGGATTTGTGCATCTCGGAAGCCGCGGGGCGGAAGTTGACTGGATCGAAGATCTTTTCGTACTTCCGGAATACCAGGGAAACGGATACGGAAGTCATGCGATTGCGCTGGTCGAAGCCGAGATAAAAAAGTATTCTGAATCTGTCTATCTTGAGGTAGCTGCGCGAAATTTTGGAGCGATGAAACTCTATCATAGATTGGGATATCATTGCCTGAACACTGTGACGTTACGCAAAGATTTTCAACCGGAGAATTTTGAAGTGATTCGCAGCGAAGAGCTTTTGGGGTATCCGTTGGAAGTTAAGAAGTATATTAAGTAGAATCTCACGCCGATTTGCGCAGCAAATCCAGACCTCCCCACCGCCTGCCTCAATGTCAGCCCGGAAGTGCGTCTGTGTCGTCTGGGACTGTGCCCCAGGGCACAGTCCCAGGCGGTGCAGGTGCACTTCCGGGTGTCCGTTTTTTAAACAACCGCAACCCCCGCCATCCCCAGTACCGCCGCAATCGCAAACAGCACCAGCAGATGCACCGGATAAAACGCATAAAACGGATACTTCAGATTCAATCCTCGTTTTCCGTTATAAAAATGCACCGGGATCATCGCCAGAAAACAGGTGATTTCATTCAGGCTCAGCAGCGTAAGTACGGCGCAGCCAATTCCAATACAATACATCTTATTGTTACGCAGGTTATACATCAGAACAATCGTCAGAATTCCCATCGCACTGTAATCGGTTTTCAGCAGTGTAGCAACAGTGCATGCCGCTACGATCACCAGCAGTTTTCCAATGGAAACTTTCCAGTTGGCTCCCCGCCAGTTTGTACCGTCCTGATGCGTTTTTTCATCAATCTTCTGCAGGAAAATCATCATCACAAGGCCGATAAACAGAGTGAAAAATACATTCTGATAATTCAGATAAAACGGTTTTCCCGCAAATGCAAGGTCAAACGGAACTTCTGAAACCAGTGCGAAAATACCAAGATTCAGAGCATACTTTTTCACATCATGTGTATGTAGAAATCCCTCAATTAACAGAAAACAGAAAATTGGAAAACTGATTCGTCCGATGGCACGCATAATCATGTCCGCGTAATAAATCACAGCTGTGTTTCCTGTGGAGAGAAATGATGCGCCTCCGTCCGAAGCGTTCACCGCATCCAGAAGACCACGGGAAATCAGGATTCGGTCGAAAAGTACAGCTGCAGTGTGGTCGATCAGCATACAGACCATCGCAATGATTTTCAAGGTACTGCCGGGAATTTTACCGGCGCTTTTTACGGGTTTCGCAGTAGTAGCTGCCATATAAAACATCCTTTCTGGAACGCAAACGAAAGGCAGACTGTGCAAGCCGTCTGCGGATCAGGTTCCTGTAACGACAAACAGCAGAAAATCCTGCTGTTTTGCCAGAGTTGTAATACTATGATTATACGTTCTGAGGAGGTTAATGTCAAAGAAAAAACAGTTCTGAAATAACGCAGAGTATGGTAGAATCTGCCAGTCGGGTAAATGAAAATAGAAAGCGTCTCCGGGCTCATCCCAAAACGAACGGGGCAGCGTACCAATTCGTAAACCAGAATTGGTACGCTGCCCCGTATTTTAAAATACATCCAGGTCTTTTCCGTTCACGACATATCCGTCATACCCTGCATCCCGGATTTCATCCAGAATCGCGGCATCGCGCCATGCCATCTCGGCGGCAAGGTTTTTGTGGTTATCCTGTACATTCATATGGTAAATCCGGTGATACGTAACGAGCAGTTTCGGATTTGCCTTTTTTGCAACACCGGCAAGATCCGTGCTTAACGTATGCACTTCCCGGTGGTATTTCTGCCATTTTGGTTCGCGGCAGGAGATTCCGGCGGCGTATTCCACTTCGTGCAGCAGGATATCACAGCCTTTCGATTTTTCTGCCACGAGATCCAGCGGAGCGGTATCGCCGGTGATGACGATTGTGCGGTCCGGTGTGGTGAATTTATAGCCGTAGCATTCCAGTGTTCCGTGGCTGACCGGAAAAGCCTCCACCGTAACCAGGTCATCCCGGTAGACAATGCCGGATTCAATTTCTGTTACCTCAACGCGGTAGCCGGATTCGTTTGCTTTTTCGAAACCGTGAATTCGGAAATCAATGTCGGTTTCATAGGCCTGTAAGATATGATCGGTCATGTGCTGTAAGCCCTTTGGCCCGAAAACTTTCAATGGAACCGGGCGCTCCAGCACCCACGGAGTAAAAATCAGATCCGGGTACCCTGCGGTATGGTCTGTGTGAAGGTGCGTACAGAAGGCAACGGTCAGAAGATCCGGCCGCAGGGCATCCACGCCGTTAAAATAGGCGGCTGAGGCCTGGCGGACAACGCCAGGGCCAAAATCTACCAGATAAGCACGGTCACCGACCACGACAGCGGAGGAAGGTCCGTTGGCATTCGGACACGCATTTGGTGTGCCGGTTCCGAGAAGAACAAGTTTTGTCTGCATTCTTTCTCTTTTCCTTTTCTTTTTTTGTTTCTGTTTCTGTTTATGATTTTCTGTTACGATTTCTGCTTTTGCCTTATTTCTCTTCTTTTGATTCATTGTTTTTGGTTTCCGGAAGATGCTTAATGGAAATTCCGGTAAATCCATAGAAAATACTGAAAACCGGGGTCAGGTAAAGCAGGAATAAGTACGGGAAAAATGCCGACCATGCAACACCAAGTGTGCCGGCCATGTATACGCCGTAGCCATGCCATGGAATCATAGGACCAGCCATAGTTCCGGAGTCTTCGAGGCAGCGGGAAAGAATTTCCGGTGCAACCTTGCGCTCTTGAAAGACAGGTGCCATCAGACGGCCGGTCAGAACGTGTGCCATCGGCTGGGAGCAGCTGATGAGGCTGGTCACGTAACCGACAATCATCGTTGCAAGGATCATACTTCCATCGCTGTTGATTCTCTTTACAATCGCTTGAAGAATGTGATCCAGTACACCGAGTTTTTCCAGCATGCCGCCCATGCCGACAGCAAAGCAGATAATGGCTACGTACTGGAGCATGCTTCCCATGCCGCCGCGGTTTAAGATGGATTGTAATACCGGTTCTTCGATTGTGGTTGTGTAACCGTTGTAAGCTGTGCGGATGATGCCCTGCAGAGTATCGTGCTGCACAAAATAGGAAACAAATCCGGCAGCGAAGCTGGAAAGACCAAGTGCAGAGATCGCATTTACTTTGCAGAGGAGCAATACAATAATCAGGATGGCAGGGATCATGGTAATCCATCCGAGCTGGAATTCATCGTTTAAAGCATCGATGTAAACGGTAATGCTTCCCTCGGTATAGCTTCCGCTGGTCTGCTGGAAACCGAGAATAGTAAAAAGAATTAAGGTAATCACATACGTTGGAAGGGTGGTCCAGAGCATCGAGCGGATATGATCGCCAAGTTTGGCATCTGCAACGGCCGGAGCAAGGTTTGTGGTATCGGAAAGAGGACTTAATTTGTCACCGAACATGGCACCGCAGATGACAGCACCGGCTACCATGCCAGGATGGATACCCATGGCGTTTCCGATCGCCATCATGGCAACACCTGCGCTTCCGACGGAACCATAGGAAGTACCGGTTACAATACTCAAAATGGAGCAGAACAGCAGCGTCAGAGGCAGCAGCCAGGACGGGTTAATCATTTTTAAGCCCCAGGAAATGATGGTGGCAATGGTACCACTCTGCAGCCAGGTGCCGATCATGACACCGATGGCCATCAGAAGGCAGAGCGTCGGGACGACCATACGGATGGCATCGTATGCGCCGGCAACAATTTTGGCGTAAGAAATACCGAAAATTTTACAAAACAGATAGATAAAAATCCAGCTTGCAAACAGGCCGATCATAGGACCGCCGGTTTTCAGGCGGATACAGACTGCGACGGATACGATGATCAGCAGCAGCAAAAGCAGTGACTGTGGCAGATTGAGTTTTTTTTCTTTCGTTCCACTCATAAAAAAAGTCCCCCATTCATAGGTAAAATGATTTGCCCGTTCAACGCGTTAAAGTAGAAAAGACATGTAATATATTATAATGGTGAAATGCAGAAAAAGCAAGGGAAATCCCCTTGATTTTTTGTTCTATGGTTGCTATAATAGGCGTGAGTGTGGGGCGGAGGATAAACTTCGGCCCTTTTATAGCTAACTATAAACGGAATCAACAAGATAAAGAGGTTAAATCAATGACAAGAATAGACATTATTTCAGGTTTCCTGGGCGCAGGAAAAACAACCCTGATCAAAAAACTCCTCGGAGACGCACTGAAAGGCCAGCAGGTTGTCCTGATCGAGAACGAATTCGGTGAAATTGGAATCGACGGAGGCTTCTTAAAAGATGCCGGTATCGAAATCCGTGAAATGAACTCCGGCTGCATCTGCTGCTCTCTTGTGGGAGACTTCGGCGTAGCATTAAAAGACGTTATCACCAAATATCACCCGGACCGCATCATCATCGAGCCGTCCGGCGTAGGTAAACTCTCCGACGTCATCAAAGCGGTAGACGGCGTAGAAAAAGAAGCAGGCGTAGCCCTGAATTCCGCAACAACCGTAGTCGACGTTATGAAATGCAAAATGTATCTCAGAAACTTCGGCGAATTCTTCGAGAATCAGGTAAAGAGCGCAGGAACCATCATCCTGAGCCGTACCGATAAAGCCGATACGGAAAAAGTAGAGGCAGCTGTAAAAATGCTCCGCGAACTGAATCCGGAAGCACACATTATTACCACACCGGTTGAAGTACTGGGTGGTAAGAAAGTACTCGATACGATGGAAGGTGCCATCATCAACCTTGCGCAGGTAGAAGAGGAAGAGCATCATCACCATCATCATGACCACGACGAGTGCTGCTGCGGCCATGACCACGATGAGGAGCATGAGCACCATCATCACGATCATGATGACGAGTGCTGCTGCGGTCACGATCACGAGGAGCACGAGCACCATCATCACGACCATGATGACGAATGCTGCTGCGGTCACGATCACGAGGAACACGAGCATCACCATCATGACCATGATGACGAATGCTGCTGCGGTCACGATCACGACCATGAGCATCATCATCACGATGATGCGTGTGGCTGCGGTCACGAGCATCACCATCATCACCACGCAGACGAAGTTTTCACAAGCTGGGGTCAGGAGACTGTGAAGACCTTCACCAAAGAGCAGATCGAAGGCATCTTAAAGAAACTTTCCGAGGATACCGCTTATGGTATGGTTCTTCGTGCCAAAGGTATGGTAGCAGGCGCCGATGGACAGTGGATCTATTTCGATATGGTTCCGGAAGAGTACGAAGTACGTGACGGAGCACCGGAATTCACCGGAAGAATCTGTGTCATCGGTTCCAAATTAGCAGAAGATAAGCTGGCAGAGCTGTTCGGACTGTAAAAATACAAAGTAGCTGCGAAAATTACGGTCCGCAGGGTACCTGTGAACTGTAGTGAAGCTGCCGCATCAGAAACAAAATCCGATGTGGCAGCTTTTTTCTTGATTTAGAGACAAAGCAAAAGGCACGCCCGGAATCTCAGCCGCAAAAGCAAGTGCAGAAAGATTCCGGGAGTACGTCAAAGACAACGGAGGTACAAAATGTACGAAGAAGACGAAGTAGAAATTCCGATTTATCTCATAACAGGATTTCTGGAGAGTGGAAAAACCTCTTTTATCAATTTTACCGTAGCACAGGACTATTTCCAGATCGACGGACCGACCCTTCTGATCACAACCGAAGAAGGTGAAGTAGAGTACGACGAAAAAGAACTGCTCAAACACAACACCGTCCTGGAAATCGTAGAAGGACCAGAGCAGTTTACCCTGGATTACCTGAAAAAACTGAACCGCAAATACCGCCCGGAACGTATTATTCTGGAATACAATCCGCTCTGGAGTGTAAAAAAACTGGAAGAAATGGAGCTGCCGCGCGGCTGGGGCATTGTACAGGAGATTGTGACAGTCGATGCAAGCTGCTTCCAGATTTATATGCAGAATATGAAATCTGTTTTCATGGAGATGGCAAAAAATGCGGATATGGTTATGTTCAACCGCTGTCGTCCGGAAGATCCACTTCCGGCATTCCGCCGCAGCATCAAAGTAGTCAATCAGGCATGCGACGTTCTGTTTGAGAATGAAGAAGGCGAAATTGACAACATTTTTGAGGATCAGATGCCGTTTGATACCGATGCCGATGTGATCGAGATTGATGACGCCGATTACGGAATCTGGTATGTCGATATGGGCGACAACCCGGAGCGTTACGAGGGCAAGACTGTTCATTTCCGCGGTATGGTATTAAAGAGCAAGGATGTCGGAGCCGATTTCTTTGTTCCGGGTCGTATGGCAATGACCTGCTGTGCAGATGATACTTCTTTTATCGGCTATGTCTGCAAATGCGCAAGCGCCAAATCTCTCGTAATGGGTTCCTGGGTTGACGTGACTGCAACGGTAAAATGGGGCTATATGAAGGTTTACGATGGCGAAGGCCCGGTTCTGTATGCAAAAGAAATCAAACCGGCCAAGAAACCGGAGAGCGAGCTGGTATACTTTAACTAAACATTGCCGAAGCATTTCAGCGAATAAAAGAGCAGGAAAAAGGCTGCTCTTTTGTTCGTGTTCTTTCTTTATGACAGATGGAAAAACAATATATCATTTTTCGGTGCGGCGAAGCAGCTATTCGGTTATGCGCAAGTAGCGAAGTGGATGGAGAATATCCGTTTTGACCGTGACGTGAACAAAAACTGCGCCGGAAAATGGTCTGATGACAGGAGAATTTATGTATATTATAGTAGGTCTGGGAAATCCAACGCGCCAGTACGAAGGGACGAAGCACAATGTCGGATTTGATACCATCGATTATCTGATCGATGAATATCAGATCCCTTCCTCCGGTACAGGCCACAAGGCTCTGTTCGGAAAAGGCATGATCGCAGGTCAGAAGGTTATCGTTGCAAAGCCGATGACATATATGAACCTGAGCGGTGAGTCCGTGCGGGAGCTGGTGAACTATTACAAAGTGGATCCGGAGAGCGAGCTGATCGTGGTTTACGATGATATCAGCCTGGCGCCGGGACAGATCCGTATCCGCAAAAAAGGAAGCGCGGGCGGCCACAATGGCATCAAAAACATCATCGCTAATCTTGGCACCGACCATTTTATGCGTGTGAAGGTCGGCGTCGGTGAGAAACCGAAAAACTGGGATCTGGCGGACTACGTGTTAAGTCCGTTTACGAAAGACGAACGTCCCCTTGTAAATCTGGCGATCGAGCATGCGGCAAAAGCAATCGAGCAGATGCTGAACGGGGATGTGGACGCAGCCATGAACGAGTATAACCGCAAATCTGCAAACCCGGCAGAGTAAGGAAAATGAAAGCGTTATTAGAACCGATCAAAGAAATTGCCCGTTTTGACGAGCTGTTCCGTGATCTGAAAAAAGGAACCGCAGGTGTGACGGTGATCTCGGGCTGTCTGGAAAGCCAGAAAGCCCATATGATCGCAGGTCTCTCCGAGGATGCCCCGGTGCGGCTTCTGATCGCGGAAAATGAATTAAAAGCAAAAGAATTATATGAGGATTACCGGCTGTACGATGCGGAGACGCTGTATTATCCGGCGAAGGACCTGATTTTCTATCAGGCAGACATTCACGGAAATCTGCTGATCCGGCAGCGGCTTCAGGTGATCCAGGCACTTCTTGAGCGGAAGGAAGTTACCATCATCACCAGTGTAGGGGGATGTATGGACTTTCTTCTGCCTCTTGGCGTGTTCGAAAAACATTGCATCCATCTGCGCAATGACAGCGAACTCGATCTGGATAAAATAAGAAAAGAGCTGGTGCGGCTCGGCTATGAGAGTACCTTTCAGGTGGAGTCGACCGGTCAGTTTTCCGTCCGCGGCGGCATTCTCGATATTTATCCGCTGACGGAACAGAACCCGATCCGGATTGAGCTCTGGGGCGATGAGATAGATTCCATCCGAAGCTTCGATGCGGAGAGCCAGCGGTCGATTGAAAACCTCGAGGAAATCACAATCTATCCGGCATCGGAGCTGATTTTAACAGAGGACACGATTGCGCGCGGTGTAAAAGCTATAAAAAAAGAGGCGAAAGCGCAAAGCACAAAATTCCGCGACAAGATGATGACAGAGGAAGCGGCAAGGATCCGCCATGCGGCAGAGGAAATCTGCGATCAGATCGGCGAGGGCGAAATTCTGCAGGGAGCGGAGCAGTATCTTCATTATTTTTATCCGGAGACCGTCTCGTTTCTTGAGTATCTGCCGGAGAACAGCCGCATTTTCCTCGATGAGCCGAACCGCATCATCGAGTGTGCCGATGCGCTGGAAGCAGAATTTCAGGAGAGCGTGAGCCACCGTCTCGAAAAGGGATACCTCCTGCCGGGACAGGCGAAGCTGATGTGCAGTACGGCGGAGCTTGTGGCAAAACTGAACCGCCGCGGCTGTGTTGCCGTATCGCTGATGGAGCCGCAGAAGGGCGAGTGGAATATCCGTGACGAATTCAGTGTGACGGTGAAATCGGTCAATTCGTATAACAATCAGTTCCCGCTTCTGGTAAAAGATCTGAAATCCTGGAAAAAAGCGGGTTACCGTATTGTACTGGCGAGTCCGTCGCGGACGAGGGCGCAGCATCTGGCAGAGGACCTGCAGAATGAGGAGATTCCGGCCTTCTACAGCGAGAATGAGGAGCGTGTTCTGAAACCGGGCGAGGTCATGCTGATCCACGGCGCGGCCCGCAGAGGCTTTGAATATCCGATGCAGAAATTTGTGCTGATTACAGAGACGGATATTTTTGGAAAAGAGAAGAAGAAAAACCGGAAGAAATCGGAGTATTCCGGTCAGAAAATCCAGAATTTTGCGGATCTTTCGATCGGTGACTATGTCGTGCACGAGAGCCACGGTCTTGGTATTTACCGCGGTATCGAGAAAATTGAGATGGACCGCGTAACGCGTGATTACATGAAAATCGAGTATGCGGGCGGATCGAACCTCTATGTGCTGGCCACCCAGCTCGATACGCTGCAGAAGTATGCGTCCGGCGAAGCTGCAAAGGTGCCGAAGCTGAATAAAATCGGCGGTCAGGAATGGAATAAGACGAAAACACGGGTTCGCCATGCGGTAAAAAATATCGCACAGGATCTCGTGAAGCTGTATGCCGAGCGGCAGGCGTCATCCGGCTATCAGTTCGGAAAGGATACGATCTGGCAGAAAGAATTTGAGGAACTGTTTCCGTTTGAGGAGACGGACGATCAGCTTGCGGCGATCGAGGCGACAAAGGCGGACATGGAGAGCAAAAAGATCATGGACCGCCTGATCTGCGGCGATGTCGGATACGGCAAAACCGAGGTTGCGATCCGTGCAGCGTTTAAGGCAGTGCAGGAGAGCAAACAGGTCGTCTACCTCGTTCCGACCACCATTCTGGCACAGCAGCATTACAATACGTTCGTTGAGCGCATGAAGGACTTTCCGGTGCGCGTTGATCTTCTGTGCCGGTTCCGCACGCCGGCAGAGCAGAAAAAAACGCTGGAGGATCTGAAAAAAGGACTCGTGGATATTGTCATCGGAACACACCGCGTTCTGTCGAAGGACGTAAAGTTCAAAGATCTTGGCCTTCTGATTGTCGATGAGGAGCAGCGGTTCGGCGTGACGCATAAAGAAAAAATCAAACAGCTGCAAAAAAATGTGGATGTTCTGACACTGACGGCGACACCGATTCCGCGTACCATGCATATGAGCCTGATCGGCATCCGGGATATGAGTGTGCTCGAGGAAGCACCGCAGGATCGCCAGCCGATCCAGACCTTTGTCTGTGAATACAATGAAGAAATGGTCCGCGAGGCGATTAACCGTGAACTTGCGCGGGGCGGGCAGGTTTACTATGTCTATAACCGTGTCCAGTCGATTGCGGATATGGCGAACACGATCCAGAAGCTCGTGCCGGATGCAAATGTAGGCTTTGCGCACGGACAGATGAAAGAGCGTGAGCTGGAAAAGATCATGTACGGCTTTATCAACGGAGAGATCGATGTGCTCGTGTCAACAACGATCATTGAGACAGGACTCGATATTTCGAATGTCAATACCATGATTATCCATGATTCCGACCAGATGGGACTGTCGCAGCTCTATCAGCTCCGCGGCCGCGTCGGACGGTCGAACCGGACTTCCTACGCATTTTTGATGTACCGCAGAAACAAGATGTTGAAGGAAGTGGCGGAGAAGCGTCTCCATGCGATTCGTGAATTTACGGAGATGGGAAGTGGTTTTAAAATTGCGATGCGTGACCTTGAGATCCGCGGTGCCGGAAATCTGCTGGGCGCAGAGCAGTCGGGCCATATGGAATCGGTTGGATACGATCTCTATTGTAAAATGCTCGCAGAGGCGGTTAAAGAGGCGAAGGGCATCGCACCGGCAGAAGCGTTCGAGACAACGATTGATCTGAATGTCAGTGCCTATATTCCAGACAGCTACATCAGCAACGAGGCTCTGAAGCTTGACACCTATAAGCGAATTGCGGCGATTGAAAATAAGGAAGAGTATGAGGACATGACGGAGGAGCTGACCGACCGCTTCGGGGAACCGCCGAAAAATGTACAGAATCTTCTGGCTGTTGCAGAACTGAAAGCGCTGGCGCACTGTGCGTATGTGACGGAGCTGAAACAGATGGGCGATTCGGTACGCGTCACCTTACAGCAGCATGCAAAAATCGATGTGGCGCGGATTCCGGAGCTGCTGCAGAAATACCGCGACGAACTGAAATTCCAGATGGAGTCGCTGGCGTTTGTCTACACGCCGCGGCGGAGAAATTCAAAGGAAAAGATCGATCTGCTGGAGAAGAGCCATGCACTGGTGGAAGATCTGCTGCAGATCACGCAGGAGTGAAACACTCGCATACCCCCAAAATCGTGTGAAAAAGGCGTGAACAGGGAAGAAAAAAGTTGCCCTGTATCAACAAAAAGGGTATAATAGGAAAAGCGTTTATAAAAATTGATGCAGGACCGGAAATTCGAACGTGTAAAAAGAAAAACTCTTTTTGAGCATACATTTCGCCCTGCATGAGGAGGAAGTAATGAAAAATTTAAAAGCAAAAGCAGTCTGCGTTATGCTGAGTGCTTCGATGGCAGCGATGGGACTGACTGGCTGCGGTTCCGACAATGTGGACGGAACAAAAACGGCAATTACTGTAAATGACGAGTCGATTACACTCGGACAGGCAAATTTCATGCTGAGATATCAGCAGGCAACCATGTACAATTATTATTCCAAGATGTACTCGATGTACGGAATGCAGATGCCGTCTGAGATGTACGACAAGGAAGGCGACGATGGAAAGACTACCGGGGAAACGTTCAAGGAGCAGTCTCTTGATACGATCGAAAAAGAGCTTCTGATGCGGCAGCACGCAGAGGAATACGGAATTTCCCTGACAGACGAGGAAAAACAGCAGGCGAAAGAGGCTGCACAGGCATTCGCAGATAAGAACGGTGACGATGTGATGAAAAAGCTGCACGCAACCGTTGAGGACATCCAGGATGCACTGGAGCTGTATGTTATTCAGACCAAAATTTATGATCCGATCATCGCAGATGTAGATACCGAGGTATCCGATGAAGAGGCAAAGCAGACCTCCATCAGCTACATCACGGTATCCACAGCAGGAACCGAGAAGGATGACGATGGAAAAACGATTGATTTGACGGACGAGGAAAAAGCGGCAAAGAAAGAAATCGCACAGAGATTCCTGGATCTCTTAAAAGAGTCTGAGGATCCGGCAACCGCATCGTTTACCGATCTGCGCAAGGAGCTGAACGATCAGTTAAATGCGGAGAATACCGCAGATTCCACCGCTTCTGCAGATGGCTCCGATGAGAGCAGCTCTTCTTCCGATGCTTCTGACACAAGCGCATCCGACGCTTCAAGCGCGAGCACATCGAGCAGTTCCGACAGCGATTCCTCCTCAGAAGTTTCATATCTGACCTCTTCCGAGACATCCTTTGGAACCGGATCGGAGAAAGACGATGACGATACCTGTTCTCTTGGAGATAAAGTAGCGGAAGAAGCAGCAAAGCTGAAGGATGGCGAGTATTATGACGGTGTCATCGAAGGCGACGATGCATATTATGTGATCCGTGTAGATAAAGCATTCGACGAGGATAAAACCGAGTCCAGAAGACAGACTATCATTTCCAACCGCAAATCGGATAAGTACAACGATACACTGGATGGATGGGTAAAGGAGAGCGATATCAAGGTCGCATCCAACTGGAAAAAGCTTGAAGTAACGGACGCAGATCTGTATACGATGACAGTTGACAGCGCTTCTACAGATTCCACAGATGGAACCACAACCGACAGCACAACAACGGACAGTACAACGTCTGACAGCACGACATCAGGCAGTACCGAAACGACATCGACAAGCAGCACAGGCACTGCTTCGACGTCTTCAAGCACTGCAGAATAAAAGCATACGATACAGGACAAA
>OHKK01000159.1_pt1 | contig 48017 bp, 34 predicted proteins | sample 1568811 | NCBI WGS metagenome assembly OHKK01 (sample SAMEA3879568, study PRJEB24766) | human gut metagenome | biome: human-associated habitat; feature: feces | place: USA | collected 1985/1987
TTTGCCAGACCTCCGTAAATCTCGGAACCCGGATATACAAAACCCCTGGATTTTGCCAGTGCCACGATCTTGTCCATTGTTTTTTCCATTTGTCTCCTCCTGTCGGCCGTCACTGCGGCATATACATATATTCAAAGAAGTGCTCCGTAAGGATCATCTGACTGACCACGTTACACTTCTTTTTTTCGTTTATTCATATTCGTTTATTCATAAATCACATACGTCAGGGTATGTTTGACTTTTTCCTCAGACGCTGCATCTGTTGTCTGCTTTTCTGTCTCGCCTGATGCGTCATCGGATTCTACTTCAAATCTGCCTTTTTCCGCACCGGCACTGCTTTCCGGTTCTGATGCACTCTCCTTTGCTGTTTCCTGCTGCTGTATCTCCTCCGGAATATTGGTTGCAGTCTTTTTACCTGTCACCGCTGCATCTTCGCTGATATAAAGGATTTTGCCCGGCACCTCCACGTCCATCTCTTCCGAATAGATCAGAACTGAATAGTTCAGACCGCTCAGAATATCAGATTTTGTCACCGTACCGGTGACTTTTCCATTCTCCACTTTCTGAAATGTATCCGGAAATTTATATTTGCTGTCATAAGCACCCTGCAGATCTCCCGCATAAAACGTAACGTTGTTAAATTTCTGATAATCCTCTGCCGCCGCATAATCCATATACAGTTCGATCGTATCTTCCTCCCCGGAAAACTTTTTCACTACGATCGGTGCCTTCTCCTGCGACACATTGTATGCTGTCACCGCATCATCCACTGTCTTTTCCAGTTCATCCCTGCTGTAATACGACTTATCCAGTGTATCGATCACCGCAGCCTGTACACTGCCGTCTTTTTTTAACTTTACTGCATTGTGTTCAGCCTTGAACTGACTGCACCCTCCAAGACATGACGCTGCCAGAATGATCGCCAGAACTCCCTTCCATTTTTTCATAATATATCCCCAGCCTCAGCACAACGGTATCCCGCTGTCTTTCTATGATCTTATTTGTTATGCCCTGCATGACATTTTTCATGATACCATCAATACCCGTCCTTGTAAAGAGCGTTTCTGGTCTGCTGCATCATATCAAGGATCTCCAGGGATCGGAAGTGCCTGTCTATGTAACGGCACCGGAAATCATCGATTTCTTTTACCAGTTCTTTTCTGACCTGTGCAGATACCGTAAAAGCAAAGAGCCGCTGCGGCGGTGTCGTGATCATATACTGCATCGTATAGATCGTTGATTCCAGTACCGGAATGCTTCCGGAAATCCTGGTTCTGCAGTGTTTGCACAAAACACTGTTTTTTTTCGGCCAGATCGCGCAAAGATTCTGATCACTCCCGCACACCGTACATTGAAATACCTGCGGATATTCCCCTCCTTCTGCCATGGTGCGCAGTTCAAACGTATAGCGGATCAGACAGTTATCCAGTTTTGGATTGAGCAGTGCCCGCAAAGCCGCGTAAAGCAGCTGCAGCAGCATCGCCCCATCATCGTTTTCTCTGGCATAATAATCTGCAAACTCCAGAAAATAGCTTCCGTAGCAGGCACTTTCCATATCTTCTGAAATCTCGCGGAAATAATTTCTGATCTCAACCTGTATCAGCCGGTAAGCACTGCCGGACTCCTGCACCTGAAAAGTTCCAAATGCAAAAGGATTTGCCGCTGCCAGAAATGGATTGCCCGGCCTTCTTGCGCCTCTTGCAAAGACCGTAACCTTACCTTTTTCTTTTGTCAGAAGCACCAGCCGTTTGTCCGCTTCCCTGAGCGGTGCTGCCGCCAGCACCATGCCGGTCAGGGAAATTTTGTCATTTATGCCATTCATATTGTTTCTCAGATTTCTTTCTTGTCATATCCGAAGTTTTTGATCATAAAGTCACTGTCACGCCAGTCCTTTTTTACCTTTACCCAAAGCTGGAGATTGACTTTTTCCTCCAGCATCTCCTCAATATCCCGCCTTGCCTGGGAGCCAATCCTGCGAAGCATCTGTCCGCCTTTTCCGATAATGATCCCTTTATGAGAATCACGTTCGCATATGATCGTTGCTTCAATATCACAGATATTTCCGTGTTTGCGTTCTGTCATTTTTTCGATGGAAACAGCAATGCCATGCGGGATTTCCTCTTCCAGACAGCGCAGAGCCTTTTCGCGGATCATTTCCGCCACGATCTGACGCTGTGGCTGGTCGGTTACTGTATCTTCGTCATAGAACTGCGGGCCATACGGCAGATATTTGAAAATGCTCTCGATCACCGTATCCATATTGACACTGCGCAGTGCTGATACCGGGATAATCTCAGCAAAATCATAGACTTTGCGGTACGCATCCATATATTTGATAATTTCTTTTTTATCTGCCTTATCAATCTTATTGATGATCAGGATCACCGGCGTCTTTGTCTTTTTGAGCTGTTCCACAATATGGCGTTCTCCTGCTCCGATAAAAGTGCTTGGTTCTACCAGCCAGAGGATCACATCGACCTCATTGAGCGTGCGCTCTGCCACATTCACCATATACTCCCCAAGTTTATTTTTTGCCTTGTGAATACCTGGTGTATCCAGAAATACGATCTGACCTCTCTCATCCGTATAGACTGTCTGGATCCGGTTTCTTGTTGTCTGTGGTTTGTTTGAAGTAATCGCGATCTTCTGACCGATCAGATGGTTCATCAGTGTGGATTTTCCCACATTTGGCCGTCCGATCAACGTTGCAAAACCGGATTTATAACTTTTCTCTGTCATTTATACTTATCCTCCTGCCCTGTCATCCGAGCGGTCTGAGATTCAAAAACAGCTCTTTTTCATTTTCCAGTGCATCTTCATTTCCAAGTACGCAAAAATAGTTTCCTTCAAGAATAGCATGCATCAATGGTGCAAGCGCCCGGATATCTTCCTGCGTCGCATTTAAGATCTGGTCACGTTCTTTCTGGATCACTTCTTCCGTCACCTCACCAAAATATGCCGCATCGGATCTGGCGCCCTGTGCCCTCGCCGTGAGCGGTGCATCCAGTTCGCTGACCGTTCCGATAATATATTTTGTCATATCGCGGTCCTCTGCCTCAAAATGCTCCACATACTCCGGAATGCCTTCGTAAACTTCATCCGTTCTTCTCAGATTCGGATCACGGTAGGAGGCAAAATAAGAATTTCCATTTCTGCCAAATCCGCTCATACAGCCATAGGCCCCGCCTTCTACACGGACTTTTTCCCAAAGATATCCATAGCTCATGATCACTTTCAGGATACGCAGTACTCCTGTGTATTCATATCCTGCCATACGGTAATTCCCGGCACGTGTTACATACTGGATCTTCGCAGAGGTCTGGAAGCCTTCATTCTGTTTTCCATAGGCAAGCGTTTCACCGGCGGACTCTGTTTCTTTTTTTGAAAGTTTTTCGTATAAATGTTTTACTTTTTCTTCGAGACCATCCATTCCGCTTTTCTCTGCAGTAACACTGACCGTTATAGCCGACTGACGGAAAATCTTCGTCATCAGTTCTTTCAGTTTTGCCTTTAAAGTTTCTTTCTGTTCTTCAAAATCTCTGTCCAGTTTGTTCAGCAGGTCATAGTATGCAATTCCTCCTGTCAGATCACAGAACGCTGCACTTTCGGAAAAATATGCCATTGCACGCGTTGCCGCTGCTGAATGGCCGGCTGTGCTGATCCGCATCTGCGTCCTGGATTTCTGTTCTGCAAGGATCTCCTTCAAACGCTTTTCATCTTCCAGTTTGGAGGAAAAGAGGATCTCTTCGATCATTTCAAACACAAAATCCATCTTATTGTATAACGTTCTTGCACTTACAGTAAACATCGTGCGCAGCTTCTTTCCCTCTTTATCCGGAAATGCCGTAATACCGGTTCCGATACCACCGCTCTGGACATTGATCTCATTGAACAACTCCCCATACGCATAGTGCCCGGTATCGATCATGCCAAGCACATTTTTCAGAAGTCCCACATAAGGAAGATCCTCTTTTCCAATGCCATCCAGATCAAAATACAGCGTCAGATATGCAATGCCGTTTGTCAGGATTTCATGCCACAGAACCGGAACTTCTCCATAAGAACGCACCTCATTGGAAAATGACCGGCACTCCTTTTTAATATCGTCTCTTGTCAGCATCGGGATCTTTTCCAGCTCCTCCCGGGCAGATGGTGTCTGCTGAAATTTCTGCAGTTTCTGCGTTTTTTCAATCAGTTCCTGAATCTCCTCTTCGCTCAGTCCTGCTTTAAACTCTGCCAGTTTTGCCGCCACAGCTTCTTCTGTTTCTGCTGTCAGACCTTTCTTAGGCTCTATGACAACCATGGCCGCGTGTGGATTATCCAGAAGATATTTCTGTATCAGTTCTTCATAATAACCACTTCCGACCGCTTTTTTCAGTTCATCATAGATATCGAGCTGTCTGACATAGGCGAACGGCTCATTTTCATCGTACAGCCAACTGTCCATAATATCAATGCCATACATCAGTCCCTTTGGATAGGATCCATAATCTGCCTCGCGGAAACGGAATTCCGAAGAGTTGATGCCTGCAAGCAGGGCTTTCTCATCCAGACCATTTTTCACGCTGTCCGTCAGCGTCTGGCGGATGATGCAGAGAAATTTCTCTTTGTCTTCCGGATTGGCATTTTTGGCGATAACGGAAAAAGACGGCTGCAAAATGCCGCTTTCAAAAGAACCCAGGATGTCTTTGCCGATGCCGGCATCGATCAGTGCCTGTTTCAGCGGCGCACCAGGTGCCGACAAAAGTGCGTATTCCAAAATGGAAAATGCGGTCACAAGCTTCACATCCAGACTGCTTCCCACGGATACATTCCAGGAAAGATACGTATTGTCTTTCTCGGATTCCGAAGTGGAAATGGAATATTTGCGGTAAACTTCATGCATTTTTTCAAATGGTTTCTGCATCGGCAAAGCAGAGTCTGTTTCTTTTCTGTCATACTGTGAGAGATATTCCTGATCGATCCACTGCAGCCTTTCACCGATATCCATTTTTCCGTAAAGATAAATATAAGCATTGGATGGATGATAATATCTGCTGTGAAATGCCAGAAAATCTTCGTATTTCAGATCTGGAATGCACTTTGGATCTCCGCCGGACTCAAATCCATATGGTGTATCCGGATAAAGCGCATTTAAGATTTCACGTTCCAGGACATCCTCCGGCGAGGAATATGCTCCTTTCATTTCATTGTAGACAACTCCATTATAGGTAATCGCATCTTCTGGTTTCTCAATCTGATAATTCCATCCTTCCTGACGGAAGATCTCTTCTTTCTGGTAAATATTGGTTTTAAAAACTGCATCCAGGTAAACATGCATCAGATTTGCAAAATCTTTGTCGTTGCAGCTTGCAACCGGGTACATGGTCTTGTCCGGATAAGTCATGGCATTGAGAAAGGTATTCAGTGAGCCTTTCACCAGTTCCACAAACGGATCTTTGGATGGAAATTTTTCGCTGCCGCAAAGAGAGCAGTGTTCCAGAATATGTGCCACGCCGGTATTGTCTGTCGGCGGAGTACGGAAAGTAATATGAAACACTTTATTATCGTCTTCATTTTCAATATACAAAACCCTTGCACCACTTTTTCTGTGACGCAGCAGATATCCTTTTGACCGGATATCGTCAAGCATCTCTTCTTTTATCAGTTCATATGCCTGCAAATCTTTGATTGTCATAAAAAACCTCTTTTCTCATCATGTCTTTACTCTGCCGATTTTGGCATTAAACAACCCTCTGGAGCCGTAATTGACACGCTTGATGCAAATGCCCCCGTTCGGGTAATGCTGTCCGTAATGTCCGGATGCGCTGATCATAAACCCATTTCCCATATAAATCGCCACATGCCCAAGCGTACCGCCATCATAATAAAAAATAATGTCTCCCGGACGCATCTCTGACTGTCTGACGCGTTTGCATGCGGCAAGGATCGCACTCATAAACGACGGCGGCATACTTTTTCCGGCTGCCCGGTAGCAGCGGTTCACAAAATAAGAGCATGCAACTCCGCCCCGCATATTGGTTCCATACTGCACGCCATTGCGGATCCCTCCGTTTTCATGGTAAGCACCCAGATATTTCAGTCCATAGCGGATCGCTTTTGCGCTGTATTTGTTGTATTTGTTGACCATTTTTGTCATATCCAGCACGGACAGCCTGATATCTGTTGCCTTGATATAAGCAGTTTTCCACATGCCATATTTTTTATTACCGGTATTTTTCTTATGGTGCAGATATACCGGAACCCATGCTGTCTTTTTCCCTTTTCGGATACGGTTTGGATTGACCACCATGGCATCCCCATACTGAAGGCTGTGCAGCTTTTTCCCTTTGGAAGAAGCTGTGCTGCGCACAGAAACACGTTTTCCTTTTGTTCCCACATAAGCCATCACAAGATATCTGGATTCTTCTTTTTTGTATCGGTCCAGCAGGATTTTGGATCCATCACTCTTTTTCGCTGTTTTTTTCTTTGTCGTTTTCTTCGTTTTTTTAGCAGTACTGGTCTTTGCCTGTACCTGCACCGGCTGAAGCGGTGCCATGCTGCCTGCTGCCAGTGCAAATGCCAGCACCGCCGCACAGATTCCGTTTTTTGTCCGTTTATATCCCATTTCTTACCTTGCCCTTCGCGGGCTCTCCCTTCTCCCTTTTTGTCTTGATCATAGAGCGATCACAGAAAACTTCCACTTCTGTAAACAGATGATGCCAGGGGCAAAAACAAAGAGCTGCAGATCAGTAAAAGCTGCACCCATGGCGGCCATGCTCTTTTACATAGTAAAGTGCCTGATCTGCATCTTTGAAAATGCTCTCCCCTTTGTTTTCCCGGTCTGAAAATGCCACTCCCACGCTCAAAGAAACGGCCGGGGCATCCTGCGCTTCTTTGGCCAGTTCCTCATTGATCACATCGATCTTATCCTGTATCGTATCCTTCAGGTCACTTGTCATCTCGACCATGATCACGGAAAATTCATCTCCGCCGATCCTGAAAATAAAATCAATGCTTCGGAACGTCGTTTTCAGCAGATTTGCCACTCTTTTCAGGCTCGCGTCGCCGGCTGCATGTCCGTAGGTATCATTGACTGATTTGAAAATATCCACATCGATCAGGAGCAGTGCGAAAGACATCGCACCTTCTTCGTAAATATGTAAAATTTTTTCAAATGACCCGCGGTTCAGTGTGCCTGTCAGTGCATCATGCTCTGCCTGATGGCGGATCAGATTCTGTGTCTCCTGATTCTCCTGATAGATCTTATTATAAGTCTCTGCCAGTTTCTGCAGTTCACTGGCCCCGACCACCGGAAAGATTTCACCTTTTTTAATGTTTTCATTGTAACTGAGCAGCGGTCTTACGACCAGTTTGCGTACGATCAGGCAGATTACAAGCGTCAGGATCAGCTGAAGTACAATACTGATCTCAAGTTTACGATATATATCAGAAAAAACTGACATTGCCCTTCCCTGCCGGTTTTTCGTCTGTTCCATCAGGCTGTCCATACAGGAAATGATGTCTTCATTTATCTCTGTTCTCGCTTCCTGATAAGTATTATCACAGACCATCTGCTGTGCTCTTTTCATTTTCCCCTCTGCGCCAAGCGCACTGTCCGTTTCGGAAAGCAGCACTTCCGTAACTTCCTGCGGCCATGTATTTTTATCCATGCCGGTCGCCTCTGCCACCAGACGCATGGCATAATATTCGCTGTTCATCAGTTCCTGCGAACAACTTAATGCTGCCTTTAAGGAACTAAACGTTTCTGTTTTATCAAAATATCGTCTCAGGGTATCCAGTGCCTTTTCTCTTCGTTTTGTAATCGTCGCCTCTTCAAAATAGAGATCCATGTACTGAACTTCTCCCGTCATCACATAAAGCCGTACCTGCTCCGTAAGATAGTCAGAGCCATCCTGCAGCTTTCTGGCCGCATTCTCGCAGGCAATATACTGATCAGTCGCTGTTTCCAATACCTGAAATTCTTTCTGCCCCACAGTCGAAATAAATGCAAACAAAACAGCCAGAATACAGGTAACTCCAATACTCCATGTACTTACCTTCTGCATCTTTATCTTCTTTTCCACAGGCGGCTCCCCTTCTCCCTTTTTCTCTTCACAGGCGGAAAAAGTGCGATCCCATTTGGGTACCGCACTTCCCACTTTGGACATACTTATTTTTTACCTACGCATGCTTTACGCACTATATCCACAGGTATCATGGTAAATGCCAGCAGGATCACCGCAATCCAGCCCCTGATTCCAAACGGAACACAACTGAACATTTCTCCGATCCACTGGAACGGAGCCAGCGGAACGATTGCCGCATTTACGAGCAATGCCTGCACGATTATAATAATCAGAAATACTTTCAGAAAATCTTTATTCTCATTCAGACCTGAAAAAATTGCAAATCCATCGTCACGCACATTAAAGCCGTTGAACAAAGCTGCCACAATAAACAGTACAAAATAACCCGTCAGGTGCTGTTCCTCATTTGCAAACAGATTTACAAAGAACGGCACTTTCAGATAGATAAAACTTACCACGGTAAGCCAGATTCCCATTGTGAGGATCTGTCCCATCATTTTTTTGCTTACAATACTTTCATCACGTTTTCGCGGTGCTTCTGCCATATATTCTTCTTTTGCCGGCTCATTGCCAAGCATCATGGCTCCCAGTCCATCCATAACCAGGTTTACGAAGAGAAGATGTGTTACTTTCAGCGGTTCGTCCACACCGAAAAACGGTGCGATCGCACTGACCACGACGGCTGCCACGTTGATCACCAGCTGGAATTTACAGAATTTGAGGATGTTATGGTAGATGGTTCTTCCATAAAGGATGGCATCTTTGATGGATTTGAAATTGTCATCCAGGATAACGATCTTACCTGCCTCTTTTGCTGCCTCAGTTCCGCTTCCCATAGCAAAACCAACATCTGCACGTTTCAGTGCCGGTGAGTCGTTGACGCCGTCACCGGTCATGCCGACTACCAGGTTCATCTCCTGACACAGGCGTACCATACGGGACTTATCGGTCGGCAGTGCTCTTGCGATCACACGGATATTCGGTATGATCTTCTTCACTTCTTCATCGCTCATCTCATTGAGCTGTGCGGAGGAAAGTGCACGGTCGCTGCCTCCTTTTAACAGTCCGGCATCTTTTGCGATCGCTACGGCTGTCTCCAGACGGTCACCTGTGATCATAACAACCTGGATACCTGCACCCTGTACTTCACGGATCGCTTCTTTTGCTTCCGGACGTACATCATCACGGATGCCCACCAGACCGATGATCACGATATCATCGTTGATACTGTTCTCCACCATGTCTTTTTCCGAATAGCCAAATGCCAGCACACGCATGGCTTTTGCTGCCAGTTCATCGATCTTGCGGTCCAGAACTGCCTTGTCCATGGTACAGATATTGCCGTCTGCATCCAGATATTTCACTGCATTTGCCAGAAGTTTTTCCGGTGCGCCTTTATAGAACGTTTTACCGGTGCTGTCGATGCGTGCCTGACTGAATTTATTTGCAGAGTTGAAAGACTGCTGTTTGGTTATTTTATATTCGCTGCTGTTCTCCAGCGTCCTGAATGTCTCCTCACCCAAAAACTTCATCAGTGCCTGATCGGTCGCATTTCCGCCGATGACTTTATGGGATGCATCAAACATGGACTGTGTATTCTTACCGATGGCAAGATCCACAAGACCTTTTACCTTGCTGTGTTTACTCAACTGTGCAATATCTATGGAATTGCCGTCTCCGGTAAAGAAATCGACCACTTCAAGCATACCTTTTGTGATCGTTCCTGTCTTATCACTGAAAAGAATGTTTAAAGAACCTGCTGTCTCGATACCTTCTGCTTTTCTTACCAGGACGTTGTGGTCAAGCATCTTGCTGGTATTCTGCATCAGTACCAGGGAGATCATCAGCGGAAGTCCTTCCGGAACTGCACAGACGATGATGACAATTGCCAGAGAAAGAGCCCTTACAACATCTTTGACAACCGGTTCAATCCCCATTGCCAGGTACTGGGAAATTCCGCCCGCCTGCATAACAAAGTAAGCCAGGTAAAGTACGGCAATCAGAACCGCACCGATATAACCAAACGTGGAAATCTGTTTTGCAAGTTTGGAAAGTTTTACTTTCAAAGGAGAATCCGGCTCGTCTTCCTGCATCTCTTCTGCCATTTTTCCCATCATGGTCTTCAGTCCGACCTTGCGTACATCAAGAATACCTTCGCCGTCAAATACAACAGCTCCGCGGAACAGAGAATGTGCATCGACAAACGTATCACCTGTGATATCATCAGCCAGTTGGAAATCCTCTGCTGCTGCCGTTTTCTTACATTCTTCCGCTTCACCATTGAGTGCAGAGTTGTCTACACGCAGTGCACCGTCAATCAGCACACCATCTGCCGGGATCTTGTCCCCGGACTGAAGCAGGATCTTATCTCCTACTACAACATCGTCCACATCAATTACGGTGATCATCCCGTTTCTGTGTACTTTACATTTGTCTTTTTCTGTATTCTCTTTTAATTCACGATACTTGGTATCACTTGCAACGCCCGTCTTTGCAGACACAGTTGCTACGATCAGTACTGCTACAATCGTTCCAAGCGGCTCATAAATCTCTGCATATCCAAAGAAAAACATCACGATCATCAGTGCGGCAATTGCCAGCAGGATCTTGATCATTGGATCGCTGAACGTCTCTTTAAACTCATCCCAGAACGTGGTAGGTTCAGAATCTGGAATCTCATTGGAACCAAACTTGCTTCTGGATTCCTCTACCTGTTTGTCTGTCAATCCATTATACTTCATCTCTTTGTCTCCTATTTTATTTTTTCTGTACACCTCTGTAATCCAGCAGGGGCTATATCAGATGGGAGAAACTATCCGATGTCACCTCACATCTGATTATAGTCTCTCCCATTTCTTATTACATCATACCAAGTGACTTTTATCTCTGAAATCTTGCTGCCATTTCACCGATACCGCCATCTCTTGTTCCCTGTCCGATTGCTCCGAACTTCCATTCGCCGTTATAACGGTAAATCTCTCCAAAGATCATGGCTGTCATGCCAGAATAATCTTCTGACAGGTCGTATTTCAGGATTTCCTGATCATTTCTTCCATCCACCAGACGGATAAAAGCATTCTCGATCAGTCCGAAATGCTGTTTTCTCTGTTCTGCCTGGTAAATGGTTACAACAATCACAATCTTGTCATACTCAGCCGGAACACGGTCCAGATCGATCACGATCTGTTCGTCATCTCCTTCTCCTGCGCCGGTCAGGTTATCGCCCATATGGCGTACCGTTCCGGAACTATGTGTCAGATGATTGTAAAAGACCAGATCATCTTTTCCTTCCAGTCTGCCGTTCTTCAGCAGAAGTGCGGATGCGTCACAGTCGATCGGTGCCGGTTTTGGTGCAAAAAATCCGCCTTTTCGTTTTACTTCATCCCATCCAAGTCCTACGATTACTTTGGATAAGCCCTGTTTTTCTTTGGACAGGCTCACTTTCTGTCCTTTTTTCAAACTGATTGACATAGGTGAATACCCCCTTTCGACTCTTTCGAATCTTCTGTAATTATTCTGCGTCGATGCCGTAATGACCGCAAAGTGCTGCCAGGCCGCCCTGGAAACCACTTCCGATCGCATTGAACTTCCACTCACCGTTATGCTTGTACAGCTCACCTACTACAACGGCTGTCTCGATAGAGAAATCTTCTCCAAGATCGTAACGGATCAGTTCCTGTCCATTTGACTGGTCTACGATACGGATAAATGCATTGGATACCTGTCCGAAATTCTGTCGTCTGGCTTCTGCTTCATAAATCGTAACCGTGAACGCGATCTTTTCGATGTTTGCCGGAACTTTGGTCAGATCGATCATGATCTGCTCATCATCACCTTCGCCGCCTCCTGTTAAGTTGTCTCCCATATGCTCCACACTCTCAGAAGGATGTTTTAAGTTTCCGTAGAAAATAAATTCTTTTTCTGTCGGGCATTTTCCGTTTGCTCCGCACAAAAATACCGAAGCATCCAGATCAAAATCTGCTCCTGTATCAAAAGCGTTTACATCCCATCCAAGTCCTACCATAATGTTTTTCAGTCCCGGATTTCCTTTTGTCAGACTTACTTTCTGTCCTTTTGATAAATTGATTGGCATAATATGTTCCTCCTTTAATGGATTTATATTTAAGATGAGTTATATCACCTTATGGTACGCTTTTCAAGACTAATATTTCTTTTCCGGCATATGATATCTCTGGTTAAATTCCTGTTTGATATTTTCCAGCCTTGCCTGATCTTCTGTTCTCTGCTTTCTGGCATTTTCCTGGATCTGTCTCGTCTCATCGATTCCATTGACGATCGTTCTCCAGGTTGTCTCCAGCGTCTCTATCTTGATGGAGCTTCCTGATGCAAGCTGTGCTGTCATTTTCGACTGCTGCACGGTATTCTGCGCATTTTTGATCAGCATCTCATTGGTCTTTTTATCCAGTGCAGAGATTGCTTCCGCCTGGATTTTCTGTCTCTTAAGCATGATCGCCTGCGCAAGTGCCTGTTTAAAGACCGGAAGCGTAATGATAAATGCTGAATTGATCTTGCGGACCAGGTTCATATTGCTGAATTCCATGGTCTTGATCATCGGGATGGACTGCATCGCCACATTTTCTGCGGTACGAAGATCCTGTGTTCTCTGTTCCAGCATCAGAAGTGCCTGATTGAGGCTGGTCAGTTCAAACTGGATCGACTGATCTCCGGTTGCCTCCATATCTGCCTGACGCTGTGCGATATACGCTTCCAGTTCCTGGCATCCCTGCTCACCTGCGAGAATATATTTTACAAGTTCATGATAATAATTGACGTTTGCTTCAAACATGGTATTGAGTTTGCGGTTCGACTGTTTGATCTCTGATTCATACTGCTTTAACTGTACATAAATCTTGTCAACCTCATCTCCCATGGTATGATATTTGGCAAGGATTTTGTCCATCTGCTTTCTGAGGTTTCCAAATAATTTGCCAAACAGCCCCGGATTATCTTTCAGTTCATCCGGATCAAATTTTTCCATGATCTTTGCCAGCGTATTGAGCATCTCACTGGTATCATCAAGCTGCGACATTTCCATGCTGTTTAATACAACATCTGATGCTTTGGAAATCTCTTCTGCCACCTCTGCCCCAAACGATACGATCGTCTCCAGATTGTTGACCTCGATCGTACTTACGATCGCATCAACTTCCTGCGAACCAACCAGCTCGCTGTTCATCTGTTTACGATCTTCTACAATATCGTAAGACTGTACTGTCTCCAGTTCTGTGGTAGCCGCTTCCCTTACTGGTACTTCTGTTCTTCCTAAGTTAAGTCCCATGCACTACTCCCTCCTGAATAATCGTTCACGCCAAGTTTTCGGGCGTACACTGGATGGAACTGCACGAAAATCAGGTATGCTCAGATCATACAGATACTCCCCGATCTGGTGCTCCTCCATCTGTCTGCGGTTATAAAAAGTTTCTATATTCTGATATCCGGTCGGGATAAAAAACAGAATATCAAATCCCGCCAGATTCAAAAACGCAATCAAGATCGCATCTTCCAGTGAGATCGTCTTTTCACCGGTATGGATGTAGATCAGTTTTGGATTCTTTTTTGTAAAATCAAATCTCTGAAGCAGACGCAGGATCTCTTTTGGAAGATTGAGTACCGTAGATATGATCGTATACTCCGTTCCATTTTCAAAAGTTCCTTTGATCAGCTTCTGTTCAATCAATACCTGAAGCTTGTCTAATATGTGCTCCTGCACTTCATCCCGCAGAAATCCATATGGATATGAAGGATGATTTTTGATCCGGCTTTTCTGAAGCCGTCCATTTTTATAAAATTCCACCGCAAATGGCTTCATTGGATTCTCTTCCAGCGGTTTGATATACGGAATACTGCGTATTACGACCGTATCTTCGGTAATCAGTTCTTTGACGGATGCCCAGTATTCGGAAACTTTTCCATCTCTGACACCGGAAATCTTTGCAAAAATAACCGGAAGGTTTACCTTTTCTTCCGTCGTACTGAAATTCGGCCGGTATCGTACTTCTTCTTTCCAGAGGAGCGGAATCTCCTCATACATGGTCTGAAGATTTATGACATCCGCATAACGGTACTGCTGGTTGCGGTACATCCCGGAATCCTGATACATGATCGTATCCAGATCCCGTTCTGCATGATAGGCAGCCGTCCCCATCCGTACATCGGTATTTTCTTTCGGGAAATGCCCTGCCTGAAGCCGCTCCGGATAATGCACTTCGTACAGCAGTGGATCCTGAATCTGCTGTACATTGCTGCACCCGGGATCAAGGATCAGTACATCCACCGGCAGCCTTGCCAGCATTTTCACAAACAGGATCTCAAAACTGCTGTTACACGCTCCCATGTGGATAAAACAGCCAATATCCGTTTTATGCCAGCCCTGAAAGAGTCCTGACAGATAACGCTGCATAAAGCAGATCAGGTACACTGCCTTATTCATCAGTTTGTTCTTATTTTCCTGCGGATTTTCTGACTCCTTCAGCATCACATCCAGAAATGCTTTTACCATAAGTCTTTGCAGTTCGGGATTGGCAGGATAAGACAGGTTCGCAGAAAGATCCATCAGCATACTTTCCGTATCCGGATAATTTTTCCTTGGAATCTTCTGGATCTCTTCCGGTGTCGGCGGCTTTATCTGTCCGTCCACTACAACAACATTACGCTTCTGTGCCTGAAGTTTCTGATAAAACTGATACCATTCATTTAAACAGGTCAGACGATCCTCCACACCGCTGATCTGACAGTACGCATTGTAATAAAAGTCCGGATCGCTTCCTCTTTGTGCAGGCTCTTTGCACATATCCGTAAGAATCTGATTTCCCGTCAGCCAGACATTGGTTGCATTCCGAAGCGTCGGCTTTTTCCCATAAAGGCGCTCACGCTCCATTTTTTTTTTCTGTTCTTTCCGAAGCTGTGCAAGGGAATAATTTTCCGGAAATGGCTGAGAATCTGAAAGAATAAAGGGCAGTGACCAGTCATTCTGCGGATCCAGTTTCGCATAACTGCTATCCCCATGATACTGTAACAGAACAATATCACATCCTGCATGACACAGGATTTCCAGAAGCATCAGTTCATAATGGCTGACCTCACCTTCGTAAAGAATCTTTGGAATCTGTTCTTCTCCAAGCAGATTGAGGATGCGCTCAAACTTATAATAAAGCCAGCACATAAACTTAATATAGGCATTTTTCAGCATGCCTTCGGTCTTGCCCCCTTTTTGCATGGAAAGGAAAAAATCATACATCGATGCTGCAATGCTGTGTCTCTGGTAATCATTCATACGCGGCAGCCATTTTTTCAGACTGGTATCCAGAAAAGACTCTGACATCTGAAATGCCATCCCCATAATTTCCCCGTAATAGGACAGATTCTGTTCCGTTGGATTGGGGATACGCCCCTCGATCACAACACCACGTCCTCTGGCAGACTCATAGTATCTTTCTATAAAATCCGTTATCTCACTGTTGTATCCACTGATACGGTAAAAATAAACGCCTTTCCCTTCTCTTGCGGAAAGTTCTTTAAAAAAATCCGGAATCTTGTTTATTCTCTGCTGTCTGAACATAAGTAAATTACGAATGTCGCCCTCTCTTGTTGTTTCAACTCACGTTGTTAAAATGACCTGTAACTCATAATACCATTCTTTGCATCTCTTTTCAAGTCTTTTGCATACCGTTATCTGCGTGACATTTTTCTCATTTTATCGTATACTTTTCCCAGATTCTTCCTTTGCGGACACAGAAATATGCTCCGCAGGAATTGTTTCAAAAAGGAGGTGTTTTTATGCCGCTTCATAGCGAAGCTGCCGCAAAATTCAACCATGTGACTTCCAGGGCAATGGACCATACGACCATCCACACGCTCAACCGTGTGACCTCTTCCAAAGCCACTTCCACGCAGCCTAAGACTTCTTCTCCCATTCAGGCTACTGCCACCACCGCTTACGGTATGACACAGAAGCTTCCTGAACTGCTCAATCCTACGCAGAAAGGGCAGAAAGTCCTGCTTGGCGATGGTGTTTCCATCGGTAAACTAAAAGTCTGCTTTGGCTGGAATACCACAAACCCGGAATGCGATGTGGATGTCTCTGCCTTTCTTCTTGGCAGCAACCAGAAAGTTCCAGGCGATGACTGGTTTGTCTTTTACGGGCAGACAGAAAGTCCGGATGGAAGCCTTACTTTTTCTGCTGAAGAACCCGTAGACCGTGAATCCATCTCCATCAACCTGTTCCGGTTAGATCCGTCTATTACAAAAATTGTATTTGTGCTGACGATCAATGATGCACTGGCAAAGCATCTGCATTTTGGCATGCTCAAAGATGCCTATATCCGGATTATTGAAACTGGCTCTTACCGGGAACTGGTCAGTTTCCCGATGCTGGAATATTACAACAATGTAATTTCTATGATGATCGGAGAAATTTATCTGTATAATGGAAAATGGAAATTTCATGCGATCGGAGATGGCGTAGTCCGTGATCTTGCCGGATTATGTGAACTTTACGGTGTCCAGGTCGTTTAAAAGGAGGATATTATGTTGACATTTGAAGTAATCAATGAACTGAGTCTGAAAGTTACCTGCAGCGGAAGCGATATTCTGTTTGCAAAGGCAGGTTCTTTCATCGCCGGTGAAAATCCCGGCGGCAAAAACTACAGATTCGAAAAGGTTCTGTTAGGACCGCAGAGTAATCTGATGCAGGCTGCACTTGGCTCTCTTACCAGGCGCGTTACCGGAGAAAATCTCCCTCTGATGAAAGTTACCATGAATGGAGATTCGGAAACTTACTATGCAAACTACGGGCAGCACATTGTCGTATACAAACTGGCACCCGGTGAAGTCGTTTCCGTTGAATCTGAAAATATTCTTGCTTTTACACAGGACTGTGATTACAGCGTACGTTTCATCGGAAGTGGTATCTTTTCCCAGAAAGGGCTTGCCACTTCCACCCTGACCGGTGCCGGTCCAAACGCTTATGTGGCAGTTCTTTCCGATGGCAATCCAATCGTTCTTGACAACACAAAAACACAGACAACATTATCGGTTGATCCGGATGCTGTAATCTGCTGGATGAGCCGTCATGGATATGGCGATCCTCAGATCCGGACCGATCTTTCCTGGAAAAACCTGATCGGTCAGGCTTCCGGCGAATCTTATGCCTACGAATGGTCCGGAAGCAATCCGGTCTGCGTTCTGCTTCAGCCTTCAGAACGGCGCGGCGGTATCCGCGTTGGAATCGACTAAATGCATATCAGCTTTTGACCGCAGCATCTTCGCTTCATGTAAAAAGACCGCAGGGCATTTCGCTCTGCGGTCTTTTCTATTCTATAGGATCAGAAAATACTGATCTTCTCATTATTCTTCTGTTTTATCTGCACCGTACAGTGTGGTCAGTTTGTTCAGGTATTCATAACGAGCTTTTGCTTCTGCTTCATTCTTAGCGAACAGTTTCTTAGCTTTTTCAGGGTTTGAACGCATCAGGGAGTTGTAACGAACTTCGCCGTTCAGGAATTCCTGATATTCTCCTGTCGGAGCCTTGCTGTCCAGAGTGAATGCATCTTTTCCTTCTGCTTTTGCAGCCGGATTGTAACGGAAGCAATGCCAGTAACCAGCTTTTACTGCCAGTTCTTCTTCTGTCTGAGCTTTTGCCATACCTTTCTTGATACCATGGTTGATACATGGAGCGTATGCGATGATCAGGGATGGTCCCGGATATGCTTCCGCTTCTGCGATCGCTTTTACCGTCTGGTTGAAGTCAGCACCCATGGAGATCTGTGCTACGTATACATAGCCATAGCTCATTGCGATGCTTGCCATATCTTTCTTCTTGGTTTCTTTACCGCCTGCTGCGAACTGTGCAACTGCACCGGTCGGAGTAGCTTTGGAGGACTGTCCGCCTGTGTTGGAGTAAACCTCGGTATCGAATACCATTACGTTGATATCTTTTCCGCTGGCAAGTACGTGGTCTACGCCGCCGAATCCGATATCGTAAGCCCATCCGTCACCACCGAAGATCCACTGGGATTTCTTAGCGAGGAAGTCTTTGTTCTTAACGATGTCTCTGCAAACGTCGCAGTCAGCGTCTTTGATTGCTTCTACAAGTTTCTCGGTTGCAGTTCCGTTGGTAGCGCCGCAGTCAAAGGTATCCAGATACTCTTTGCATGCTGCTTTTACTTCTTCCGGAGCTTTCTCAGAGTTCATAACAGCTTCAACTTTGGCTTTCAGGCCGCCGCGGATTGCTTTCTGAGCAAGAAGCATACCATAACCGAACTCTGCGTTGTCCTCAAACAGGGAGTTGGACCATGCCGGGCCCTGTCCTTTCTCGTTTACGGTGTAAGGAGTGGACGGTGAGGAGTTGCCCCAGATAGAGGAGCATCCTGTTGCGTTTGCGATGTACATTCTGTCACCGAACAGCTGGGTGATCAGTTTTGCGTAAGGAGTCTCGCCGCAGCCTGCGCATGCGCCGGAGAACTCAAGCAGCGGTTTCTTGAACTGGCTGCCCTTTACGGTATTCTCTTTGAATTTTGCTACAACATCTGTCTTCTCCGGGAGAGCTGCTGCATAATCGAAGTATTTCTGCTCTGCTTCGTGTGCTGCAAGGCTTTCCATAGCCAGTGCTTTCACACCCTTCTTGCCCGGGCATACGTTTGCACAGGAACCACATCCGGTACAGTCAAGCTGTGAAATAGCCATTGTGAAGGTGTAGTCCGGCATACCGGTCATCGGCATGGTCTGGATGCCTTCCGGAGCTGCTGCTGCTTCTTCTGCGGTCATGGCAACCGGACGGATAACAGCGTGCGGGCAGACAAAGGAACATCTGTTACACTGGATACAGTTTTCCGGATTCCATACAGGTACGTTTACGGCGATACCACGTTTCTCGTATGCGGATGTGCCGGACGGAGTTGTTCCGTCTACGTAGTCTGCAAATGCGGATACAGGCAGGTTGTTTCCTTCCTGGGAAGTTACTTTTGCCTGGATGGTATTTACGAATTTAACAGCGTCAGCGCGGCCGCTCTCTGCATGAGTTGTGGTCAGACCTTCATCTGCTGCATTTTTCCAGCTTTCCGGAACTGCAACTTCTTTGATCTGTTTTGCACCCTCATCGATAGCTGCCCAGTTCTTTGCTACGACATCATCACCTTTACGGCCATAGGTAGCTTTTGCTGCTGCTTTCATGAGTTCGATGGCTTTTTCTTCCGGAATGATCTTCGCAAGCTTGAAGAATGCAGACTGAAGAATGGTGTTGATACGGGTCGGTCCCATGCCGGTCTCGATACCGATCTTAACGCCGTCGATCACATAGAATTTGATGTTATGGTTTGCGATGAATGCTTTTACCTGACCTGGCAGATGCTCTTCCAGTCCTGCTTCATCCCATGGACAGTTCAGAAGGAAGGTTCCTCCGTCTACCAGCTCCTCTACCATGTGATATTTGTTCACATAGGAAGGATTATGACATGCAACAAAGTTTGCTTTGTGGATCAGGTAGGTGGATTTGATCGGTTTCTTTCCGAAACGCAGGTGAGACATCGTTACACCGCCGGACTTCTTGGAGTCATAATCGAAGTAAGCCTGAGCGTACATGTCTGTGTTGTCACCGATGATCTTGATGGAGTTCTTGTTTGCACCTACGGTACCGTCTGCGCCAAGTCCCCAGAATTTGCAGTTGATGGTTCCTTCCGGAGTTGTTACCAGAGGAGCGCCAACCGGCAGAGACAGATTGGTAACATCATCTACGATACCGATGGTGAATTTTGCTTTCTCTGTGTTCTCGTATACAGCAACGATCTGTGCCGGTGTTGTATCCTTGGAACCAAGACCGTAACGGCCTGTGAATACCGGTGTGCTCTCGAATTTGCTGCCTTTTAATGCTGCTACTACGTCCAGGTACAGAGGCTCGCCAAGAGATCCCGGCTCTTTTGTTCTGTCCAGAACGGAAATCTGTTTTACAGTCTCCGGAATTGCATTGATGAGTGCTTCTGCGGAGAACGGACGGTACAGACGTACCTTTACAACGCCGACTTTCTTGCCTGCTGCTACGAGGTAATCGATGGTCTCCTCGATGGTATCGCAGACAGAACCCATAGCGATGATTACGTGCTCAGCGTCTGCTGCTCCATAGTAGTTGAACAGTTTGTAATCGGTTCCGATTTTCTCGTTTACTTTGTCCATGTACTCCTGTACGATTGCCGGAAGAGCATCGTAGTACGGGTTACATGCTTCTCTTGCCTGGAAGAAGATATCCGGGTTCTGTGCGGATCCTCTCTGGCACGGATGGTTCGGGTTCAGGGCATGTTTACGGAATGCATCTACTGCATCCATATCTACCATATCTTTCAGATCTTCATAATCCCATGTTTCGATTTTCTGAATCTCGTGGGAGGTACGGAATCCGTCGAAGAAGTTGATGAATGGAACTTTGCCTTTCAGTGCTGCACAGTGTGCAACCGGTGTCAGGTCCATAACCTCCTGTACGCTGGATTCGCAGAGCATTGCGACTCCGGTCTGACGACAGGCGTAAACGTCTGAATGATCTCCGAAGATGGAAAGTGCGTGGCTTGCAAGGGCACGAGCGGATACGTTGAATACGCCCGGGAGCTGCTCGCCGGCAATTTTATAAAGGTTCGGGATCATAAGAAGAAGTCCCTGGGATGCGGTGTAGGTTGTGGTAAGAGCTCCGGCTGCCAGTGATCCGTGTACTGCACCTGCTGCTCCTGCCTCAGACTGCATCTCAGTTACCTGAACTTCCTGTCCGAAAATGTTCTTTCTTCCCTGGGTTGCCCACTCATCGGTATGCTCCGCCATAACGGATGAAGGGGTAATTGGGTAAATAGCTGCTACGTCGGTATACGCATAAGACGCATGTGCTGCAGCCTGGTTACCATCCATGGTTTTCATCTTTCTAGCCATTTGATTTTATCCTCCTTAAAAAATGATGACCAAAAATTACTTTGGCTTTTCTCAGGTTGGTGTTCTGCCGGGTTTCGGTTGCCTCCGCGCTTCGAAAAACCCGGATAAGGGCATGGCAATGCCACTATGTCCAGTGTTTGAATTATAACACCGATTGGGCATTCTGTCCAGATTTTCTGTGGGTGTTCAGGGAAAAATACAAGTTTTTTACAACTTCTGGTAATTCCGCGTCGAATTTCTCGATAAAAAAAGAAGGAACGGCCCGCATATTTTTTCTCTTCTGCGGACAGTTCCTTTGCTTCTTTTATTTCTGATTCTGCGCCTCAATCTGTTCTGCGAGGTCGGTTAGATAAACCCATCTCTCGGTTTTTTCTTCCAGAGCAGCTTCGGTCTTCTCTTTTTCCGCCATCAGTTCGGCGAGCTTTGCAGAGTTGGTGGCGTTTTTGAGCATCTGATCGTCAAGCGATGCAATCTTTTCCTCGAGTGCGGCGATATCGTCATCGATGGTCTCGTACTCGCGCTGTTCTTTGAACGTAAATTTCAGGCGGGTCGGACGGTTCTGCTTCCAGTCATTGTTCTTTGGCTTTGCAGGTTCGTCCGCGGACGTTTTGGACGGCGCTGCTTTTGCCGTTTCTTCCGCACTTCCGCCGAAACGGCGTTCTTTTGCTTCGAGGTAATCGGTGTAGCCGCCCTCGTACTGCAGAAGATTTCCGTTTCCGTCGAATTCGAAGATGCGGTCCACGACGTTATCCAGGAAATAGCGGTCGTGGGAAACGGTGATGACGATGCCGACGAACGTGTTCAGGAAATCCTCAAGCACGGTCAGGGTCGGGATATCAACGTTGTTGGACGGCTCGTCGAGGATCAGAACATTGGCGCCGCTCACCAGGACGGATAAGAGATACAGTCTCCGTTTTTCGCCTCCGGAGAGTTTGGAAATCGGGGTGTACTGCATATCCGGTGTGAACAGGAAGCGTTCGAGCATCTGCGATGCGCTGATGCGGCCGTCACGGGTCTGGACATACTCAGCGATATCTTTCACGTAGTCGATCACGCGCTGATTCGTATCCATGTCCGGCTCTTCCTGTGCCAGATAGCCGATGCGGATCGTGTCGCCGATTTCGATGGTTCCCGCATCCGGCAGGACTTCTCCGGTGATCATCCGCAGCATTGTGGATTTTCCGCAGCCGTTCGGGCCAATGATGCCGACACTCTGGTTCCGCAGGAAGATGTATTCGAAATCTTTCATCAGCGTTTTATCGCCGAAGGCTTTGCTGACGTTATGGAATTCAATCGTTTTCTTTCCCATGCGGGTCTCGACAGCATCCATCTCCACGACAGCGTCTGCGGTCGGTGCCGTGCCATTTTTGAGTACTTCGAGACGTTCGAGTCTGGCGCGCTGTTTTGTGCTTCTTGCGCGGCAGCCGCGTTTCGCCCATTCGAGTTCCATGCGCAGGATGCTCTGGCGTTTTCGTTCAGAGGCGAGTTCCATCTCCTCGCGCTCAGCTTTCAGTTCCAGAAAACGGGAATAGTTGGAATCGTAGCTGTACATTTTTCCGTGGCTGATTTCGAGGATGCGGTTCGACACTTTATCCAGGAAATAACGGTCATGGGTGACCATAAAGACGGTTCCGCGGTAATTTTTCAGGTAATCCTCGAGCCAGGAGAGCATCGCATTGTCGAGATGGTTTGTCGGCTCGTCGAGGATCAGGACGTCAAAATCGGACGCAAGCACTTTTGCCAGGGCAACCTTGCGGCGCTGGCCGCCCGAGAGGGTGTCGATTTTTGCGTCGTATTCGGTGATACCGAGCTGTACAAGGTTGCTCTGCACCTGCCAGTCCTCCTCATCGCCGGAAAGGGCGTAGGACAGCACGGTGGCATCCTTTGGAAATTCCGGTGTCTGCGGAAGATAGGCCATTTTGAGGTTGTTCTGGCGGATAATCTGGCCGGAATCCGGGGTCTCCTCTCCTGCTACCATGCGCAGCAGAGTGGATTTTCCGGTTCCGTTGATTCCGACGATGCCGACCTTGTCGCCCTCCTGCAGGCCGAAGGAAGCATCGTCAAAAATCAGTTTATCGCCGAACAGTTTGCTGATGTGTTCGATGTTGATGATATTCATTTGCACAGTTCTGCAACGGTCTGGTTGATGACTTTTCCGTCTGCTTTACCTTTCATATCTGCCATAACGGCCTTCATGATGGCACCTTTGTTCTTGGTTGCCAGAACGTCTGCGAATTTCTCCTGGATGTAGGCTTTGACTTCGTCTGCACTCATCTGTTTCGGTGCATACTCGCTGATGACGTCATAGCGGAACTGATACTCTGCTTTTAAGTCCTCACGGGATGCCGGGCAGGTATCGATCTGCTCTTTTACGGTCTTCAGCTCTTTTAAGATGACGCGGTCTACCAGCTCCGGTTTGATGTCATCGCGGCAGCCCTCGTCGATGGCTACTTTCTTTGCTGCGGAGATCAAGGAAGAGATGGCCTCTTTTCTCGCTTTGTCTTTGGCTTTCATTGCTGCTATCATATCACTTCTTAAAGTTTCTAATTCCATGGTGTTGTTCCTCCTGTACTAAATTTTGTCCGGTTTCAAGTATAACACTTCTCTTTTTGCTTTTCCAGTCACTTTGTAGGATAGCTCCCTTATTTTTCCCACGGCAGACGGTGTTTCTTTACCTGGATTGCCTGATGCGGGCACATTTCCTGACAGCAGAAACAGCGGATGCACTTTTTATAATCGTAGACCGGCGGATTTCTGCGGCCGTTATCAAAGCGGACGGCTTTCCCTTCCACCGGGCAGCTCTCGACGCAGACGCCGCATTTTTTACATTTTTCTTCTATGATATAGGGGCGGCTCTGGAAGACCCCGAGGATCTCGAGCAGGTCGAGGGCTCCTTTTTTGCGGGCTTTGCGGCGGTCGACGTTGAAGTTTGGATTTCCGTACTTTCTTTTCAGTTCTTCCTCGGATATGGTGCCATCCGCTGTCACGATTTCGATGCGGTCGTCGTGCCACGTTCCAAGGCCGAGCGTTTCCCCGTAGAGATTTGTCGGCACATACGACGGATCGAGGTTCACCAGATGGCAGAACACGGTATCCAGTGCGATCGGATCGGTGGACATAAGAAGAACTCCCATCGAAACCGGGTCGCCGGAAGTCGGACCATTGCCTTCCATTGCTACGATGCCGTCGCAGATATAGAGGCGCGGGTCGACTTTCTGGTTCAGCTCGATCAGCATGTGTGCGAAGCTCTCAGCGTTCGGATACTGCGTATGGCCGAGTTTTTTGTAGACGCCGCTGATGCAGCCGTACTGGTTCTTGACAGCTCCGGTGATGCGTTCCAGCGCGTGGGTTTTCATTTTGCTGACGCTGATGAGGGCGTCGCAGTCGAGTGCATCTTTCGCAATCATCAGAAATTTGCCATCGGCGGTTTCTACGCGCTCGCTCGTAAGGAAATCCTTCAGCGGAACGTTGTGTTTTTCCAGCACCTCTTTCAGCCCGGCTTCCTTTGCAATGCCCTCCGGGGTGCCAAGGCCGCAGGAATCGCCGCAGGAAATATTCTCATAGCCATTTTCCTGCAAAATCGTGATCAGGGCATCCATGACTTCCGGGTCGGTCACGACGGCGCGTTCGCGTTTTGCGGAGCGGACGAGGTTCGGTTTTAATAAGATATTCTCTTCTTTTCCGATCAGAGATTCCAGGCCGCCAATTGCTTCCAATCCCTTTTGCAGGCTTTCCTTTACGCGCGCCGGCTCATAGTCGGGACAGGCAACCACTGCCACTTTGCTTTTTTCCATATTCACCTCATGTTTTTCTATATTTCAAAAGAAGCTGCGATCCCCTTACCGGTTCTCACAGCTTCTTCGTATATTCACACAGAATATGTTTTTACTTATGCTACTTTGCTTTTTGCAAGCTCAGCCAGTGTTGCAAATCCTTCTGCATCGTTAACTGCCATGTCAGCCAGAACTTTACGGTTCAGCTCAACGCCTGCCAGTTTCAGACCATACATAAATTTGCTGTAGGACAGACCGTTCATTCTTGCTGCTGCGTTGATACGAGCGATCCACAGCTGACGGAACTGACGTTTTTTCTGTTTTCTTCCTGCGTAGGAGCTGGTCAGTGCGCGCATTACGGACTGTTTTGCTACTCTATACTGTTTGCTTCTGGCTCCTCTGTAACCTTTAGCCAGTTTTAATACTCTGTTATGTTTTTTCTTAGCGTTCATGCCGCCTTTAATTCTTGCCATTTCTTATTTTCCTCCTTGATCTGTTGGGCGTAACTCTACCTTGCAAAAATTACATGTAAGGTAAGATTTTCTTCATGTTCTTTACGTTTGTTGCATCAACAGTAGTCTGTTTTCTCAGGTTTCTTTTTCTCTTCTGAGATTTCTTGGTTAAGATATGGCTCTTGTAAGCTTTATTTCTTACTAATTTTCCTGTTCCTGTTGTTTTAAAACGCTTTGCAGCTGCTCTGCTTGTTTTTACCTTTGGCATTTTAATTTCCTCCTTGATATTGATTCAAATGTATTTTAACGTTTAGCCGTCAAAAACATGGTCATGCTTCTGCCTTCCACTTTCGGCGCTTTGTCAACCGTTGCAATATCGGACAGACTCTCTGCAAATTCATCGAGGATGTATTTGCTGCTGTTCATATGTGCCATCTCACGGCCGCGGAAACGAAGTGTTACTTTTACTTTATCTCCCTTTGTAATGAACTTACGGGCTGCACCTACTTTGGTATTAAGATCATTGGTGTCAATGTTTGGAGAAAGGCGAACTTCCTTGATTTCAATTGTTTTCTGTTTTTTCTTTGCTTCTTTTTCCTTGCGGGCCAGTTCATATCTGTACTTTCCGTAGTCGATAATTTTGCAAACCGGCGGTTTCGCTGTCGGAGCAATTTTCACAAGATCCAGACCTGCTTCCTGTGCTTTCAGGTACGCATCTCTGGCAGACATAATTCCAAGCTGTTCTCCGTTCTGACCGATCAGACGAATTTCTCTGTCTCTGATCTGCTCGTTAATCATTAATTCGCTAATTGTAGTGCACCTCCATCATTATAAAAGACTGTGTTCCCGCACTTTCGCGGCTTAACATAAATCAAAATTGGCTCACCGGACCAATTTTGATATGCAACGCAAGAAAAGTGGATAGACAGACTATCCACTTAACATTGTACATAAATCTCTACACAAAGAGAACTTAAGATCAATATTGGACCGTAGTCGCGTGTTTGCGCTAGGGTGAGAGTGGATACTCTACTTTCTTTTTCTCAGACTATTGCAGTATAGCACTCTCCCATCCTGTTGTCAATACTGATTTTCGCATTTTTTCGTATTTATTTCCCGCAGCCACAGCGGAAGGAGCTGCACTCGGTTTCCTGGCAGCTGCATGCGCTGTCTCCGGCGATATGGATATCTCCGGCTTCGCATTTACAGTTGTCGTTAAAGGTACAGTTCTGCGCCTTGCAGTCGACACCGATTTTCGTACAGCCGCAGCCGGTGGAGTTGGACATCGTGCCCTCACCGCGCTCCTTGAAGCTCTCGCAGCACGTTTCCATGGAGCTTTTGGCTCCGCTTCCGCCTACGCGGATATCTCCTTTGGAACAGAGCTCGTTCTGGTTGTAAACACAGGTCATAGCGGAACAACTTAATGCTGGCATAATAAATTACCTCCTGAAATTTAGTTTTCTGCGGTTTCGCCCGCATAGAAACCATTATTTCCAAGAGGTAATTTTTTATGCCTTATTTATTTGATAATACCAGTGTCCAAAGTTTGGAAATCCGACGCAAGCAAAGCTTGCACGAGGATTTTTAAATTTTGGACACGCCAAAACATGAGTAAGTAGCCATTTTTCGAAGAAAAATGAGCGGAGTACGAATGTTTTGAAGATTGCGGGAGTACGAAATACGGAGCAATCTGGTATCATAGGTGTCAATTTTTTTGACACCTACCTTATTTATTTTCTTTTGTTTCAACAGTAACCGGGCGGTTAACGCGGCTTGCGATTTCTTCTTTGATATCTGCGATAAACTGCTCCAGGCTTCTCTGGCCTTCATCACCTGCAAAATGGCTTCTGACAGATACAAGACCTGCCTCTTCCTCTTTTGCTCCGGCGATCAGCATGTATGGAATCTTCTGTCCCTGTGCCTCACGGATCTTATATCCGATCTTCTCGGAACGGGTATCCATCTCTGCGCGGATACCTGCCTCGTGAAGGGCGTCCAGAACCTTCTTGCCGTAATCTGCGTATTTGTCGGAGATTGGCAGAACCTTTACCTGTACCGGTGCAAGCCAGGTTGGGAATGCACCTGCAAAGTGCTCGATCAGGATACCGATGAAACGCTCAACAGAACCGTAAACAACACGGTGGATCATAATCGGACGATGTTTCTCTCCGTCTGCTCCTGTGTATTCCAGTTCGAATCTCTGCGGCAGCTGGAAGTCAAGCTGGATGGTACCGCACTGCCACGTTCTTCCGATGGAGTCTTCCAGATGGAAGTCGATCTTCGGGCCATAGAATGCGCCGTCGCCTTCATTGACTACATAGTCAAGGCCAAGGTCATCGAGTGCGCCGCGGAGACCTTCGGTTGCTACCTCCCAGTCCTCATCGCTTCCCATGCTGTCTTCCGGACGGGTGGACAGCTCTACGTGATATTTGAATCCGAACAGTTTGTAAACCTGGTCAATCAGGTTTGCAACGCCTTTGATTTCATCTTTGATCTGCTCCGGTGTCATGAAGATATGGGCATCGTCCTGGTTGAAGCAGCGTACACGCATCAGGCCGTGCAGCTGGCCGGATTTTTCATGACGATGTACCAGGCCAACCTCTGCCAGACGCAGCGGCAGATCACGGTAGGAACGAGGCTCGGATTTGTAAACGAGAACGCCGCCCGGGCAGTTCATCGGTTTGATTGCATAATCTTCATCGTCGATGACGGTGGTATACATGTTTTCTTTGTAGTGATCCCAGTGACCGGAGGTCTCCCACAGGCGACGGTTCAGGATGATCGGTGTGGAGATTTCTACGTATCCTGCTTTTCTGTGGATTTCACGCCAGTAATCCATCAGTGCATTTTTCAGATCCATTCCTTTTGGAAGGAAGAACGGGAATCCCGGGCCGTCCTCACTCATCATAAACAGGCCGAGCTCTTTTCCGAGTTTTCTGTGGTCACGTTTCTTTGCTTCCTCGATCATGTGGAGGTACTCTTCGAGCTCTGCTTTCTTTGTGAATGCAGTTCCGTAGATTCTCTGCAGCATCTTGTTTTTCTCGCTGCCTCTCCAGTATGCACCTGCAAGGCTGGTCAGTTTGAAGGCTTTGACCGGCTTTGTGCTCATCAGATGAGGGCCTGCGCACAGGTCCGTGAATTCACCCTGGCGATAGAAGCTGATGACTGCGTCTTCCGGCAGATCTTCGATCAGTTCTACTTTATATGGCTCTTCTTTTTCTTTCATGAAGGCGATGGCTTCTGCTCTCGGCAGCTCAAAACGCTCCAGTTTCAGATCCTCTTTTACAATTTTCTTCATTTCTGCTTCGATTTTTTCAAGGTCTTCGCTGGTGAGCGGAGTATCTCTGTCTACATCGTAGTAGAATCCGTCTGCGATGGACGGTCCGATTGCAAGCTTGGTCTCCGGGTACAGTCTCTTGATTGCCTGTGCCATGATATGGGATGTGGTGTGACGGAATGCTGCTTTTCCGCCTTCATCGTTGAAGGTCAGAATGGAAAGATTGCAGTCCTTGTCGATGACGGTACGAAGATCTTCTACTTCACCGTTTACTTCACCTGCACAGGCCATTCTTGCAAGTCCTTCGCTGATGTCTGCTGCGATCTCAATGATGGATTTCGGTTCGGAGTACTCTTTGGTACTTCCATCTTTCAGTGTGATGATCATTTGCTTTACCTCTTTCTTTGTATATTTTTCGCAAGCGTGTTTCAGAATTTTTATACTTTTTACAGCAACAAAAAAGTCCCTTCTGACACGCTTATGCTGTCAAAAGGGACGATGTATTTTCATTCACCGCGGTTCCACCCATTTTGTTTTTTCAAACCACTTCATTTGACGATAACGGAATCACCGGGCCGGATTGGGGCCGCTCAGAGCTGGTCTTCGATCACGTTCCTGTTAAAACCCTTGCACCACAAAACGGGGTTTCTCTCTGTCACATTCGCTGTGATTTACTCGTCTCTTCTACGCTTTGTTTTTTGTGTTCGGTGCTTTTTGGCTCCCGATAGTTTTAGATTATATCACCCAATGCGTGGTTGTCAAGACCTGCATGGGCGAAAAATTTATTTTCCCGGCGATTTTTGTCCTGCTGTCTGCAGAGCAATTTTTTCTTTTGCTTTTTCCGGCATTTCCAGCAGGGCAAACTCGTAAAAGATGCCGTAAATATACGTGATTCCACGGATATCGCCCAGCGCTTTCGGGCGCTCGACAACCGGTCTTTCGCTCTCCTGCTGTAATTCCAGTACTTTCTGATATGCACTCCGGACGGAGCTCCAGACAAGACTTTTGCTTTTTTCTCTGCGGTTGATCCAGAGCTCTTTTGTATAGGTGCCGCTTCTGCCGTATTTCATATGGTAGGAATACGGCAGGCCGGAATACGTATGGAACTCAAAATCCTGATACGCAGTAACACAGTCCCACAGGGCTTCTTCTGTCCGCTCCTTGCGGAGCCGCTGCAGGGCCTGTTCTCTTTTTCGCTGTAAGCTTTCCTGTGTTTCTTTCGTTTCTTCCATCTTGTTTGTCTTCTCCATCCTGTTTTTAATCCACCAGAAATTTATCCAGCTCCGCCGTCACGACCGGATTACGTTTTACCTGCGGATGGTCGATTTTTCTTCCCTTCGCGACAACCATTTCGATCTGGCGCAGAGCACGGAGATCTTCGAGCGGATTCTTTGCGGTGACGATGAAGTCTGCACATTTTCCCGGCTCGATCGTTCCGGTTTCGGCTCCGATTCCTGCCATCTCGGCGGCGCGGGCGGTTGCGGATGCTTATTTTTCGAGGATTTCCCGCATCTGCTGTATAATTTTTTTGATTTCATAAACCGCTACGCTGTTTACGACTTCAAAATTGATCTGCTTTTCTTTTCCACTGTATTTCGCTTCATACTCTCTGGCTCTTTCTTCGTCATGGTCTTTGTACCGTGCTTTGCCGATCAGATAGGCATCTGAATTGGCCGTATCGGGGTAGCCTGGGCCTTTTTCCAGTTCAAACAGCTCTTTCTCTTCTTTCAGATCATTTTCCAGTCTGCTTAAGTCTTCCAGAAATGCGGCGCAGACCTTCGGATAATGTTCTCTGATGTATACCAGATTTTTGTGCAGACATGTCGCACTTTTTTCCATCAGATGACGCTCTGTTTCTTTTGTCAGATAGTCAAATTCCCCCCGCTGCACTTCATCCCCCTGAATGGACCGCGCAAGCTGTTCGAACCAGTACATCTGCCGCGGCATGCTGTCCGGGAACATGAAATACGTAGAAAACTCGTGATCGATCATCGGCGCCAGACGCAGAATCTTGTCATCCTCATCGCAGACAAATGCAATATTTTCATAGTGATAATTTTGATCCCCTTTCAAAATCGAAACCAGAATCTGCATTACCAACTCCTCCGCCATCGCCGTGTTGTTCTGGAAGTAGTCCGATTCGAGGATTTCGGTATAATCGTAGAACATCTGGCAGTAATTGACGTAATCATCGATGTGAACTTTGGGATCTGGATATTTTCGAAAAACTTCCAACAGATTCAGCAGATGCTCTCCCTTGTTATAAATCATCGGCGAAACGGTTCCATAGTCATAATACTTTTCCACCTCCGCCTCATACCCTTCACAAAACGCAAGCCGATACTGCGGCGCCGGCATAAAATACGCATCAATCACCCATGACCAGAAAACCTCAGCATAGGCGAACAGCGGCGTAGACAGCGGTTTAGATTTTGTAAGCGGTTTAAAAACAACATCTCCTTCAAAAACCGGAAAATGCTTCTCCCCTTTCACAACCCCCACTGCCTCCGCTTTCAGATTGCCGGAACGGGCAGAATACTTATATTTCTTTGGCAGATAGGATGGTTTCTGTTTCATCTTAATCCTCCTGCAATGCTGCCAGATATCCCAGGATTCGTTCTTTTTTTCTGTCTGACAGATTCCGAAAGCCTTCCAGAATGATTTTTTCTGTTTCATTTCCTGCGCTCATTTCCGGATTTCCCGCATTTCGCTCTGTCTCATTCTCCCCCAGAAGTTCATACGGCGTAACCTTCAGCACTTCGCAGATTTTCAGTATTTTATCCGCCGACGGATTCGTGCCCTTTCTTTTCCAGTCGCTGATGGTGCTCTGGGAAATTCCGGTTTCTTCGGAGAATTCTTTCTGGGTCATGCCGTTTCGAAGAATTAGCTCAAAAATTTTTTCACTGATCATTTTGTATCTCACCTTTTTCACTTAGATTTTGTTTTACTATACCATAAAATTTCCTGCCCGTCATTTCCTCCAATGCTGAAAAAACGCCTCTTCCTGCGCTGTGCGGATTCCGTATTTTCTTCTGGCGATGTAGAATTTTGATTTCCAGCTTGAGGTCTGCACCGGGATTGCGGTGATGTGGTGGAGGCGGACGATGTCCATGTAGGGGAGGATAGATATTCCAAAACCATTTTCCACAAGGCCGGTGATGACTTCGATTTCTTCGGCCTCACACACGGGTTTTACCTGGATGCCCTGTTCGGCGAAGATCTGCTCTTGGAGGCTGCGGAAGCCGCTCGTCCTGGAAAACATGACCTGCGGATACTTGGCTGCTTCTTTTAGTGTGATGTTCTCTTTCCCCTCCAGCGGATGACCTTCCGGGACGGCGGCCGCGATGTAAGATTCCCGGAGGGGATAATATTCGAGTTCTTCGGATTTCAGCAGTTCTGAGCAGAAGCCGATATCGTATTTTCCATCCAGCAGACCCTCCTCGATCTCTGGGGTCAGGCGGTTGTAGATGATAAACGGGAAGGTCGCGCCGAATTCCCGCAGCATATGTGGTATTGTTCCTGCCGCGAGCGGATATACGGTTCCGATCCGCACTGTCTTTTCTTCCGTCCGAAGGCCTGCCGCCCGCTCCTCCATTCGAAGATATGCGTCCAGAATCTCCTCGACATCCTGCATCAATTCTTTTCCGTAGCGGCTCAGGCTCACGTTTCGTCCTTCTTTCTGGAAGAGCGGAACACCGTACTCGTCCTCCAGTGTCTTGATCGCATGGCTGAGCCCCGGCTGGGAAATATTCAGCGCTTTTGCCGCTTTTCCATAGTGCTGCAGTTTTGCCAGCTCTGCAAAATATTTTAAATACTCGATATTCATAGATAGCCTCTTTTCCTGTTCTGCATCTATCATACCACTTTTCATTTAATTTTAGAATCAATTTATTCAAAATAATCATTTGTTTTTATCGGTTTCTGTGTCTATAATAAGCATAGTTTCAAGACCTTAACGTAATTTCATTCTCAGGAAAGAAGGATTTTTACTCATGAATACCAGAAAATTTCATCTTCCAGGCGAAGCGGCGCTTCTGATCGTGCTTCTGATCAACCCTCTTGCCATTGATCTGATATCAAAAAGCGTATTTGGAATTTCAACAATTTCCTCCGTGCCGCTCATCCTCAGCACAGCGTTTCCAGTTTTCAGTTTCGGAACGTGGAACTATATCTTTCAAACGCTGCTTGTCATCACCCTGATGGTCCTGAAGCGTTCGTTCTGTCCCGGCTATCTGTTTTCTTTTGTTGTCGGCATCGGAACTTTCTTCTGTGCTTTTATGACGGGACGAACCGTATCTCTGGTTCAAAAATTCATTGGAAATCATGTAGAATTTTACCGTCTGATGAAAAAAGAAATGGTAATGCCTGGGAAAAAGATGCGCCATGCATAAAAAAACTGCCCGAATTCCAGTTTTTCTGTTGAAATTCGGGCAGTTTTTTATGCGTTCTGCTCCGCTTCTACTTCCCGGTTGATCTCATCCTCGCTGTCAGCCATGGCCTGCATTGTCATAGTCAGCAGTTTTTCCAGCGGCCAGTCAAGCTGCTCGGCGCCCCGCTCAATGACTTCCCGCGAACATCCCGCCGCAAAGCCTTTGCTCTTATATTTTTTCTTCAGGGATTTCAGTTCCATATCTTTTGTACTCTTCGAAGGCCGCATCAGCGCAGCCGCCCAGATCAGGCCTGTCAGCTCATCTGCGGCAAACAGCACCTTTTCCATCTCGTGAACCGGCTCCACATCCAGCGTCACGCCGCACTCGATGGTAATGCCGTATCCGTGTGATACAACACCATGAATGATATCCTCCGATACGCCGCCTTCCCGCAGAAGTTCCGGCGCTTTCAGACAGTGCTCGGCCGGATACAGTTCAAAATCAATATCATGCAGCAGGCCGACAATTCCCCAGTGCCCCTCTTCTGCTCCATAGCCGAGTTCTCTCGCATACCATTTCATCACAGCCTCTACGGTAAGCGCATGCTGAATATGGAAGGGATCTTTGTTGTATTTTTTTAATAAGGCAAACGCCTCGTCTCTTGTAATTTCACTCATGATCTGTTTTCTCCTTTTTCTTCCCTGATTTTCCAGAATCTGTGAATCTGAATTGTAATTTCATCCATTATATACCCATATTCATACCGTATCAATAGGTTTATTCAGACTTTTTCCTATCCCCCATACAAAAAACGCTGCTTCACTCCCCCTTTTCGGAAGATGAAGCAGCTTTTTTTTCTGCAATCGTCTTACAGCAGTTCCGGTTTCAGCCGTACGGCGAATTTTATTTCGTTTTCTTTCAACTGATACTTCTCCAGCAGCATCGGTCCGCAGCTTGCCGATCCGATTCCCGCCTGGCGGTAGTCAATGCAGAAAACAGTGCTTCCGCACGGCTTAAGCTCATAGTTATGCGCTTTTTCCATCAACTCCTCCTGCGTATAAACGGATGCCTGGAAGGAGAACGTTTTCTCTCCCACTGCCGTCAATACCGCACGATCACTGGCAAGACTTGCATAATCGCAGTCGTAGTGGCTGCCGTTCTCCTGCGGGCGGATATAGTCTTCCTGCTGTTCTGCCGGTGTGCTGTGGAAAACGCCGTGATAGCTTGCCTGGTGCTTATCCACGTAGCTCTCCACCGGGCCGAGGCCGCAGTAGGTCAGTTCTGCAAACGATTCCGGCAGGAACAGGCGCAGGCCAAAACGCGGCAGAACCGGGAATACCGGGTCTTTCTTTGCTTCTACATGGACATCGGTCGTTCCGTCGCTGTAAATTGTCCATTTGATCACACCTGCAAGGATCCGCTGCAGAGCCGGAGACGAAATCGAATAGCTTGTCTCGATCTCCACGCAGCCGTTTTCTTCTTTTGCCGTTGTCTCATACGCCCGCGTCACGGTGCGGTCATACTGCGCACGCATCCAGGTATTCTTGATATTGCGGTCATTGTCTGTCGGCGCACGCCAGATGTTCAGCTCCATCGGGCGGTCGAGCAGATTCTGGTTGGCATAGCACATTTCCTCGAACAGGCCGGTGAACTTATTATAGGTATAGCTGAACTGTTCCGTCGATACCGTCAGATAATGATCGTCCTCTTTCCATCCAAACGAAGCCGTTCCCTCCGGGCGCTTCATCATCTCTTTTGCCTTCTGGTTCTGATTATCTTTCGTTTTCACCGGAACTTCTTCAAATCCCAGTTCGAACTGCTCCGGCAGCACCTCAGTGGCCTGTTTCTGATACCAGGTAACCTTCAGCGCACATTTTCCCTGCTCCGGCACGGAAATGGCAAGCGGAATCGTCTTCTCACAGCCTGCCGCAAGCTCCAGCAGTGCTTCATCTGTAATCTTGCCGCTCTCCGTCACTTCGCCGTCCACAAGCACCTCATAGCCGAGCACAGCGTAATCTTTCAGATTCACAAAATTCATATAGTTTTTGATGGTCAGTGTACCCTTTTCGGCATCATATCCCGTCACGCGCACCGGACGATACACGTTTTTAAATTCCATCAGTCCCGTATGCGGTGTGCGGTCCGGATAAACAAGTCCGTCCATGCAGAAGTTGCCGTCGTGCGGATACTCGTTGTGGTCGCCGCCGTACGCGTACATCTTCTTTCCCTCGATCGTTTTTCCCATATCAATCGCGTGGTCGCACCACTCCCAGATAAAGCCGCCGCACATCTTCTCCTCGCTGTGGATCAGTTCAAAGTAATCTTCAAGATCTCCCGGGCCGTTGCCCATCGCATGGCAGTATTCGCACATGATATACGGCTTATCCCCGTACTCCACCAGCTCTTTTTTGATCTCCTCGAGTGATGGATACATGCGGCTGTAGAGGTCGAGGTTGCTGTAATCGTATTTCTTCGGATCATCCACATACCGTGCCGACTCATAGTGCGTCAGACGCGTCGGATCAAATTCCTTCGTCCACTTTAAGGCCGCCTCGAAGGTACAGCCGTATGCGCACTCATTTCCCATCGACCAGATGACAACGCTCGGGCGGTTTTTATCGCGCTCTACGCAACGCTGTGTGCGGTCTACGGTTGCCTCGGTAAATACCGGATTGTTCGCAATTAGTTTATTCCAGTTCTTCGCATACTCTTCCCAGCTCGTGTAATTCGCATAAATTTCCTCTGTGCCGTGGCTCTCATTGTCCGCCTCATCGATGACATAAAAACCGAGACGGTCATAAAGCTGATAACAGTACGGCGCATTCGGGTAATGGCTGGTCCGGATCGCATTGATGTTGTGCTCTTTCATTACCTTCAGATCTTTTTTGATCTGTGCAAGGCTGATTGCAAATCCCGTCACCGGATCGCTGTCGTGGCGGTTTGTTCCGTGGAATTTGATCTTCACGCCGTTCAGGTACAGCACACCGTCCTTCGCGTGGATCTCACGAATGCCGACATGATCCGTGATCACCTCACCCGCCGTCTCCAGCACCAGCGTATACAGATACGGCTCCTCGGCATTCCACAGATGTGCATCTTTTACATGCATCTGAACCGTATCGCCGCCAAACGCTGCCTCTGCCACAAGATGATTTTCTGTATCAAACAGCTTTGCCGTTCCTTCCTGCGGTTCCCCGTCATTCCAGGTAATCGCAATCGAAACTTCTCCATTCTGGTACGATGCGTCCGGCGCTGCCTTTACAAAGTAATCGCGGATGCCTTTTTCTGGTCTTGCAAGCAGATAGACATCGCGGAAAATGCCGCTCATGCGGAATTTGTCCTGATCCTCGAGATAGCTTCCATCGCACCATTTCAGCACCAGTACGGCGATGGTGTTGGTGCCATCTTTTAAGAAGTCTGTTACATCAAATTCACTCGTAGAATGAGACACCTGGCTGTAGCCGACGAAGCTGCCGTTCATCCACACGTAGAAACAGGAATCCACGCCCTCAAAATTCAGGAATGCCCTCGGTGCTTCCTCCTGTTTTTTCCACTCGAACGTTCTCACGTACGCACCGCACGGGTTCTCATACGGCACATACGGCGGATCCACCGGGAACGGGTAGCGGACGTTCGTATACTGATGGTGGTCATGGCCATAATTCTGCCAGACGGACGGCACCGGAATCGTCTCGAATACAGAAGTGTCGTATCCTTCTGCGAAAAACTCCTCTTTTACATCGTAAACACTGGTAAAATAGCGGAATTTCCAGTCGCCGGAAAGCAGAAAAAAGCGGTCCGACGCCTCCCGGTTCTCCACCAGATCCTCCATGCGGCGGGATGCCGGAATGTAGTAGGCACGGTTCGGCATGGTATTCACATGCAGGTGATCGAAATCTTCGAAATATTTTGGAACAATCATCTCTTTTTAAGTCCTCCTTATTCTGTCTTTTGTTTCCAATATCGGCACCGAAACACACGCGGTCCCGGTGCCGATCAGGTTTTCTGTTATTCTTTTACTTTTTCCATGCAGGAAGAACGCCTTCGTAATTCATGCCATAACCGTAGTCATAGTTATGTCCTTCGCTGTCAATATAGGTTTCCATATCCAACGCACGGTCCTCGCTCTGCTCCTCAACCGCATCCATATCCTTCGGCATCTGGATCGGCAGACGGCCGGTCGGGTTGTAACCGCCGAAGACAACGTCGAGCACAGCGGCTCTCGAAACACCGAACTCTGCGACGATCGCATCGGCTTCGGCTTCAAATTCATGCATCACCATCGGGTTGTTGACGGTTGCGCAGACGATCACCGGCTTGTCGCCCATCGCGCGGCGGCATTCGAGAATATTGTCGAGATCAGCCTCGTTGTAGGCAGTGTTTGTCTTTCCAAGATAGCTGCGGTTCGTGAAATTCTCGCGGAAATCACCGCCGGCAATGCTCACCTCACGCGCTTTTTTCGCCGTATACGGGCGGTACTGCAGTGTAATCGGCAGATAGCCGTTGCCGCCGTTCGCAAGATCTTCGGTGGAATACGGGTTGCATGCCGGGCTTTCGATAAATACCAGCGCCACATCGGCCTCCTCCGGTGATGATACGCGTGTACCGTACTTGGACGGCAGTCCATCCGGCAGCGGATCTTCGGTTTTTGCCGGCAGATCGATGCGGAAGAACGCTTTGGACGGTCCGATCTTTCTCTCCGGAATATAAACCTTCAAACCTTTCTTCAGCGGCAGCACACCCTTCTGTCCTTCCGGTGCGCGTTTCGCACTGTTTTTCAGCAGGACGATGGATTTCTTCTGTGCCTCATAGCCATGGCGGCAGAACTCTTCGCATCCTACAATCTTTGCGGATTCTTCCGGATCAAGATACGGGTCCTCAAACAAGCCGCAGTGGAAAATGTTGATCAGAAGACGTTTGGCGGACAGCTCCATGCGCTCACGCATCGCTTTCTCGCCGTATTTCTCACAGCCGATCTTATATGCCTCGACAATCGGACCGGACTCGCTGTTTCCGCCGAACTGGTCAACGCCGTTTGTGATCGCCAGCAGACACCGTTCTGCCTCGGTCATATCCTGCACGCCGTAGCAGCGGCTTCCAAATCCCTCAATCGTCTTCTCCGGATCCTGGGTGATGCCCCAGTCGGTGCAGACAATGCCTTTGAATTCATATTTTCCGCGCAGCAGATCCTTGATCAGGTACTCGCTGTAGGAGTTTCCGACGTTCTTGCCGTTTTTCTTGTCCACGCCGTAGGATACGGTGTAGTACGGCATAACCGCGGATGCGCAGTCGGTCGGTCCGTCCAGGTGGAAGGCTGCCTCGGTAAACGGTTTTAAATGCTCCTCAAAATTTCCGGTCGGATAAACGGCAAACTGTCCGAATGCATAGTGTGCATCGCGTCCGGCCTCTCCGGTGCCGCCGCCCGGCCAGTGTTTGACCATCGTGTTGACGCTGTCTTTTCCCCAGCCGTCTGCTTCCCCTTCCGTTGTCTGCATACCGTCACAGTACGCTTTGGTAAGCTTTTTGGACATCTCCACTTCTTCGCCTAACGTATCGACAAAGCGCATCCATCTCGGCTCGGTGCAGAGGTCGATCTGCGGTCCGAGTGCCGTTGTGATGCCGAGTGCCCGGTATTCACGGGAGGCATCCTTTGCAAACTGTCCGGCTACTTCCGGGTCAAAGCATGCTGCAAAGCCGACACCCTCCGGCCATTTGCTGATCTCGCTTCCGCCGCTCTTGAACTCTGCGCCGGAATCCTTTGCTCCGTTCCGCGGATCAGAGGAGAGGTTGATCGGAATACCATACGGCAGTGTCTCTGCCCGTTTCTGCAGCTCATTGCTCCATTTTGCGGAAATCTCCGGGCTTTCCACGTTCGTCAGCAGGATATGGCGGATGTGCTCGTCCTCCAGAAATTCTTTCTGCTGATCGGAAATCGCATACGGTTCTTTGCCGGATTCCAGATACGTTTTTCCATCAAACGTTCCCTGGAACGGACCGCCCGGCATCGGCGGTACGGCCTGGTGCGGTGAGTACAGCATAAGGCCAGCGATCTCCTCGATGGAAAGACGGCCCGCAAGGTCTGCGGCTCTCTCCTCATCGGAAAGGCGCCAGTTCTCATACGGCAGCAGTTCGCCGGTTTTTGCCAGGTCTTTAAAGTAATACCCGTCTTTTTCCAGTACCTTAACTCCGGACTCCTCTGCCCAGGCGATCGTTTTTCCGCCCTCCTGGCGGATCCGGTGGATTCCGTTTTTCGTTGTTTTCTCCATAAGTTTCACCCTTCTTTTCCCAATTTATTTTAATGTAAATACTGCACTGTTTTCCATCCCACCGCTTTAGAAGCGGGGGACTTCTTGTCTACTGGTGTTAAAGTAAATACTGCACTGTTTTCCGTCGTGCTGCTGTTGCCGATCATCACCGTAAAGGTACCCGGCTCGCTGCCGAAGGTTCCGTCGAGCCGGTAGTAGCGCAGATCCTCTTCGGTAATATAGAACGTAACCTCCTGCTCCTCACCCGGGGCAAGCTCTACTTTCCGGAAACCTTTCAGCTCTTTCACCGGACGAACCACATCGGAATAATCATCGCGGATGTACAGCTGAACAACCTCGCAGCCTGCAGCATCACCGGTATTCTTCACGGTTACTTTTGCTGCAATTCTGCCATTCTTATCCATCTCGTTCTGGTCAAGCACGACATCCGAAACGGCAAATGTCGTGTAGGAAAGACCATAGCCGAACGGATACAGCGGTGCATTCGGAATGTCAAGATATTTGGATCGGAACCGCTCTTTCATGCCCGGCAGATTCGGTCTTCCGGTGGAATACTCGTTGTAGCTGACCGGTGCCTGGCCCACGCAGTACGGGAAGCTCATCGGCAGCTTGCCGGACGGATTTTTCTTTCCGGTCAGGACATCCACAACAGCGCTTCCGCCCTCGGTTCCCGGGAACCATACCTCGAGAATGGCTTTTGCTTTAGCGCTGATTTCCCGCAGATCCAGCGGGCGGCCGTTGAACAGAACGACAACCACATTCGGGTTGACGGCCAGCACTTTGCGGAACAGCTCCATCTGGATTTCCGGCACATCAATCATGGCACGGCTGGTCGCCTCGCCGCTCTGCAGATAATGCTCACCCATCGGCATTACCACGAGATCGGCCTCTTTTGCTGCCTGTAGTGCGCTCTGCTCCATGGCAGCAAGCTCTTCCTCACTGTATTTTTTCGGTGTCGTCTCGGTAAATCCGATCAGCTCCACATCGTTTCCGATAACCGGGCATCCTTCTGCATACGTGGTGCGTGATGCGTCGAAGACTTTCTCGGCTGCTTCCTGAATCGTCACGCAGTCCTTGCTGTCGCCGGTGAAGGACCAGCTGCTCTTGATTTCATGATTGTTGGTATACGGGCCGACAAATGCGATCTTTTTCGAAGTGTCGAGCGGCAGTACGCCGTCGTTTTTCAGCAGGACGAAGGATTCCTCCGCTGCTTTTTTCGCCAGTGCACGGTGCTCCGGGCAGAGGTTGTATGCTTTCTCTTTCTCGGCATCCGCATCTTTATATGGATTTTCAAACAGTCCCAGTTTGTTTTTCAGCTCCAGAATCCGCAGGCAGCACTCGTCAATCAGATGCTCGTCCACTTCACCTTCTTCTACGAGACGGCAGAGGTTTGCGGCGTAAACGGATGTCATCATATCAATATCCACGCCTGCCTCCAGCGCTTTTTTCGCTGCATCGGCGGCATCTTTCGAGCTTCTGTGGGCAACGGTTTCCAGAATGGCTGCAAAGTCAGAAATCAGCACGCCGTCAAATCCCATCTCGCCGCGCAGGATATCGCGCATCAGCCATTTGTTGGTGCTCGCCGGAACGCCGTTGATCGTGTTGAATGATGTCATCACCATCGCTGCGCCCGCATCGATGCCTGCTTTGTATGCCGGAAGATAGAATTCACGGAAGGTATGCTCTGAGAGCTCTACGGTGTTGTAATCTCTTCCTGCGACTGCTCCGCCGTAGCCTGCAAAGTGTTTGATGCAGGAGGCAACTTTTCCCGGTGTTTTTAAATCATCGCCCTGGAAGCCTTTTACGATCGCCTCGGAAAAACGGCTGTTCAGGTACGGATCTTCGCCTGTGGATTCCACAACGCGGCCCCATCTCGCATCGCGCACAAGGTCAACCATCGGAGAAAAGGTAACGTGAAGTCCGGCCGCGGATGCTTCTTTTGCGGCTGCAGACGCGCACTCGCCGGAGAGCTCCGGATCAAAAGTGGCTCCCTGCGCCAGCGGCGCCGGGAAAATGGTCTTCATGCCGTGAATGACATCCATCATGAACAGCATCGGGATGTGATGCGGCTGTTTTGCCATGTAGTCATCCTGCAGTTTTTTCATCGTATCGGCACCGGCTGCACCGAGAATGGAACCGGCCATCTCCAGGTCCTCTTTTCCGATTCCCATGTCATTTGCCGGGCCGGTCAGGACGCTGTTTTCATCCCCGATGTAAAATGCTCCGCTTAGCTGAAGCATCTGATCTACTTTCTCTTTCAGCGACATATCCGCCAGCAGTTTTTCCAGATCTGTCTGTTTCATTGAAAAACCTCCCTGTTGTTATTTTCAGAATTTTCCTGTTTCTTATATCATTTGTTTCTATTTTACGTCATAACTCTGCATAAAACAATCACTTTTTTTGACCTTTTCCTCAACGATTTTAACAAAAGAAGCGGGTTCCGCCGTTTTTTGATTTTCGGCAGAACTCGCTCCCTTTTTTATAATTTAATTCCTTTTAATGCCGCGGCAAACGCATTGTTCACCGGCTCTTCGGCCTCTTTTTTCTGTTTCTTCATATAAGCTGCCACATCGCGCTTCGTCACGCCGCCGCCCTCTTTTTTGCGGCGCTCCTGGAATTTTGTCATGCGCTCTTTGTGGCCGCAGGCGCAGACAAACGTCGCATCCTCGCCCTTTCCGATCATCTCCATGCGCTTATGGCAGACCGGGCATCTCGCATTCGTCGTGCGGGAAACCGTCTCGCGGTAGCCGCACTCTCTGTCCTGGCAGACGAGCAGTTTTGCGTTCTTTCCATTCACCGCAAGCAGCCGTTTTCCGCAGTTCGGGCACTTCTTGTTCGTCAGGTTGTCGTGGCGGAACGTTCCCTCTTCCGTCTTGATCTCATCGATCAGTTCCACCGTGTAGCTGCGGATCTCCTCCATAAACACATCGCGCCGCTTCTTTCCCTTTGCAATGTCGTTTAACTGCATCTCCCAGCTTGCCGTCAGCTCCGGCTTTTTCAAATCCGCCGGAACCAGCTTCAGAAGCTGGCGTGCTTTCGAGGTCAGATAGATCTCATTGCCTTTTTTCTCCAGCAGAAAGCTGCGGAACAGCTTCTCGATGATATCCGCACGGGTCGCAACCGTTCCAAGGCCGCCCGCCTCACCGATCGTTTTTACCAGGCTGCTGTCGCGGTTTTCCATGTAGCGGACCGGATTTTCCATCGCGGAGAGCAGCGTGCCTTCCGTGAAGCGTGCCGGAGGTTTTGTCTTTCCTTCGCGGAGACTGATCTTCGGCTGCCCGATCTTCATGCCTGCCTCCAGAAGCGGCAGATTCTGCTCCCGCACCTCTTCTTTCGCCTCATCCTCTTCGTCGTACCGGTTATCCTCGTACGCCTCCTGCCAGCCTTTCTCGACCATGCGCTTTCCGCGCGCAGTAAAGCATTCCTTTTCGATGGAAGCCCGGATCACCGTCTCTTCATATACACACGGCGGCAGCAGTACCGCTAGAAAACGGCGCACAACAAGATCATAAATGCGGCGCTCCTCGTTCGAGAGTGCGGATAACTGCACGTACTGCTCCGTCGGGATAATGGCATGGTGATCGGAAACCTTCGCATCATTGACAAAGGAGAGCTTTCCGTTCAGCGGACTGCGCTTCGCCTGCTGGGCCAGTGCTTTGTACGGGCCGATGCTGACCGCATCCAGCCGCTCTTTTAACGTCGGCACAATATCTTTCGTCAGATACCGTGAATCTGTCCGCGGATACGTAAGGACTTTATGGGTCTCATAGAGGCTCTGCATCAGATTCAGCGTCTGTTTTGCCGAATAGCCGAACCGTGCGCTCGCATCGCGCTGCAGCTCCGTCAGATCGTAGAGCAATGGCGCTTCTTTCTGCTTTTTCTTCTTTTCTACGTTCTGTAAGACAAGCGGATACCGTTTTGCCTTCTCTGCGATCTGCTTTGCCTTTTCCGGATCGGAGATTCTTGTGCCGCCCGATTTTTCATCTTTCCAGGTGTAGACCACACCGCCCGCCGCGGCCGTCACCGTGTAATACGGTTTCGGGACAAATTCACGGATTTCCTGCTCGCGCTGTGCGATCATGGCAAGTGTCGGCGTCTGCACACGGCCGCAGGAAAGCTGTGCATTGTATTTACAGGTCAGCGCCCGCGTCGCATTGATGCCGACGAGCCAGTCCGCCTCGGCACGGGAAACGGCAGCGCGGTAGAGATTGTCGTACTCTTTCGCATCCTTCAGATTGGCAAAACCCTCACGGATCGCCTTATCCGTCACAGAGGAAATCCAGAGACGCTTACACGGCTTCTGGTTATGTGCTTTGTCGAGAATCCACCGCGCCACCAGCTCACCCTCGCGTCCGGCATCGGTTGCAATGACAATCTCATTCACGTCCTTCCGCGCAAGCTGTGTCGTCACCGCATGGTACTGTTTTCCCGTCTGCGGAATGACCTTGATCTGCAGTTTTTCCGGCATCATCGGCAGAACTGCCATATTCCATTCCTTATACTTTTTGTCATAGTCTTCCGGATCTTTTAACGTCACCAGATGGCCGAGCGCCCAGGTAACGATATACTTGTTTCCCTCCAGCGCTCCGTTTTCTTTTTTGCTGCACCCCAGTACGCGCGCAATGTCGCGTGCCACGGATGGTTTTTCTGCAATTACCAGAGTTTTCATAAAATGTCTGCTCCTTTTATAGCTCTTTATACTGTTTTACAATTTCCTCCCGGTCTTTTCCGAGAATGAAGTAATAATCAATCTGTCCGTCCCCTGCGGTGTGAAGATACGTTCCAAACGTCCGTACATTGCACAGCAGTGCCGTCCGGGACGCGGCGGCCGCAATGCCGTAGCCGCGGTTCGAAACAAGCAGCGGCATCCGCGCCTGCTTTCCGCCAAAAGAGACGTAGCGCGCCTTCGCGGTCAGATCCAGCCACTCGGTCGAAAGAATGCCTTTTGCTTTCAGCTTTTCGGAACCGCTCCAGTCGAAGAACGTCCATGTCATGCCGCCGTCGATCATGCGCGGCTCGTCACGCTTCTCGGAAAGGATTGGTTTGTTGTCCGGCGTCAGGAACTGCACCGCGCCGTCCTTTTTTTCTACCATGACGCGCAGCTTTTCCGTCTCGACCAGAACCGCCGTCTTCGATTCTTTCGCACTCCACGGAAACGCGGTATCTGCCTTCGGCTTCCAGTACGTGTCCTGCACTTTTGCGGTCACACCCTTTACGAAACTGATGCGGATCACCTCCGGCGTGATCGGGGTGATGCGTAAGATGCCGTACATGCTGGCAATCTCAACCGCCGATTTTCCTTTCTTCGCCCATTTCACCGCACACTTGATCTTCGAATGGCCCTTGATGCGCAGCAGCTCGTTTTCCGGGATTGCACCGAAAGCGTAAGGTGAGGTATTCAGGCGCTCCGTCTTCTCGGCTTCTCCTGGTACCATACCTGCTCCGCCTGGTCTTTTTGCACTCTGCACTCCGGCCGTACCCGCTCCATATTGCATTCCTGCCTGTGTTCCTGCACTCCGTCTGCTTCCCGGCGCTTTGCCGCCTGCCTTTCCATGATAAGCCGCACCAGCAAAAATAGATGACACCCCTTCCGGTGCACGCTGCTGCATTGTCTTTGCGGCAATTTCTTCTCCCGTTTCTGCCGCAGCCCTCCGCGTTACCGTACTGCCTTTTGCCATCACCGCTGTTCCGGTCGTGCTTGTATTTCCAAGCGCCATTCCCGGCCTCTGCTCCGGCTTGATCACAATCCGTTTCGGTCCATGGCTGTTCCGCTCGTCCATCTCCTGAATGCCGATCGCGCGGTTCTCCTCACGCGCCTCCTTCTGCGTCAGCGAAACCTTCTCATACTCTTTCGCCTTCGTCAGCGTCTCCATGGCAAATTCCTGATTGTGACGGCCCTTCGGCGCTTCTTTGGCAAGGATTCCCGTCAGTTCTCCTGTATACAGCACCGCCAGCTCATGCAGTGCCCGCGTCGCCGCCACGTAAAGCAGCTTCACCTGCCCGTCATTTTCAGGATATTTTTCTTCCGTCGGATCAAGAAGCAGCACCGCATCGAACTCAAGACCTTTCGTATATGCCACCGGGAGCACCATCACGCCCTCGCCGAACTCTGCCGTCTCGAGATCCTCCTCCACAACCGGCACGTATTGTTTCAGCTTCCGCGCCGTATCCGCCGCTTCTGCCTCATCCCGGCATACAACGGCAATCGTCTCATATCCCTGCGCCTGCCATGTCTTGATTGTCTGAACACCCGCGGCGAGCAGCGCCTCTTCATCGTCAAATGCTTCTTTCCGCACCGCCGTTCCGTGCCGCAGCACCGGCTCCACCGGATAGATCGCAAAGTCCCCATGCCGCAGAATCTCGTTTGCAAAATCGGAGATCTCCACCGTATTCCGGTAACTCTTCCGCAGAACGCCGAACGCATCGTACGTGCCGGTCAGAATCAGCTTTTTCAGCTCCTCCCAGTCGTTCAGGCCGTAGGAAAAATGGATATTCTGCGACGTATCTCCCATAATGGTATACGTACAGTCACGCAGACAGTAATGAAGCACCTGGTACGCCATCATCCCGAAATCCTGCGCCTCGTCGATGACCACATGGCTCGCCTCGCGCACGGGATCGTTTTCCTTGATCCGCTTATAGAGGTATGCCAGCGCCGCCAGATCATAGACATCAAAGGAGTTTTCCGGCACTTCCACCGCTTTTCCTTTCTCCTCCTGCTGCTCCAGAAACTGTAAATAGAGATCAAAAATGGATCCCCGCCATTTTCCATCTCCAAAATATTTCTCGTATTTCCGCTTCAGCGCCTTTTTTTCGCGCGCCGGAAACGTCACTTCTTTTCCCGAAACCTCGTTCTCAAATTTTGCCAGCAGGATCTCGTTCAGCATGCGCATCTTTCCTTCCATGGAAAGTGTGGACTGCTCCCTGCAATAGTTATCAATATACTCGGCGTCCAGAAGCAATGTTCCCGTTTTTTCCAGCCGCACCGGCTCCCGCGGAATCTGCTCTGCCTCGTACGTACGGCAGAAATTTTCCAGATCGAAAAACCAGCCGCTTCCGCCCTTTATGCTGTTTTTCTCATCCGCGCGGTCGATGGTGTGTACCGTGTACTTTTCTTCGTCCCAGTCCTCGTACAGAAGCCGGATAAAAAGCTGCTCCATCGTCATCTGACGGATGCCGTACACATCGAGTTCCGGCAGAACGCTGGTAATGTAGTTCAGCAGAATGCGGTTGCTTCCAATGATATAGAAATCCTCCGGCCGGAAGTCCTCCTCGTAATTATAGAGGATGTACGAAATCCGGTGCATCGCCACCGTCGTCTTTCCGGAACCAGCCACGCCCTGTACGATCAGATTCGTCTTCGGGGATCTGCGGATAATGAGGTTCTGCTCCTGCTGGATCGTCGCAATGATCTCACCGAGCACCGCTTTTTTGTTCTTCGCCAGATACTTTGTCAGCAGCTCATCGTTCGCTACCACATCGGAATCAAAAAAGTCTTTCAGATGGTCATTTTCAATCTCATACGTCCGCTTTCTTTTCAGATCAATCGAAAAAGTACCCTCTGAACTCACCGTATAGCTGCACGGCCCGGTGCTGTTCTCATAATAGACGGAGGAAATCGGTGCCCGCCAGTCCAGCACAACCGGTTCCGCCTTCTCATCGGAAATGCCGACGCGCCCGATGTAATAGGACTCTAAAAACGAAAGCCGCGGATCCTGAAAATCAATCCGCCCGAAATACGGCTTCTTTCTCGCTTTTTCCAGCCGCGCCATGCCGTGCTGGTACGCATTCAGCTTCGCCGTCGCGTTGTTCCAGAGCGCCAGGCCTTCCGCCTCTTTTGCGTCGTACGTCTCCATCAGATCCGCCAGATCCTCATTCGCCGACCGGATATCCGCCTTCGCCTGTTCCAGATTCTGCTCGGCAATCCCGATCACCTTCGCAAGCTGTGCTTCCTCCTCTTCCCTCGTAAGTCCGGGAATCTCTGATTTTCTGATGCTTCTTTCCAGTTTCTCTTCTTCCACTTTGTGCCTCCTTTTTTACGAAAAACTTCTTCTACATCAGCCCGTTCTTTTGATTCTCTTATTTCCATCCCAATAGACTTTATTTTACCATGCACACGTCTCCCCGGCAAGATACTTCACCCGCTTTTTCGTGCATCAAAAAAGACACCATGCATCTTACACACAGTGCCTTTCCGACTTTTTTCTTACTGAAGGTAATCCTTAAATTTCTTTTTAAATGCTTCGATATCGTTCGTATTGGCTTCCACAACCGCATCCGGGTTTCCGGCGATCATCAGGACACTCATCAGGGATTTCGCATCAAAGACGCATCGTCCTATTTTTACGTCAACGTCGTAATCCAGGCGTTTCACCATATTTACAAATTCTTCTACACTCTCTACTTCATCAAACTTTAACGGTAACGAAATCATATTTTCTGCATCCTTTCTGCTTTTTGGTCTTCTTTTCATGATTTTGAATTCTTTCTTTTATTTCCTTCAAAATCGGTCAAAAACTTACACGATATCCCTTTTTTGCTGTTTTTTATGAAAGTAGTAATGAAATCGCCTTCATTTTCGACTGACACTAAAATAGCATACATCTGTCTCACTGCAAATATCCGTTTTAGACAAAATTCGACGTAGTTTTACAGCAATTTGCTCATATGTTCCGTCTGATTCGTTAAGTTGTTTCTTTTCCGGCACTTTTTTCGTCTGATCTGACGGGCCGGAAGGCTTTACTTGAGAATCACTCTCATGAAAAGTTATTCGCTGAAAATAATATTTCGGATCTTCCGGGACAGGGTGTACGTTCCGGCATCTTTTTTCTGGGTCATCATCAGAAATGTCATATTCTGCTCCGGCACGACTTCCATGTAGCATCC
>OHKK01000195.1_pt1 | contig 41134 bp, 40 predicted proteins | sample 1568811 | NCBI WGS metagenome assembly OHKK01 (sample SAMEA3879568, study PRJEB24766) | human gut metagenome | biome: human-associated habitat; feature: feces | place: USA | collected 1985/1987
CAAATCTGACTGCGATGAAGTGACCCATGCACCTGATGCCGAGGATTTGTTCACATGCTCCAAGTGCGGGGCTGAGGTTCCGGCAAAATAAGCATACAGCGAATAATTTCGCGAATACTTTTGCAAAACCATTCGTACATACCATCGTTAAAAAACAGGCATGACCTAACGATTTGTTAGGGTACTTTTTTTGGAGGGAAATACTATGAAAAATCGTGTACCTGAAGTCTTTTTGTCCGAAATGTTCGGCGAATTGCGCATCATGGAGGATGACAACAAATTCTATTTTTGCGCCGCAGATGTTTGCTCGGCCTTGGGCTATTCAAACCCAAGCCATGAGCTGAACATACATTGCCGCCATGATGGCATCAAGGCAGGCAGGACGGATGTGAACGGCGTTCCCCGCATCATCAAGTTCATCTCAGAAGGCAACGTGTATCGCCTCATTTGCCGCTCCAACAAACCCGAAGCGGAAAAGTTTGAGACCTGGGTTTTTGACGAACTCTTGCCCCGGATTCGCCAGACCGGTGGCTATGTAAACGACCCTGTGGTCTTTGTCGATAATTGGCTCCCGAACACGGACGCCAAAACCAAGGCTTTGCTTGTCACTTCGCTGGAAGCTGTCAAGAATCAGGACAACATTATCGGCGTGCAGCAGGAGAGTGTTGAGTTCCATCGCGCGGTGAGTGCATCCGTGAACAGCGTCGATTTCGGCGAGTTTGCAAAATGTCTTGCCAACGACCGTATCAGCATCGGCCGCAACCGTCTGATGGCGTGGCTGCGCAAAGAAAAGTATATTGACTCTGCAAATGTTGCTTACCAGCGCTACATCGACCAGGAAATCTTCGAGGTTAAGGAAACGGTGTACTATGTCGGCACCACTTACCATACATCGCGTAAGACGCTGATTACTCCTAAGGGACAGGTATATTTGGCAAAGAAGGTTTCTAAAGAATACAAAGGCTGATTTTGCTTGACCGCGCTTGCGGAATGAATAAAATCAGTCTTGTACGATGGATACCAGCAAATCCATAGTTATTCACAACCTGTAGCAGAAAGCAGACTCATCTTCGGATGGGCCTGCTTTTTTTGTTTACATGAAAAAGAAAGGAACGATTTCATGAATTTTAACCCTAATAACCAGAACACTCTTCTCACAAAGAAAGTCGCAGCACTATACGAAGCAATGCAGAAGGCTGGTGATAGTGGTCTCGCCTTTATGGTCGTTGACAGTCTCAATAGTCTTGCAAATTATGCCAGTTTTTTGGCTGAACAAGAAATCTTAATTCAGCAAGCTCGTATCACGATGGATGCTGCAAGCTACCGCATTTTTTATCACAGCGTCGATTCTGCCCGTACCAGTTTGCTCGAAAACGCGGCTGCCAATGTCGCTTTACTCAACCGGCTGTGCAAGAAATACAACACAGACCAGATTGCTGGAAATGTGGCAGACGCAATTGAAGCCGAAATGAACTCCGGTAACATGTATTCTCTTGCTAATTCCCCGGCCTACACTGCATTCGCCAAAGAGGTTCTCAACACCTATTATACGACCGGTTCAGCCGGAAGCATCTGTAACAAGTAAATCAATCCAAGCCCTTTACGGGGTCCACATTGCGGTGGAGGCAAAAGCCAAGAGCCGCACGATGACCCCGCGTTAAGGGGAGACGTATGAGTATCAATCTGAATAGCCGCAACAACACCCTCTGCTGCAAGGTCAACGACCTGTACACCGCCCTCATGGCCTCTGAACTGCTGAACGACTGCGTTGATGACGTTGTCGTGATGCTCAAAACCTGTGTTGATTACGTCAACATAGTGTCGAGTCAGGAAGTCCAGATACAGCACGCGCGTTTCACGATGGACGGTGAGGAGTTTCGACAGTACGTCATGGAACTCGACCGTCATCGCCGTGCGTTGCACGAAGGGCTGATGGCACGGGTGAACTTTGCCAATCGTCTGTGCGTGAAGCTGAACACACCTGTTCTTGCTGAACGGGTCACGGAAGAGAACCGAGAAACCTATTTTGCTTTCGCAAAAGAGGTGGTCGATTCCTATTTCGGTGAAGCCATGCAGAACGGACGATTGCTCTAGGGCAACATTGTCCCAACCCGTTTTAACACTACAACTATGGAGGTATTTATTATGTCTAATAACAAAGAAATTATCTGCAAACTCATCAAAGCCAAGAACCAGGAGGCCAACAGCTACACAGACCAAACTTGCTACAATGCTGCCTACTGCTACGGCTATGTGGACGGCGCAACTATGGCACTGAACACTTTGAGCGGCGTACCCGAACGCCATAAGTGCTATGCTATCCTGTCCCATTATTCCAATGAAGATATCGGCACGTTTGACTCCGTTGCAATTTGCGGCGGGGTACATATGAGCTTTGAGTCGGCCAAGAAAGCGGCTGATGAAATGCTTGCGGTCAATAAGGAAAATGGGTGCCACGATGACGCCGTTCCGTACACTCTCGACGATTGCAAAGAGTTTGACGACCTTCCTCTGTACATTGCAGGCGAGTGGGTCAAGGACAAATTTGAACACTATCACAACTTTTACGCTGTATTTGAACAGGATGCAGCGCTGTAGAAAACAGAACGCTGGAGGTGCTCTTGTGTTTAAGGTATTAGGCGGCATTGGCCGTTCCGTTCCACTCTACAACGGCAAGGCTCGAATCCTTGTCAAGGCAATTATCCCGGTTGCTTCCAGCTACCTCGCTGATATGCAAAGTGTCTGTGAGGCAAACGGCTGGAAATCCGTTCTGGATGAACGCGGTAACCTGGTCGTCTTGTCTGTTGTGTCCATTGACGCTTACCGGCTTTCCGACAGCACCTTGATGACCGCATATCTGCACTTTGCAGAAACTGCGGCTCAGAAACTTACGGGCTGCAAAAATCGGTATTTGGTCGCTGGTGTTGTGTCTTACGATGCAGCCGCATAGGGAGGTTAACATTATGAAATACCACGGATTTGAATCACCCATCGATTGGTCTCAGTACCTTATCCAGAAAGCAGACAAACACGAATATGAACCGTCTGAGCCGGGGAAGAGAGTCGAGGCTTTACTCGAAAAGCTCTACCTGCCGCAGAACTCCTATTCCTACGCAAAGTTTCCTCAATGGTTTGCGGATTCCTCTGACAAGGGGACAGAAGAGGAACAGGTACGGTATGTGATGAATCATCTCTGCCCGAATCTGTACCACTTTTATAAAAATCCGACGCAGAAAGATTTTCGTCTGGGGCCTGATGTTGTGAACCTCATGGTTCACCAGCATATGTGTGAGAACACACAGGCGACCATTCTGAACGAGGATGGTTCTCTTTTTCAGGATGGGGTTCATGATACTCACGAGGAAATCCTTCTGCTGACGTTGTTCTTTGAACACGAGTTCAACGATATGGATATTCGGTGCGCCCGCGTATCGTATACCTCATCGGACGCTGAAATCAAAGCCTGCTTCCTGCACGCGGTTCATAAGCGGTTTGGCTTAATGGACCCGGCAGCGGAAAGGCTTTGGCTCAGCAACAAGTCTAACAAAGTTTACCTCATTAAAACAATCCACGGAATCGCTTGAATACATATCAAAGGAGTGCAAAACTATGAAATCTGATACCATTCGCAACGACTACGCTGCAGCTCGAATCTCTGCCATATCCGCTATTATCGCGGCGGAAGCAATCGGAGTCCCAAAGCGGTCCCTGCATCGAATATCTAAACCAACTTTCTGGCTGGACACAAGGATATAAAGACGATTATTTCGTTGTTTTTGTACCTTCCGAAACCTAAAAATCTCTGCCCTTGACCGGATTTTTCGGCCAGGGGCATTTTTGTACATATGTTTAGTGAAATCTAAACGGCTGACCGCTTTCTGGACAAGGCTTTCGAGTATTCAAATCGACTCTGGATTTTGTTCCAGGCTTGTTTTGTGCAATATTTACAAACTTTCTTTATTATGGGCGGTCGATTTGTAGTGTTGCTATCTAGCGAAGGTGTGCGAATTGCAGACAATGAAAGTATGGGTTAAAATCCCAACACCTGAATACAAAATCAGAAGGACACATCAATGCTAAATAACAGCTATACAAAAACGAATACCATCTTCGGACAGGCGCTTGGATGCACTGCCCTTGATGACGCATTTGTAAAGCTGCTGAGTGATGTAAATGCCGATGGCGTGACTCAGTTCCTGATTCGGACAAATGGCGAAGAGAAAATGAAGACCGTTGCCCAAATCAATTCTGAGTCTCTGGAAGCGGGTGTTCGTGAGCGCATCTTTGATAAAGTCAGCCCGAAATATGGGACCCCGACTTATTGGGATACCTCTACCAACATCTACTTCTCCATCAATACGTTCCATCCTCAGAAATCTCTGCGCGGAAAAGGTATCCGTCGTAAGGCGGATGTCGAAAAGCTGCGCGCTCTGTTCTTTGACATTGATTGCCACGGCGAAAACGCACCAGCTGACATCAGCGACCGCATCGGTGAACTTGTACTGGATGCCGTGAATCATCATGAGATTCCGGACTGTGCAGTTTCTAACAGCGGCCGTGGTGTTGGCTTGTTTGTGTTTCTTGAACCCTGCAACCCAAACAATCTCTCTTACGGCTTGGCCTACAGCGGCGTACATAGAGCAATTTCTCTCAAGCTGAATGAGTTGATTGAGAAGGCCCAGTTCACGGCAAATGTTGAGCTGGATAAGGCGGTTCATGAAACCAACCGCGTTGCTCGTCTGCCTGGTACTTATAATACCAAGGCAAAACGCTGTTGTCATTGTATTCGGGTCCCTGAAGACAAACCCTTCAACTTGCTGAAGCTCGCAGACCAGTATAAGGTTCCTTATCGCTTTGCCGATGAGAAAGTTGCTCCGTCTGATGCAAACTTCAACAAGACTGAGGGCGAAATCTTTGAATGGGCTAAAAAGCGCTTCGCGGCAATGTGCGTGCGCTATCCGCATCTTCTTGACGTTCTGAACAATTACAAAGAGAAGGAAGAACGGAAAGCAAACTTCGTCTGCCGCTTTGAACTGGCGCTTCGATACCTTCAGGCAAATCCGTGTGGCGAAGGAAAACGTCACAGCACTCTCTTGGCTGTACTGTCCACCTGCTATGACCGTGGCGGTCATCCGGATATGGATAAGGCACAGCTCATCAACTACACTTTTTCTCAGCCCCTTTCTGACAAGGAAGTTGCGCATCTCGTTTCCACCTGCAAATACCCTTGCAAGAACTCGACAATTGAAGTACTCTCCGGCATTCCCGCAAGTGCTCTCAAGAATCCCAAAGCCAAGGCGGAAGGGAAGAAGAGCGAGAGCGAATCTAAGCCAAAGCGTTACGAAAAAGGCGAAATCCCGCCTCCGATTGCAAGCTCCAAGGCTGACCGTTACATGCTCGGTGTCCTCATCAACCACGGCGTCATTCCCGACCTCCGCATCCGGAACCATCGTCAAAAGTACGAAGCTCAGGAACGCCGGAAACAGCGCATGGTCATCTATGACCGTATCCCGGAACTCTATGCTTCCGGAATGTCCGTTCGTGCCATTGCAAAGGAACTCAAAATCTCGGTTCCCACTGTATATGAGCAGGCTAAAGTGCGTGGTCTTGATATCGTGGAGAAGGAACAGCAGGCATTCCGCGTCAAGAACCTGACAGCTCAGCGACTCGTTGAGATGGGATATCAGAAGCAGAAAGTTGCTGAACTGATGGGCGTCAACCGGAACACGGTGTTCAACGCTCTGAACCGGTCTTTTGACTCTGTATCTGAGGAAGACCTCATACTCGTTGACAAGGCGGTCAATAAGCTCGTTGGTCACGTCACGGTTATCGTGGAGACTCCCGAACCACAGACGGCTGACGAGCTGGAAACGGCAAAGCCGCAGGAAGCTAATGAAGCTGCTGAGGCGGTTGCGACCGTCAAGGCTGCTGACAGTACCGAGACCGTCACTACCGAGAAGGAGTGCTCTTCTAAGGATGACGACGAGCCGGACGGCAATGTACCTTTTGCTCCTTTCAGCGATGCGTACAATCAGCTGTGCTTTGAACCTCAATCCCACAAAGGTTGGCACTCCGTCAAGGATGCGTTGAACAACTACGCGACCAGCTGCTGCTCTGCGATAAGTCAGCTCTGGGATGGCGTTGGCAAAGTTCAAAGGCACTTTGACTACGGTCGAGCGCAGCAAGCCGCAACCTGAACCTTTTTAGTACCTTCACAATTTGATACTATCTCTTTTGCGCGAATCGAACCTTAAAGGCTAAATGCTGGAAATCATCTCAATTTGAACCTGTATTTCAGGCTGGCAAACGGATACGTCCTTTTAAGAGCGAAAACACAAGTCTGCCGGGTTGATGTTGTGCGAAGTTTGAAGCGAGTCTTTTCCTTTTGTGCAAAGTCCAATCTAATATTGACAGTCCCGGTGAGGCAAAATTTAGACTCACACGTTCGAGAAGGACACGCCCATTTATGAGTGAGAACAAAATTCCCGAACAGGCTGCGGCTCAGGAGTCACGCTCGCAATGCCGGGATGCTGGTAGAGGATTTCACGGACCACAAATGCTGGCAAACGCTACAATATTTTCGCGTTCATGCTGTTATTTCAAAATTTCAGGATAAGTGTACCCTTTCGGAGGACACGCCCGCTTGCGAGTGAGAACGAAATCTAAAGGGACCTGACACAAATGCCGCCTTTTTGGCGCTGATAGCTGAACTGCGGACGGATGAAGTGGCCCACGTGGCGGCCATGACGGCTTTCCCGACCCGAAAAAAATTTGTCGGCTGGACTGGTAATAGGAGTCCAGAAGCCCGATTTCTCCTGAAAAACGGACCCCGCCCAAGAATGTCAAATGAGTTGGCAATGTTTTTCAGGCTTTTGTTCGCGTCCCCTTAGTAGAGCTCTATATATATACAAGGGCATTGATAAGTAAGAGAAACTACTAGATTTGAACTGAGAAGGATTGGCTTAGAGTTAGCTTAGGATTGCTTAGGATTAGCTTTGAGTTCCTTGGGATTGGCTTTGTCATAGCTTTGCCTTAGGAAACCCACTATTCCTTAGCTGCAATTTGGCGGCCGTTGCGGGTTGTTGCGAATTGTGTCCACTGCCGTCTGGAGCGTAGCTGCCTTGCTTTTGGGCTGGTGCTTCTTTGCTCCCTGGCATTCGCGTAGTTGCTCATCCTACGTCCCGGGTCTTAGCTTGCGTAGCTGCTCCATTGGGCTTCGGCTGCCTGGATTCCTTGCTTCTTGCATTTGTGTCTAAACTGCTAACAATTCGCCCTTCGCATTGAGGGCATGTTCGGCTCATGGTATAATTAAATCATAGCAGGAGGAGCTGGACATGAAGCGATATCGGTACTTGTGCATCTGCAGAAAGAACAAGCAATTCTGCCAATACGCCTGCATTCACCGTGTTGCATTTTCCAGATTCCCATTGTGGCGGGTTCCGAAATTTTGCTGCTTGAAGCGGCTTGGGACCTGTACGTACCAAAGCGTGCGGAAGGTGATTGTGTGAGCAACAGCATGATTCTTGAACATCTCGATGCCTGGCAGGGACAATGCCTTGTCTTAACCATTGTGGTGATTCTTGCTATCGAATGGCTTGGCCGGAACTTGAGTCTCTGGCTTGTCATGAAAACTTTCGGCACAAAGACGGCAAGGTTCTACGATACCCGCATTACGGCAATCGGTGTTATCCACCATGAGCTCTCCCATCTCCTGGTTGCCATCTTCACCGGTGCTCGAATCGACGGCGTGAAGCTCTACAAGATTTTCCAGAAACAGGATGACGAAGTTCTCGGCTATCTGAACTACACGCCACGCGGCCTTTATCCGTTCCGCTGCATCCAACAGACCCTCATCGGCATTGCACCGGGAATCCTCGGCATGGTTCAGATTTGCACCATGAGCCAGCTGCTTCTTGGGTTCTGGTCGAGTCTTGGCAATGACTGCTTCAAGCATCCAGCCATCTGGATACTCGCAATCGTCATGAGCCAGATAGCATATCATTCCTGCCCGAGTCGGTACGACATCCAGGGCTCGTGGTTCTGCATTGGTCTTGTGGTCTTTGCATTCTGTCTGTTCCGGGACAATATCTTTCCCACCTGGTTTGCCTTGCAGGTCATCCAGTGTGTGGCGTTCGCAGTTATCCTTGCATCCGCTCCCGTGATGCTGCTGAGTATCATCGTGATGGCTGCTAAACTCATAAAGCACCTTGTCTTTGCTGGAGGTAAACGAATCTTTGAAGTTTGATAAACTCTATCTTCGCGTTACGGCTCTGCTCAATGGCCGCGAAGTTCATTACGACTATGTCATCAGTCCGAACGCCGATGACCTGACCGATGAAAAGGCCGACTTGATGAAACAGGAACTCTCGGAATCTCTGCTCAAAGACCTTCCGGCTGGCACCAAAATCCTTAGCACTGAGTTCATCCCGGAAACGGAGATGATTGCTCCGATTTTCGACGGAGACCGGGTCACTTCATGGCGGTTTCTCGATTACGTTGCAAACATCCTTTCTCCCGAACCTGACATGAACGGAAACCTGCATCCGAAATTCACCCCGCTCGCTGTTGTGCGCGTGATGGTGGACAAGGATGTTTCGTTGATTCAGCTGGAAGAACGGGAACGAATCCGAATCATGGTCGGGAACTATGTCATGGAATTGACCAAAGCTCCGATTTACGCCATACAGCAAATTACGCCGGACGATTACTGGCGTATCCTGAAAGGCATCGGTGTGATGCGAAACTTCCCGACCTCTCAGAGAATCCTCGTGAAGGTCGTCTCCTTGGCGGAACTCAAACGCTGCACGGAACGGCGCAGGAAACGGTTCGAGGAAAACGGAAAGGGCTGAATCAACAGCTTGCCCCTTGCCTGTACGTTCGCCGGAACCCTCACACCCCGCCCACCAATGCATCGTTCAGAACGTCTGCAGTAACCTTGGTGAGCCTGGTTGCTAAATCTTTTGGCAGATACTTGTATTCCATTGCGAATCCCGTACACTGTGAAGTATCGTGAATACCCACAAACCTGAAAGGCGGTTTTTATCATGCTGAAAAATATTCTTGCCGTGATTGGTGCTGTGACGGTTGCTGCTGTTGCTTATGTGGCTTTCAGCGACCACGTGATTGTGAAAATCGAACCCGATGAAGAAGGCCCTGAGGACCCCGAGAAGCCGGAAGAGCCGAAAGAAGTTGCTAAGCCTTCCGAACCCAAAAAAGAAGACCACAAGTTGACCTTCGATGAGCTTGTTCGCAAGATGGATAAATCCGAGGAACGCTTGGCTAAAGCCGAAGCAGCAGCCACCGCCAAAGACGATGACAATGATGAGGATGACGAGGACGATGAGCCCGAATCCAAAGTCGAAGAAGTCAAAATTCAGGATGACTCGGCTGAAACTGAGTGACAAGGAGTAAAAGCTATGGACACTGATACTCGTATTTCCGTGATTGCTGGACGGCCCGGAGCCGGTAAGACCCGCTGGGCTGCCAGGGAAGTGGTTGAGACGCTTCGCGACGTGAACAACGTCGTCATTTACATCGGCTTTGACCGGGAGTTTGAGCGTATCTGCCGGATGGTTTCGGACACCTATGGCAGCAAACCTCACGGCAAGCTCCTCTTTGCACTGCAGGATGGCGCAGGGGAAGCAATCGGAAAGGCCGTCGATATCGCCAATAACGGGGAATCTCGCATGTTCTTGGGCAATGAGGATGACAACGAGTACCAGAACAATCGGCGGATGGTGTTTGTGTTCTATGACCAATGCCGCCATGATATCTTCAACGGCCGTCGAGACCTCCTGAGAGCGGCTGCCAGGGCCGGGGTTCATGTCAATGTCCTTTGCCAGATTTTCAGCCAAATTGACCGGGGTGATATCAATTGGCTGAACGAATACTGCACGCCGTTCGTCATTTCGAAGTCCCGTGAACCGCGCCTGGCAACGCAGGAAGAGATTCAGGAAAAGTACCGTTAAGCCATCTGAACCATCTGTTGCCGGAGAACGGAAACCTATTTTCGCTGTTGCGGGAAGTTTTGCTGGCGTATATCATAAGCTGCACGGGCGGCCGATACAGGATGTCAGCCGGTATGAGACAGTCATCAATGGCTTAGACTAGAGAGGACGACAATGGCAAAGACACTGGTTATCGCTGAGAAGCCTTCGCTTGGACGCAGCATTGCGTCGGGACTCACCTGGTGGAGGAACGAACAGTTCACACGGCAGGGAAAAGACCGGAATACATGGCTGGAAAGCCAGAATTATATCGTGGCTTCCTCCGTTGGACATCTGTACGAACTCATTGACCTGGATGCGTATTTTCCGGATTATGAGCCGGGGAAAAAACATTCCTGGACGATGGAACGGCTTCCGTTCTTTCCCGACAACTGGAATTTTAAGTTCGAGGGGAAGGACAATGTCAAGGGCCTGATTCGAACTATCAATAGCCTGATGAACCGCACAGACGTTGATAAGATTTATAATGCCGGAGACCCTGACCGGGAAGGTCAGCGGTTGGTTGATGAAATCATCCATTACGGCCTCAAAAAGCCGAAACCTATCTATCGACTTTGGCTGCCTGATACGACCAATAAGACCGTCAAGCAGGCGTTTGAGACGGCAAAACCCAATGACGGGTATGCGGATTTTTCCTCCTCTGCCGAGACTCGCAGTGAGATGGACTGGCTCTTGGGAATTGAGCTGACTCGGTATGTGTCCGTCAAGGCAGGCACTTTTATCCGCATCGGACGCTGCGTCTGCCCGATTGTTGCCCATGTCATCGAACGCGAGAAGGCAATTCGGGATTTTGTTCCGAAACCGTACTCCGCCGTGTCCAGCAAGGAGAAGACGAACGGTGAGGACATTGAACTGACCAGTAAACGGACGTTCGAGGAAGGCCATGAAGCCGAAGCTCAGGCGTTGGCGGATGCCTTCAACCAGGCGGGCGCAACCGTGACGAGCGTTAAGACGGAGCGCAAGACTGTCAATCCAGGTAAGCTCTTCTCGATGAGCGACTTGCAGAGCTTCGCCTGTAAGGCCGATAAGACCCTGTCTCCGGCAGATGTTCTCGCCGCAACGCAGGCACTCTATGAAGGCGGATTCGTCACCTATCCGCGTACTAACAGCAGCTACCTTGCCACGAATGAAACCGTCAAGGTGGACGCAGCCATCAAAGGTTTAGCGCAGAACGGAATTACGGGCCTTGTCAATAAGCCGGGCCTTAAATCGATTTATGACGACAGTAAAATCGAGGCTCACTCTGCTATCACCCCGACCGGTAAATGGCCTGGAGCATTGGCAGGAGCACAGAAAACGGTTTTTGAATGTATCTTGAATCGATTCTGTGCCGTTTTCTGTGCGGAGGATTGCACCGTGGACCGGACCACGATTGTCATTCATTGCCATGACGAAGACTTCATGCTGAAAGGCGATGTGCAAGTCACTCCCGGATGGCGGAGATTTGAGAAACCGTCAAATGGCGACAAGATGCTCCCGAAGCTCAACAAGGGTGATGCGGTAAACATCAATTTCCAGCTGGTCGGGAAGATGACAACACCTCCGAAACGGTATACGGTCGAGGCTCTCAATAACTGGATGGTCGCCCCGATGCGCGGTGCTGAAAAAGAAGATACCGAATATACCGATGCCGAATGGAAAGAGATTCTTTCTGACGCTACCATCTGCACCGAAGCAACTCGCGCCGACACGGTAGACCGGTGTGTCAAGAGCCAGTACATTTCCCTCAAAAAGGGCGTGTATTACGGTGAACCTGCAGGATTCCAGCTGGTCGATATCATGGATAAGCTCGGCATTGTTTTGGACGTTCCCGTGACCGTTAACCTTTCCAAGCAGCTGCACTCCATCAAGGACGGAAACCTGACCCGCGTTCAGGTTTTGGAGTACACCAAACAGACCCTTGAGAGCATCATGTCTAAGGATGTGACGATTGCAGCTGCACAGGGAGCCAGCAGCAAGTATCCAGTTCTCTGCCAGTGCCCAAAATGCGGCAAGGATGTTGTGGAAACAAAGCTTGCCTATGCATGTACCGGGAAAGACTCTGATGGAAAACGATGCCCGGTCGCAATCTGGAAGAAGAACAAGTTCCTTGAAGCGCTCGGCAAAGAAATGACCAAAACAACAGCAAAGGCTCTGCTCACAAAAGGCAAAGCTCCGCTCAAAGGATGCATAAGCGCCAAGACCGGCAAGAAATACGACTGCATTCTAACATGCGACTTTTCCGGAGACCGACTAGCTTATCACATCGAATTTGACGGCGCTCCAGTATCGTTTGGCAGCAAAGTCGGAAAATGCCCGTTCTGCGGAAAGCCTGTGGCAGAGACGGCAAAAGCCTTCACCTGCACGAACAAGTCTTGCGGCGCGGCGCTCTGGAAGGAATCGAAGCTGTATGGCAATGAGCTTGATGTTGATGCCGATATTGCCAAGACTCTTCTCTCCGGGAAAACCGTCGAAGCCACGATTCAGAACAAAGAGAGAACCGGCACACAGGATGTTGAGGTTGGGATTGAACCGTATACGGCACCCAATGGCAGAAAATATATCGGCCTTTGCATCATGAAAACCAAATAGTTAATTTGCCTCATCGCCTGCCCATTTTGGGTGGGCGTTTTTTGTTGCCAAGCTGTGCGAATTGCGTATGATTAAGAACAGTGATACGAAACTAAAAAATGGGTATTTACGAAATTTGGCGGTTTGAATAAAATCACTTAATTTTGTATGTATCACAGGCATTTGGATGTTTGTTGTGCCTATCGATTTTCCCAGTTGATAGCTCCGCAAGAGTGGTATTGCCTCGTGTAATACTACTCGTAGCAAACACCCAGCCAAGGGAAACACAACCTCCTGCTCCGGCAGGGGAGACTTATCGTAAAGGAGGCGGCGTATATGTCCACTGTATATGTGCTCAATAAAGACGGTAAACCTTTAATGCCTACGACTCGCTGTGGGCATGTACGCCGTCTGCTTAAAGAACAAAAAGCACAAGTCGTAACATCAAAACCGTTTACCATTCAACTGTTGTATGAAACCGACGATGTTGTGCAGCCTCTCTACTTAGGCATTGACCCCGGCAGAACCAATATCGGTGTTGCCGTTGTCAAAATAGACGGCACGGCAGTCTTTACCGCGCATTTGGAAACCCGTAACAAGGAAATTCCGAAACTAATGCAAGGGCGCAAAAAGGCCCGTCGTGCAAGACGCACCAACGGCAGACGATGCCGCCGTCAACGGAGAGCCAAAGCAAATGGCACCATTTCTAAAAAGTGCGTAAAGCAAACCACTGCTCAAAATGGCAGTGTCAGCAAGCGTGCAAAGAAAATTGGTGTCATCAAGCGTCATCTTCCAGGTTGTGAGAAAGAAGTCCTTTGCATCGGCATTAAAAACAAAGAAGCAAAGTTCAGTAATCGCGCAAGACCGGAAGGTTGGCTCACACCTACCGCAAATCAGTTGCTGCAGACACACATTAACTTGGTGAAGAAAATTCAAAAGTTTCTTCCTATCAGTGATGTTGTGCTCGAAATCAACAAATTTGCGTTTATGCGGCTGGATAACCCCAATGTTCAGAAATGGCAATATCAACAAGGCCCGCTCTATCAAAAAGCAAGTCTTGAAGAAGCTGTCTCTGAAATGCAGGAGCACCATTGCCTGTTTTGCAAAAACACGATTGACCATTACCACCATGTGGTGCCTCAACATAAAAATGGCAGCAATACCATTGGCAACATCGTTGGCTTATGCGCAAAGCATCACGACCTTGTACATAAGGATACCTCATGGCAAGAGAAACTCGCCAAAAAGAAAACAGGGCTCAATAAAAGATACGGTGCGCTAAGTGTATTGAATCAAATCATACCGGCACTGACGAAAGAGTTGAGTTCTCTTTTCCCGAAACATTTCTTTGCGACCAATGGCAAAAGTACCTACGACTATCGTGCAGCGCACGGCGTTAGTAAAGACCACTGGCTTGATGCTTATTGTATTGCTGGTTCCGTTTTACCGAATGATGCTTGCGATAACAATATAAACAGCCATGTGCCATACGAATTAAAGCAGTTCCGCCGTCATGATAGAAGAGCACTGCACAAAGAAAATATGAGCCGCGTGTACACGCTCAATGGCAAGTCAGTTGCTACAAATCGGCATAAAGCCATTAAACAGACCACTGACAGTTTGGAAGAGTTCCGTCAACGCCAACCTAATGATGTTTGCAAACTCAAGGTAAAAGAACATCATCCGGAATACCGAAATCCAAAACGCAACTTTCCCGGCTGTGTGTTTCTTGTTGGCAAGCATACTCATGTGATGCAAGGAACCAGCGGCTCACACAACGGTAAAGCGGATGGATATTACGACACAAACGGCAACTCGTATTCATCTGGTAAATGTAAGTTTGTTGCCAAAAACAAAGGAATTGTTTTTGCATAAATTAGTAGACCACCTATTTCCGTAAGGAATCCCACCAAAAATAATAAATACCCTGAAAATCAACGGTAGAAGGATAAACGCATTGAAGCCATATTTTATAAAAGTCGGGTGTTTCCTGATATTTATTTTCGCAATCCTCAATTTTTTGGGGCTGAAGCAAACGGAATTCGAAATCCGGCAGCTGGATAGCACGGCAAGAATCCTGACAACTCATGCGGAAGCGATACAGGCAGCACAAGAACAGCCAACGCTGAACGCGGCGGCGGCCGCCGCTCTAACGAGAGCCGATACCCAAATCGCGATTGCTTCGTTCTCAAATGAGAATGTAGCGGGGGAAGCAAAACGACTCGCGTCTCTCTGCAACGCAAACATCAAAGAGAAGTCCATTACGGCATCGGTGTCGAATGGCGCGGTTCTGGAAGAGATGGCGAGAAAACCGAATATGTATGGGCGGCTCGTGATTCCTTCCGTGGGAGTCAATGTGGCGTTGTTTGCAGTCGTCAGCCAGGCAGCAGCGGATGCACAGGACAGCGCTGCATATTTTCCGTTCAAAAACTATATGCTGGTTGCGGACCACTGGAATCAGGGGTTCTGGAAAATCAAGCGTTGCTCGGTTGGAACGAAAGCTTATATTTATCGCGGAACTTCGATACAAATGCTTACATGTACCGGCATCTGTCGCGGCGTGAACGCTGGTTATGATTTGCTGTATGAGGATGGGTCGAGCGCTACGACAGGCAGCGGAACCATCATGTATACCTGCAACGGTTCGAATTATCACGATATCACATTGACTTTTTGGAGCTGAGTTTTATGCAGAAGAATAATAAAAAGATGACATGCCTTGCGGCGATTCTCATGGCAGCACTTGCTGCATTGCTGATTTTCGCTATCGTTGACGCGAACCGCATCAATCGTAGTCTTTCTAAGCTGCAGCAAACGGTGAATTATGAAGAGCGGCTGGAACCTTTGCTGTTCTATGGCGCAACCGCTGAAACTGCCGAGACGGCTGCAACAGCCGAAACCGCAAAGACTCTGGAGCCGGAGCTGAACTTCACCGTGACGAAAAGCGGCATTGTTCCAGATGACGGCTCCTATGTTCCGGTCACGTTGGACGACGTGACTGTCTGCATTCCTGTCGCCGCTGCCGGGCAGGGCGGATGCACGGTGACCTATTGCTCCGGTAATTCCACTGCCGCAATCGGGGATTACAAAATTGCGTTGGTGGAAGGGAATACGGAAGACTCCGTTGTGACTTTCCAAAACGACGACAAGGAAATCCTGTCGGGGACAAGGACGATGGGAGAAGGATTGACTTTGACCGTTGCTGCTGAAGCCGAGGAAGGGCAGGAGACGGAACAAGAGGCAGTGATTGAAAAGCTGCTTGCTGATGCAGTAATCACCGATACAGCTCCTGCGACAACCGTGTTTGGAGAAACCGTAAAAGACGATGTCGTAATCGAAGCGGACGATGGCTATTTGCAGCTGCAGCTGAATGACAACACCGTTTTGGTATCGACTTTCTCTTTCAATTATGACAAAAACGTATTCTCTAAAACTCTGAATCTTCCCGGTGGACTCACCGTTCGATACGGGAACGTGCAGGACAAAGAGACCGGGTATATCCCGTTTGTCTCTTCGGTAAATAACCGCAATATCAAAATTCTTGCAACCAGTGTAGAAGCGCTGCAGGGATTCTTCCAGGGCTAATACGTTCTGAACCAATCTTTTACTGAGCCATCTGCCCGTTTCGGGGGGTGGCTTTTGTGTTGGCACTTTGCTTGCCAGTTCTTGCGATGCTCGTATCATTAGAAACTGAATCAGTATTTTTTGCGGGGAATCGGGTGAGGAGAACCATGAAAAACAACGGAGAAAAGCTTGAAGGGCTGATGATTGCGGCGATGCTGCTGATTTTTGTCACAAGCATCTGGGCGTTCAGGGACGCTCAAAGAATGCACGAAAAGTTGGCGGAGAAGGTACAGCAGACGCCGGAAACGGCTGAATTTGCAGAGTTTGTATCTCATTTATTGCCAGCAACGCCGGAAACGACAGAAATCACTCCATTTGATGCAAGTGACCCGCACATGAATTTTGTTGCAAGCAAAGAAAGACTCAAATTGACTCTCAATTCCTGTGTGCCGCTCTCTTTGGATGATACAACGGTCTGCATTCCGATACAGAGCATCGGTGAAAGGAGCCTGGTATCGTATCAGACGCAAGACCATACTGCCTGCGTTGGGGCCTATCATATGACTCTTGTGAATGGGCACAAGGAAGAAGGCGTCAACTTTCTTCTGATAAATGATTCCGCCTTGATATCCGGAACAAGGAACATCAATGAGGATACCAGCCTTGTCGTCACGGCACTTGTCAAGGTGAATGAAGAACAGCAGCAAACCAAAGTGATACAACAGCTTTTGGATGGAGCGGTTCTTTGCGATGTCGCACCGACCATCACAATCTTTGGCGTTCCAGTTAAGAACAATTCGATGATTGAAGTAGATAACGCTCTTGCCAAAATCGAAACGAATCAGGGCAGGGTATTTATCACAAGTTCGGCTGCTATCAAGGAACCCAAACCTCTTGATAAATCCGTGATTCTGCCATCCGGCATTGAAGCCAAATACAACAGCACTGCCCGAACCGGGTCTGGGGATATTGTTTTCGTGATTGAGCAGGATGGCTGCAGATATTATCTGTTGGCTCCGAGCGTGGAGCAGCTGCTCGGCGTGTTTGACGATTCCGAATCTAATTAGGGCTTTTCTTGTTGCAGCGCCTTGCGGAACAAGTACAATAATAGTTGTACGATAGATAACAGCCTTTTGGCCCAATGCGTACAATTCATATTCTGCAGCTAAATTAGCAGACTCACCAATTCGGTGGGCCTGCTTTTTTATTTGCAAGAAAGGAGTGCCGACAGCTTTCTGTCAACCATTTCCGAAAAAACAAATATCAATCAAGAGAAAGGAAAAATTGTATGTTTAACGCAACCTGCCTAATCAAGACCGACATCGATACCGTGAACAAGTGTATGGGGCAAAATCCCTACAATCCTGAGACTTTTCTTCAGAACTTTGCGTCTCGTCTGACATCTTTCGACGACCCTCTCCTCAATATTTACCCAACATCCGAGATTGCAGGAAACATCGAAGACGAGGATGTTATCCTGGGCCTTCGCGAACCGCAAAAACTCATTGAGTGGGCGAAAACCATGAAGGAACGCACGCAGTGCATGGCAATGGCTGAGTTCAGTGCAGCATTGCAGAAGCATAAAGCAGAAGGCATCGATATCACAAAGCCGATGTATACCTGCCTGCGCTCCATTGAAATGGATTCCAACGAATCTTATCTTCTTCGCTTCGCCGCTGAACTGCTCGACAACCATCCAAACCCGGAATGCGGTGAGCTGTTTTATGACGGCGACTCCTGGAAGTGTTTCCCAAACGGTTTTCAGCTGAAAGACATCGAAGCTCATGCTGAGGACTACATCATCATTCCGGGGCTGTTCTATGACGACTGATTGAAAACGAAAGGAATTTTATGGACTGGAAATTTATCATGTGTCTGCTCGTCATGTGCTCCACCACCATCTGGAAGCTTCTGGAAATCCTCACCTACGGTGAGATTCAGGTCCGGCAGGTGGATGACGTCATGACGTTGTATATGGCTTTCACCATCTATGCTGCCTATAAGGCTGGCATGGCAGTACAGGCTAAAAGGCAGAAGCAAACCGAAGAAAAAATCGCAACCACCTCTGATAAGCAAAAAGGAGAATGACTCTATGTATCAGCTGCAAAACATCGATTATCTGTACCGTATCTCGACTATGACCGGCTCGTCCAAGCTCGTTACCGTTCAGGCGGACAGAGACTCCCATGACCTGAACGATAAGCATTTCGTGATGCTGAATCTGTGCCGGGCAATCGTGAATTTCGCCAATGAAGGACACGTAATTTCGGCCGTCTATGAACTGGAACCGGACGGGACCTCCAAGCGGGTTGCCTATCGCGGCTTGCCGGAATACCAGGAAGCACTCAAAGACCCTGAACCGGATGTGGTTGTTGCGAAATTTGCAACGAACTTTTCGTCCGGCGCTTCGTTTGCCTCGAAATGCCGTGTGAATCAAAAGAGCCGTGAAGTGTTCGACATTGAGGCTTCCGGGACTCCTTCTGATAATGATGACATTTCTGAACGCCTTGTTTCGCTGGATGACGGCGAACACTGGCATCAGGTTCACTGCATTGATGATATCCTCGATGAATACGACGATGATATTGACAATGCTTTGGATGCTCTGTATTCCATCGAAGCTCACGGTGATATCGACGGGGACTACTGGTGTACTACTACCGATAAAGACCTGAGCGGGACGATTCGTGAGTGCCGCACTGAAATTCTTGTCGATGCGCTGCTTGCTCGCGGCTCTGAGGCGGTAGAAGAATTTCTCGGCTATCCCGTGAATATGTCGGAGGCGGAATGCGTGCTCGAAGAATACCTGAATAACCTGTCCGATGAGGATTTGGCAAACGCCTTCTTCGAAACTCTTTGAGTTACCGCTCTTGCGCAGATGTGCGAACAGGATATTATAAAAATTGTACGATAGATACCATCTACTAGGCGCGTTTTGCGTTCGTACAATTCATAATTTCGCTTGAAGGCGGACTTCCCATACCGGGAGGCCCGCCTTTTTGCATCAAAAATTACAGGAGGTAAATACCATGTTCAACATTATGAATCTCAACAACATCGAAAACATTTTCTACTGGACCGACAACAACGGTGCAATTTCTCTTCCCGGAGATACTGCACTGACGTATCGGACCGAATCGGACCTTCCTCGGTTCGTGGCTGCCGTATACAAGGCGCTGAACACCGATAGTGGTGTTTCAGAACGTGCTGTCACCCTAAACGGCCACTGCGGTTTGCTATTGGATGTTCTGTACGACAAGGACTGGATATCGGAGACTTTTTCAAATCTTCACGGCGAAATTCCGGACGTGGTCATTATGAATCTGTTCGGTGCCGCATTGCCTTGTCTGGCACAAGCAATGGGAAATGACATCCGTGCTTTGCTTAACAAGACGGAGCATTGTTCGAACTGCCCTGACCTCAGAATTCTGATTGGTCAGAACACTGACAAAGACGGCCATGAGCTTTGCTTCTTCATTCCATTTGGCGGCACAGAATTTGACCATGATGAACGAATCAGGTGCGCACATGCGGCTCGCGTTGTAGAGAATTATCTAGACAATGTGGCTTATGGCAAGGATGTGGAAGCGTACATCCGCAAACTCGTTGATGCCGCAAATATCAACACCACCACTTCTGAGAACACGCTGTCGGAATAAAGGCAAAAAGAAAGGATAAAAAGCAATGAAAGCTGAAATTAAATTTGCAAATACCAGCAATGGACCCAAAGCCTTTGTCAAGACATTTGACGATGATTGGACTCCTATGAGCACGCCGCTCAAGGCATACAAAAAAGACATGCGCAGCATCAAGCCTGCAGGTAACTACGAAGAAGGAAAAGACTACATGGTAGCCGTCAGCCCTTGGGTTCTTGAAGCATTTCTGAAAGCCAATCAGATTGATTATGTTCAGCTGATTCGCGGCCAGGACCTCAAGAATCCGCCCGTTGGCAGCGTTCGGTATGCGAACGAGAAGGAAGTCGTCTGGTACGAGTATTCTTCCGCAACCACCACACGCCGCTGCACGGACTTGTCCCGCGCAAAAAGCTTTGTTCAGGAATGGGTCAATCTTGATTGTCCTACACTCAAACGCTTTAGCACGAATCAGAAAGTGCTTTCCGTGAACGGCTTTGGTGCTGCGGTTCCACTGTTTGAAAGCCCGCTGGTCGATACTTCCTATGTCGATACCGTCATTGCAGACGATATTGAAGACAAGGAAATCGAAGGGCTTCGCAAACATCTGAACCCGGATGGCGTAATCTCGCAGCTGCTGAACAATGTTCAGAAAGCGAGAGCCGAGAAGGAAATTGACAAGGTGGAGAGCCGCGTCAAGCAGGTCGAAACCCAGATTCGCCTTTTCCTACGCACTCCGGAAATCGAAAACGAAATCAAAGACATCGAAACTGCTCATCTCAATGAGGAGGGCGGCTTTGACTGTGGTTTCATTTTCTGGTATCCGAAAGCTGATTCTCAGCTCGAAAAGGACATGAGCCTGCTGGTCGGTGCCAACAAGCGCAAGCTGAGCTGGCTCGACATTGCGGTTCCGACTTTCAGCCAGAGCGTCAATGTTCAGAGATATGGTGCAGAGCTTGTCAAGAAACTCGTAAAAGAGCGTCTTGGCATTGAACTCTATTATCATTCGGAGCTCGACTAATATGCCTGACATGAGAATTTCATTGATGAAAGGGGAGACAATCCCCAGAGATATCAAGGGCCGCAGAATCATTTGCTGCTTTTGCAATGACAAGGGGACTTGGGATACCAAGACTCTTGAAAAATTTGCAAAGAGATTCCCGGAAGCGAAAGAGTGGTACTTACATAAGCTGCCAGAACAGCTTCGGTATCCCGGTCAGGTTCTATTCTGTCCGGGCAATAACGAGAACACGATTGTGGCAATTATGATTTGCAGTACTGAAACCGCCGACAAGCACGGCTCGAAAATTCAGTTCCCGTATCTGTACGGGTGTCTCTTGCAGGCGATGGGCAAGGCCAAACAGGCTGAGGCTTCCGTTATCGTATCAAAGCTCGGAACCGATATGGTCGAATGGCAGTGGAGAAAACTTATTTGGATTCTGAACCATGCGGCGGAAATGAATGAAGGGGTAACGGCAATCGCAGTTTCACCCTATGATTTGTCTGATGTGTTCGTTGAACCCAAAAAGAAGAAGTCCACTTCCAGAAAGGCAAACCCCAAGAAGAACTTGGAGGATTCCGAAGAAAACGATAGCGAAGAAAAGGACAACTGGGATGGTCCGCAGGAAAATGGCAGAGACCAGCAGCTCAGCATGCCTGACGAAAAAGAAGACAAGAAATATAGTAAATACGATAATTTGCGCTAACTTACGAGCTCCTGCTGTGATGCGGGGGCTCTTTTTTTGTTGTCTTTTTGTTGTTCTTCCACAAAAAATCATTTTTTTGTTTTCTGGGCTTTCTTTTACTTGCCCATCCGTGCGAATCAAAGATAATAAAAACAGCAGCCTAAAAGTGGCACTAAAAAGTAGCAATTAAGAAAGAGGTTATAACGTCAACAACCCCGCCTAAACCGGTTCGCCGGTTATAGACGGGGCTTGCGGGGGAACCCGTAAGCCCGGTTGGTTAGCCTAAGTCTGCTGCTCCGGCGGTAGGAAAAACTACGTTGTGTACCAATAACATAGGCACCTTACTCATGCTCCACAAGTGGTAAGCACTGCGGACGGCTCGTTAAACATCTCTAAGGGTAGGAGAAGTGCGAACGTCATGTCGAAAGGCTAAAACGGTACAACAACATTGGCGATGTGGACCACAGGGCGCAAGCCCTGACTTATCGATTTATAACTATTATACGAAAGGAGCGCCTTGCATGAGCACTTGCGCTTGTGTTCTCAGTAAAAATGGCAAACGCCTGATGCCGACCATCCGTCTTGGCAAGGTGCGCCATCTTCTGAAAGACGGAAAAGCAAAAATCATTAAGCATCATCCCTTTACCATCCAACTGCTGTATGACAGCGAAGCGAATACTCAACCCATCGAAATCTGTGAGGATGTTGGATATAACTACATCGGCATCAGCGTGAAGAGCGAATCTCACGAATATGTGTCTGCACAATATGATACATTGCAAGATGAGAAAGACTGCCACGATGATTGTCGTAGAATGCGTCACACCCGTAGAAACAGACTTCGCTACCGTCAGGCACGTTTTGATAACCGCAAACGTGATGATGGTTGGCTTGCGCCTTCTCTTGAACATAAGAAAGAACTCAACGTCAACGTTATCAAAATGTATTGCGAAGTTATGCCAATTGCCCATGCGACTGTTGAAGTCGGCTCTTTCGACACAATGCTTGTAAAAGCAATCGAGGAAGGCAAAGTCACGCCGGAAGGTGCGGATTATCAAAAAGGCCCTCGCTACAACTTGGCAACCTTGCGGGAGGCGGTATTCTACCGAGATAACTACACCTGCCAAGTTTGTGGGCGCAAAGCCAACGAAGGTGCAATTTTGCACGTACATCACATGTTCTACTGGATGAGCCGTCACGGCAACAGTCTCAGCGAGCTTGTAACCGCTTGTGAAAAATGCCATACACCGGCTAACCACCAAAAAGGCGGCAAACTCTACGGCTTCGGCGAAAATATAAAGCTCGCCAACCTTTCCGGCGCGGCATTCATGAACACTGTGCGCTGGCAAATTGTCAATGAGCTTTACGCTGCTTTTGGAAAACCGTTCGTCACATTCACTTATGGTGCGATGACCAAAGAAAAGCGGATTACTCTCCATCTCGAAAAGAGCCATAACAACGATGCATATGCAATGGGCAGCTTTCATCCAGCTGACCGCTGTGCATTTGAACATTATGAAAAGGTGAAACGCAACAACCGCATTCTCGAAAGGTTTTATGCCTCGCAGTATATTGACATTCGCACTGGTGAAGTGACTACCGGCAAAAGCCTTTTCAACGGTAGAATCAACCGCAGCCATAAAAAAGATTCTGAGAACCTGCACAAGTACCGTGGGAAAAGGATTCGTAAAGGCTACCGCGCTCTACGCCGCAAGAAGGTGGCCCTTAATCCCGGTGATTTAGTTTCTCTCAACGGAGAAACTCTTATCGTGCATGGTACTCATACTAATAAAAAGGGCACCGTAAGAGTGGAATTCAAAACTCCATCGAAAGGTGGTAAAAAATCTGCAAGCCTTAAAAACGTGGAAATTGTAAAAACAGCAAATTCCATGCACTCTGCGTGGAAGAAAGTATCTTAACCAACTAAAGAAAGGAGTAGCAGGGTATTTGTACTAACTAAGTTTATTCCAAATCGATTCTTAGTTGGCGCATTCCTCACTGCCCAAGTCGCAAGCGACTATAGACGGTGTACCCTACGCACACATCTTATGGCAACTAAGTTTTATCTTGCCGAAATTCCGGATGATTTTCCGGCAACCAACGTCAAATTTGAAAATATGACCAAGCCACTGTTGGCGATTCCGGCCAAGATGGTTGATGGAAAGCCGATTACGATTGTCGGCTACATCAATGCTGGCCAGAAAAAATACAAAGCAAACGATTACGGCTTTGTTGAGTTCAATGACAACGGGGCCGATTTTGCGCAGTTCAAAGACGCCAATATGGATACTCGGTATTCCGTGAGAGAAAAGGTTTCCGGTGATATTCTCGGATACCTGCCGCTTGAAACCGGGGAACTCGTTGGCATTGTGCGTGAGAAGGAAAAACCGATTCTTCTTCTGATTATCGCGGTGATTGCTGCTCTCGTGCTGCTCGTTGCCCTTATCACTGCAAGCCTTTATAAAATGGTGAACAAGCCCCTTGATGGCAGCGGCAGCGATGCCAGCTCCGCAAGCAGCGAAATCGTGATTGCTGACGGCGAAGCGTATGACGGGACGATGGACAACGGCAAAACCGATTCCGAGGAGATGCGATTCATCGAATTCCCGGCATTCACGACCATCTATGTGAGCCCTGACAGTACCGTGGACCTGGTGAACCCGGAAAGCAACCATGTCTACTTCAAATATACGATTCTTGAGAACGATGAAGTGCTCTATGAATCCGATTACATTGCCCCAGGCCAGAAATACGCCTGGCAGGCATCGGATTACATTACCGGGGCAGGAGAGCACGCTGTGGTGTTCTCGGTATCTACTGTCGGTGTAGATGACCAACAGCCGCGCAATGGCGCTGAGTTTGCGGTCACGGCCGTTGTATCTTAACTGGGCTGAATTGCGCGACAAGCGCATTTTGGTAAACTCGCAAGGGAGATAAATAGTAAAAGACAAGGGCTCGAATCAGCTGATGGCCTTGCACATGGCTGATTTTGTGTCCGCAATCAACGAAGGAGGTTTCTGAAGATGAAACTCGCCAAAGCTATGTCGATGGCCCTCGCTTGTGCGATGGCCGCGACTATGTGTGCAACCTCCGCTTTTGCTGCAACTTCCGGCAGCACGAAGGTTAATGCCACTGTTACCCCGTCCTACACCCTGACCGTCCCTGAATCCATCACCCTGACCAACAACAAAGGCGGGAGTGGCACCTACACTGGTACGATTCCCGTCAACGTAAAAGGCGACATCGGTGAAGGTCAGTCCGTGACCGTTACTTCCACTGCACCTATCATGAAGTGCTCTGGCTCAAAGAACGTTACGGCTTCCTTTAACGGCACTCCTAAGAAGAGCTGGAGCCGTATGGAGACTTCTGGCCAGGGCACGACTGACAACTACGGTCTGTCTGCAGTCCTGACTCCTGGTGTTTGGGAAGGCACTGCTACCTTCTCCTGCGCTCTGGCATAATCAATCCCCATAACGCAACTGGGGTATCCCGCGCAAAACCGAAAAGCGGTCGGCCTCACAAGCAGGCTGGCCGCCTTTTCTTTTGAATACGGAGGTTTTACCATGAAACTGAAAAAACTTACAGCAGCGGCATTGAGCTCTGTAATGATGCTTGGCATCAATACAGCCCCTGCATTTGCCGCTACGAGTAAATCTGCATCTACCGCGATTACCGCAGAGGTCGGGTCTGGGTATACAGTCACTGTCCCTGAAAAAATCGCGCTGACCAGCACGACTACAGGAACCGGCACGTATACGGGTACGATTGCTGTCAACATCAAGGGAGATGTAGCAGCCAATCAAACGGTAACGGTTGCGGCAACTGCGCCTACGATGAAAGATACAGCAGGAAACAGTGTTGCTGCTACATTTACGTCTACCCCCAAGACAAAATGGTCACGGACTGACATGCAGGGCAATGGCACCACCAGTAACTATGTTGTTTCTGCATCCCTCACCCCCGGCAGCTGGACCGGAACCGCGACCTTTACCTGTACTTTGGCTTAAATCTTTGAATCATGCCGCTATGCAGAGGAGGGCATTATTATGAAGACATCAAAGAAAGTTCTGGCAGCCCTTCTGGCGATTTGTCTCAATACCGGAACTGCTCTGGCCGAAGTGGATAAGACTGCGACAACGGCGCTTGTTGCCGATGTGACTTCCGGGTATACGATTACGGTGCCGGAAACTGTTGCATTGTCGAAGAGTACGGACGGGTCTGGTACTTATACGGGTACAATCCCGGTAAATCTCAAAGGCAGCGTTGGCAGTAACGAAAAAGTGACGGTGACTACCACAGTGACCGATATGACCGATGCGTCTGGGACTAAGGCTCCCGTGACATTCACGGCAAAACCGAAAACGGTCTGGTCATACTCCGACTTGCTGAATGGCGGAACTACAAGCAATTATGTGGTTTCCGCGACACTGACAGCAGGCAGCTGGAAGGGTACAGCTACATTTTCCTGCACGATGTCATAATGCCAAATTCGAAAGGATGTGAAAATCTGTGAACATCAAAAAAGCGGCTGCGAGTTTTCTGTTTATGATTTTTGCCATGGTATGTAATGTGTCCATGGCATTTGCAAGCTGGGGTGGCATGGGCTACAAAAACTGCGTGCTGTGCGGCGCATTGGTAACGCCTATGCCTACATATGGTGGCACACAGAAGTACACTGAATTCTACAACTGTGAAGAAGTTGAGGGCCTAACATCGAGCACAACTCAACGATATGCCCTGAAAAATATGTACGTTGTCAGCAACGCAGATGGCGTTATCTGCACAAATTGCGTTGAACGTATTATCAGCGAACACAAAGGCGGCACGGGCGGTGAAGTTGATGAATCAGTGTACATCATTACCGTTCCCGAATCAGTGACACTGAGCAATGAAAACGGTGGCACTGGAGATTATGCTAACACCGTTTCTATCAAGGCAACGGGCGAACTGCTGACAAACCAGAAAGTATTTTTTAATACCTCTGCTCCGACCATGCACCGCGACGGCAGCACCGATGTTGTCTGCACCGCCACTGCTACCACTGCAACAGAATGGGACGCAACTGCTGTAAAAGGGAAAACTGCACAAACCGATTATTCCGTGACTGCGCACCTCACTCCAGGCGAATGGACCGGCAATATGGTGTTTTACGCTTCGGTAGGAGATACCTATACAGTTGAGGTAGGAGACAATTCTGTATTGCTTTCTCCCGCTTATGAGGATAAAACTCATATTGTATTTGAATCCGATAACCCCTCCGTGGCTTCCATTAGTTCGGACGGCTATATTATCGCTTCGGCAATCGGAACTGCGAACATCACGAAGACCGCATATGACAGTACCGGGACTCGCGTCATCTATTCGTCCAAATACACCATCAATGTCACGGCGCAGATGCCGTTGATGGATGTGAGCCGTCTTGCTTCTGTATTGACGACTCTTTCCTCTCAGGGAAAAAACATCACCGTTATTTCGTTCGGCAATTATGCAGTTCCGGGCAATGCAACGACCTATGACGTATCCGGCCAGGGTGACAAATCGATTGTCGCGTATGTTCCGACCACGATGTACGGCGGCTGGTGGTGGGGCATTCAGAATGGCACAGAGCTTCGAGTGACAGATACGAACCGTGATATGGTGGCGTTTGCTTCCGGTAACAGCATTTGCTTCAAAAGCGGTGCGTCTGACACTTCTACGGTTTTTGACAATATCAAGACCATTAACTTTGATGCAGTTGACACGACTCGCGTGACATCCGCTGCTTACGCATTCTATAACATGAAGTCACTGACTACAATTACTGGACTCAGCCGTTGGGATACCAGTAAAATCACGACGATGAACAGCATGTTCAAGGGATGCACAGGACTTAAAAGCCTTGATTTCAGCAGCTTTAACACCAAAAATGTCACGGATTTCTCCAGCATGATGTATGGATGCACGGGTCTTTCGAAAATCACGGTCGCGGATACTTTTGCGACAGCTTATCTCCCGACTCCGGGCTTTTCCAAGGGCTTTACCTACGTGAGCAGCAAGATGGGTCTTACCATTGCCGGAAACCCTTCCAGCGCTTTGAGCAGCTATAATTTCACTTCCGATAACCGTACCGTGACATACGATACTTCTACCGCATCTGATGATGAGTCCGATAATGAATTTCCGAACGAGGATTCCGACAGCACCGTAGCACCTGCGCCGACAGCTTCGATGAACGTTTCAAACCTGGCGCAGGCAATGACGCAGCTCAAGGAATCCGGGACTGAAATCAAGGCGATTTCCTTTGGCGGCTATCAGGTCCCGGAATCGGCCAAAGTATTTGATGTCTCTGGAATCGGCTCCAGTGCAATTCTGGCTTTTGTAAAAGAAGGCGAGAACCGGCTCTACGTCACGAATTCGGCTGGCGGAACACTTGTCTTTGGTGAGGGAAACAGCATTTCTTTTGATGAAAATGAGGCATTTGCCGACATTGAAAACATCGAGTATCAGAACGTTGATACTTCGCAGGTGACTTCTGCGGCATCTGCTTTTTCCGGAATGAAGAAGCTCACCAGCATTGGTGGATTAGAGAACTGGAACACGTCGAACATCACTACGATGAACAGGATGTGTTATCAGTGTGAGGCTTTGCAGTCTATTGCCGGGATGGAGAAGTGGGATACCTCGAAAGTAACTGATATGAGTGAAGCTTTTGCCGGTTGTCTTTCTCTCTCGGATGCTTCGCCGACAGATGGCTGGGATACCAGCAGCGTGACGAACAAAGAGAACATGTTTGCTGGCGCACTGTGCGAAAAAGCACCGGAGATAGCCAATGATACAGAGAACACTGATACTGGTGCGGATTCGTCTGAGGGAAATTCCGAGCAAGCTGAAAGCAAAGCAAAAACCAAAGAGGATGAAGGCGAAACTAAAACTCCGGATTCAGAAAACACACAACCTGATACATCTACGGCAGCATAAGGAGGGGATGAACATGAAGGCTATCAAGCGCTTTGCTATGCTTTTGGCAGTGCTGTCTCCTTTTCTTTTGAATGTGTCGTTCGGATTTGCCGATACCGCTACACGGACATGTTCGGTCTGTGGGCAGAAATTCACTGTGACAACCCCGGCCGCTGATGACGCCAAAACATTCGAGGCGTACAACAAAGTAAACTCGATTAAAGGCGTTGAGTCGGATAAGAGCGCTACTTATACCGCAATTACGGATGCAAATGTCTATGCAACGACCATTAACGGAAAGCCTCTGTGCTCGAATTGTCTGAGTACGATGGGCGCTGCTACTTCTACCGGTAAAGGATTGCCGAAAACGGCTTCCACTCAGCTGCTTGCGAGCGCAACGGCGGTCTATACGATTACGGTTCCCGAAACTGTTAAGCTGACAGGCGTTGACAGTGGCCCTGGCTCATATACGGCTGACATCACCATGACTTTGAAAGGTGATGTCGAGGAGAATGCGGTGATTGTGGTATCTGTGGACGGTGGAACCATGACCAACACTGCGGGCAAAACCGCTGCTGTCACGGTATCCAATCGGACCAAAAGCGAGTGGTCCCGAGCAGATTTGCTGAACGATGGAACGAGTGCAACTTGCAAAGTCTCTGTAGAACTTGACCCCGGGCACTGGACCGGCACGGCAACATTCAGCTGCGAGAAACAGTATAAGTGATGAATTTCTTGGAAAGGAGGGAACTGTATGCGTTTGAAAGCTGTAGGGGCAGAAATTCTTGCCGCGCTGACGCTTGCCTGTCCAGTCTTAGCGTTCTCTGAACCAATTGGTTCGGATGACGCTGTCATAGATGCCGATGATACGATTGCGGCAGATACACCCGACTCGGATTCTAATGACACCGCCTGGCTGAGCGCTTCCAAGGATACTTCAACGCAGGTCACAGCGGAAGTGGACAGCTTTTACACCTTGACCGTTCCGGAAGAAATCACGCTGAATGGTTCGGATGGTACTGGCATCCAGACTGGCACAATTCCGGTCACTTTAATGGGGGATATCCCTCTCAAGGGGACTGTTCGGGTTAAGACCACCGCCACGCCCTTGCAATCGAAAGGTGCAACGGACGTATCTATGACCATCACAACGTCAAAAATCGAATGGAATCGCACCGATATGCTGGGAAACGGAACAAGCTCTGATTATTCCGTGAGTGCAGTTCTCGCTCCTGGCAACTGGACTGGTACGGTGACGTTTGAGTGTTCAATGCAATAAATCTTACCAAGGTTAATACCGCTTGCTCTTTTTGGGTAGGCGGCTTTTTGTTTGGTGTGTGGTGGACGTTCTGAACATGACAGCCGGGGGATATCTTGTTTCCGACGCAAAAAGCAAACACAATATGTAGTGTTTTAGTCTTGTAATTTGCCATATATTGTGGTACAATATATCTACTGGCTCAAATGATAGCAAAGAACCTAAAGTTTGAGCATTTTCGTGTATGGCTATGAGACCGCTTCCTTCTACTTGAAGATAATATGAAATTATGTCAGCGGTTTCGCTCTCCGTCACGGCTCGAGAACATAACAATACGGCTATATATCCGCTTCCTTCATTTCTAGTAGAACAAGGAAGTCGGCTCGCATTTTTTGTGCTGCTGACTTCAACACGTTAGCGGATATGCTCTCCGTATCTATTACGTGTCTCATCCACCCGTGTCGAGTTTTTCTCGGCGCGGGATTTTTGTTTTGTTAGGAGGTCATTATGCTGACTGTTTATGATTTTAACCGTATCACGTTTGCTCATCATCGCGGCATCGTACCACCCATGCCCGCACAAGAAGGGGAGAAAGCGGTGGAGAAACGCTATGTCTGTTCAGCGAACATGAAATTGATGGAATACGGCTATATTATGGCGCGAGACCTCTTTGATGCCTGCTGCAAGGCGGAATACAACGACTTCCTCAAGACCTGGTCTGCGCTGTATGACTGCGTCACGGAGGATGGCAAGGCAATTTCTCAGACTTCTCCCATCTGGCCGAATTTTCCGGACGATGCAATGGAAGCCGACCTTGTGGACCTGTATATTGTCAACTTCCTCAATTATCTGACTTGCGGCGAATGGCAGCCAGACTTTGACCCGACAAAATTTTGCCCGGCACTGGACCGCAGCCATCTTCCTGCTGTGAAACAGATTCCGGCGTGTGATGAGGAGGAAATCTACCGCTATTCCGTACAGAGCATTACCGGGCATTCTCCTCTGTCTCCTGACGAGGCGTCCTGCGTTTTCGATACTCTGATGCATGATATTGATTTCACATCTGAGCTGATGGACCGCATGAAACCCAAGCATATTCCATGTAAGGAAAATCTTGCTCTGTATGTGTCTCGCATTATCTCTCGTCCCGAATGGCGGGAACAGGCATGCTTTCAAGACTTCAAGAGTTCCACCGATGTATTGCGCCTAGCTGCTGCAATGAGCGACCAGGATGTGAGTCTCTCGAAAACCCCGAAATTCCGGAACTTTAAGCGCGGTGAACGTCGTCAGCTGCTGGAACTTCTGGAGCACACTGATAAGAACGAGGGCTTTGCATTGCATCCCGAAGAGTTCAAGCGATTGGGCGAACGCCTGCATCCGGGTGATTACTCTTATATCTTCAAGGAAGATTATGAGATTTTTACGAAGATTCGCAATGGCGTTAAGATTGAGACATACAACTCCAAGCTCCAAGAACTTATGAAGAAACCGGTCAATGCTGAACTGCTTTCCGCTCACCTGATGATGCGGCCCGGTATGTTTGCCCGAAACCTGGACTTTGCGCTGCGCAACTGCTCCGATGAACAGCAGATGGAAAATGTTCTGTTCCGATTTATCTCGGTGTGCAAGAGCATCGAACCGCGTGTGCTGGTTCAGCTCATCAACCATTTCCGAAACCGCAACAATCCTGTGCATTTGGCAACCGGCAAGGCAAACGGCGCTGCCAGCAAAGCTCTGGAACGGGACATTGAACCTTTGTCTGAGGATATCTGCAAGCGTGTGGCCCGCGATATCTTTAACCAGCTGTGGCAGGTCCTTCGTGCAGAAGATACTGAGCCGAAGAGCGTCTACATTGACCCGAACTGTCATTGCAATAAACTGATTTTTCCGGATAATCCCCGCCAGGTCACTTCCGCCATGCGTGCTGCAGCCTGCGGCTCTCGCACGAATCTGCCGGACGGAAATGTGCTCCGTGCATTCCTTTACTGGAAGGGAAACGATGGCCCTAACCTGTGGAATGGCATCGACCTGGACCTCTCGGTTGTGTTCTACGGAGAGGAAAAGGCAAAGTTCATCTACTACGCGAACCCTAAGGATGGGACGCTCGGCGCTGTTCATTCCGGCGACCGCCGCTTCAGTGGTAAGAATGGAGCCGTTGAGTATGTAGATTTCGATATTAAGAAGTGCTTTCAGAACGGGTTCCGTTATGCCGCCCTCACTGTAAAATCCTACTCTGGGAAGAAATTCTCTGAGATGGAGAACGCTTTCTGCGGCGTAATGGTTCGGGATGGCAAGACGGGTGAGCAGTTTGAACCCGCGACTGTCAAGGACCGCTTTGCTCTCACTACGGATTCTGACCAGCTCGTTATGGTCGTTATAGACCTCATGACCCGTGAAGTCATTACGGTGGATAAAAGTGTGGCTCAGTTCCGTTTGTCTTGCCGGAATGTTGTGACAGACTATGCACCTACAGTAGCAGTCTGCACCTACGCGATGCAGCTGAAGAGCCTGTCTATCAAGGAAATGCTCGGTATGCGCTATGCACAGTTCCTGAAAGGCGACGACTGGAAGCACGCAAGCGTCATCGTGTCGGATGAACCTGAAAAGTTCAAGGTGACAGATAAGGATGCTCCTGCGCCGCGCATTATTAGCCCCTATGACATTCCGGGCATTTATGACCTGATTTTTGGCAAGGAAAATCAATAAAAAAGAAGCTGTTCTCCTGAAAACGGAGAGCAGCTTTTTCTTTGTCAGGATGATTTTGCAAGAGAAGCGTCGGCAATATCCTTTTCGATTTCATCAAACTGATACAGCAGAAAACGCTTGCAATTTCTTAATTGGATGTCTAACCGTCTTTTGGTCACCTTTTTGTCTTTAACCATGTCGAGATAATCTTTGGCTGGAGACATATCCGGGTCAAAAAGAACACATCCCAAATTTACCTGGCACTTGGCATACAGCTCACGCACTTCACAGCAGCGGGTCATATGCTCGTCTTTACGTCTCACACTCCAGCGAGCGGAACGCAATGCACGATAGCAGTTTTGCAATGCCGTGGTGCTGTAAATCCTTTTCTCTGCAGCCATCATTTCCCTCCGACTTTTTATGAGAAAATTATACCATATATTTATGAATTGACTATGACAAAAGGTGGCAAAGCCATCAAATATATGGTAAAAAACGCGAAGGCAAGAAAAATTTTGAAAAAAGTGAAAAAAATGCGAAAAAAACGTGATGTTTGTGCTTGCGTGGGTGTGCGAGTCGCAGATAATAAAATCAGTGGCTCAGAGCAGTAAGCCCCAGAGCTCCCTGATAAGGGCGAACTCATGGTGCATATCTGCGTCATCAAGTCATCACATGGTAGACTGACGGGCCTTGCGGTGTTGCAAGAATGGTCAGGCGAGGGAAGCGATGAATCCCTCATTGCTGCCAAGTACATCGTGTTTTGATGCAGTCAGCGTCGAGAGGACGCGGATATGCATGGCTTGACTTTTGACCCGATGCATGCAGGAGCAAAGGAATCAAAAGAGATGGCCTAGTTCGAATCCACTATTTGAAAGGAGATTACCCCAATGAAATGTTACAAGCGCGTTGCAAGCGCTGTGATGGGTATGGCAATGGCCGCCAGCTGCATGGCTCCTATCACCGCTTACGCAATGGAAGACACCAAACAGCCCACTGACAATACTGCTATTGCCAACCATCCCAATAACGAGACCATGCTGCACAGCACTCCCGTTTACCGCATCGGCGCCAAATCCTTCTACAAGGTGAACGACGACGGTTCCGTTGTCTACGCCGACCAGGATGCCGAAGGCTACACTGCAGTTCCTGCCGCTTATATTGCAGGCAGCCAGTATAACGATGGCGAAGAGTACGGCGTTTATACCACCAAAAAGGCTGATGGCACCTTCCAGATGCATTACGTCAAGATTTCTGACTGCCAGCAGACTCAGGGTGGCGTGAACTGGAACCACGGCACTGCTGATGAAGCTAAGGTTTCTGACGATACCAAGGCTGAGGGCACCGACACCGCCACCAACGAAGACCCGACGATGTCCACCCAGTTCTACATCTACCTGGACAACGACACCGAGATTCCTCCCGAGACTCCTCCGACCGAGGAAGAGCATCCTGGCGTGAAGACCGATGACGGTCGCGTTGAGTACGATATCACCGTTGCTACCGTGAACCATGTCAACATGAAGGCTACTGTTCCTCTGTACGTCTGCATGTACGGTTTCCGTTCCACCGGCAACGTTGTTACCCCGACCAAGGATGCTTACCAGCTGCGCAACTACTCCACCATCGACAAGAACAGCCGCACCTACATTGCCGATATCGTGAAGGTTACCCATTACAGCCGCATCTACGATGCCGACCACTCCAACGACGAGCTGTTCTCCATCGCTTACGATGCCACCAGCAAGACCTACACCTACTGGTACAGCGACCCCGCCACCCAGGCTGGCTGGACTGAGCCTGCCAACTACCATCAGATGGGCGCTGACGAGCACATCAACGCTTCCGGCGAGTGCTACGTCATCTACATCGATGGCGAGTGGGACTTCAAGGCCGCTGGTACTCTGACTGGCGACGAGCTGCGCCAGACTGTGAAGGCTATCGACCAGAACCATCAGCTGTCTCAGGACTTCATCATCGGTGATGGCGATACTCAGTGCAACTTCGGCAAGGCTTTCGCCGTTGGCGACAGCAAGACCGACAACTCCAAGCGTGAAGGTCTGGCCATCAAGGTTTCTGAGCTGCAGGCTGAGCCCGCAACCTGGCGTGTTGTGCCTATGAGCAACAGCGCCTTGAAGCGCGGCGAAATCGCTATGAGCATTGCTCCTGCTTCTGCAATGTACAACGCTTCTGCTATCGACCTGTCCACCTGCTCCGCTCCTCTGGACATCACCGAGAACGGCTGGTTCATCGCTGGTGCTGAAAAGGCCAAGGTTGCTCAGGATGGCGCTGGCACCGATGCTGTCAAGCATGACGATGCTCCGGCCCTGCCGCTGATTACCACCGCCAAGATTGCTGGTTCCAACGTCAACGACGCTGGCTGCACTCCTGTCGTTCGCGTGACCTACAGCATCATCCCGATGTTCGAGACTGGCGATACTCAGACTGCTACCGCAGGCGGCGTCTCCAGCAACCGCTGATAGAGTCTCCGGACCTAATATAAAGCAAGCCCAAATGTAAGGGTTGGCTGTCGAGTGACCTGCCGCTCGGCGGCCAACTTTTGTTAATAACAGCTCAGTCAAGTAATTGACGGAAAGGAATTGAATATCATGGCAACTACAATGACGACCCCTGAAAAGAATTCGAAGAAGAGTGGTAACAAGCTCCTGCATCGGACCGTTACGATTTGTGTGATTCTCCTGCTTCTCCTGTGCGTGGGTCTGTTCTTCTGGCACAATAAAAATGCTACTGCTTCCGACAACCGCCTGGAAGATTCGGTCGCTGCACAGCTTGGCCAGCTCGAAGGCAAGAGCGAGGCAGAGATTCAGGAAGAGCTGAACCGCGTCGTGGAAGAGGGTACAATGGCCATCTCCATCAACGTTAATCCGGTGTTTGATTCCGGCGATTCTGAAGGCACTCTCGAAATCGAGAATGCTCCCGGCAATAAATACGCTCAGGTTGTGAGCATCACCCTGGATGATAGCGGCAAGGAAATCTACAACAGTGGACTTATCCAGCCCAACTATCACATCCAGACAGATAAGCTGTCCGAGGCCCTGGCTGCCGGTTCTTATGACTGCACCGCTACCTTCACGGCTTATGATACCACCGATGCCGAGAATCCTATCGAGGTTGGCACTGCTGCTGCCAAGATTACGATTTCTGTGCTGTCTTAACGATTCGCCCCGGTGCAGACTTCGGTTTGCCCCGGGGCTTTTTTGGAACTTGTGATGCTGCAAAGGAGGCATTCCCGTGAAACAGCTTGCGAAAGTTCTCGCGTCTTTCTCGCTGGCCGCAACGATGTGTTTGGGCGTTGGCTTTGCAGCCGATTCTCCACATCCCGGTGAGCATGGCACGGTGGATAAGGCGATGGTTTCCGAAGAGACTGATAAGGCTTATGATGAGAAGCCGAACATGGGTACAAAGTTCAATTTGTATCTTGCGCCCGATATCCCTGAAACGGTTCCTCCCATTAAAAAAGATGTCCCCAAGATGGGTGATACCGGCATTCCTCAGGAATCCCTGCTCCAGGCCCTGCTGGTAGCGGGTGGCTGCTATCTTGTGAGCGATGGCGTGGCTGTCGCTTGCAAGGGTGGACGCCGTAAACCTAAAAAGACTGCGGAACTGAAAAACGCATAAGAAGAGCCCCGGTGCTGAAATGCATCGGGGCTTTTCTTTATATTAGGAGGTTTATTACCAGTTTACCGGGAATTCATAAATATCGTATTCGTTCGAGTAACGGTCAACTTCGTTCTTCTTAAATGCTTCCAGACTGTCATATGCTGTCATCGTGATGCTATATGCATGGCCATCTACATCGACCTCACCGTTTTCATCGATGATAACATTCTTAATCCAGAAGCCGAGAACTGCGGTGCCGGTTTCTTCAGTCTTGTCATCGATGTATTCGACTTCATAGGGAATGAACAAGTCGTTGTATTCGCTGGAGTAGTTGCGTTCTCCTTCTCCACTACGCCAGGAAATCATGTACCCGACATCAGCCCAACGCGGCTCACCAACATTTTCTCTCGAAAAGCCAATTTCATTGTGGTCAGCATCAAACACCGATTCTTTGTGGACGTTATAGTCAGACCCGGCGCTGTCTTCCAATCTGGCAACGGCAATCGGCTTGACGGCATCCAGAACGTCCTGAGTCACTTCGTCCACAGAGCGAATATATTTGGGTGCTCCCTTAACGGGAATCTCAATCGTGTCGCGGGTGAGTGCATATTTTTTAGCAAAATCTTGTGGAGCTTTTGGTTTTACATGTAAGGCGATGGTGTCGTCTTCGCTGTATTCCTTGTACGTGTCGAAATCATCCACATAATATTGTAGATTTTTAAGCGGACTATCTTCGGGGGCATCATTTATGAGGTTGAGTCTCAATTCAGGGATTGTCCCGATGATTTCAAACGAAACTTTGCCTTCTTCAGGATTTTCGCTAAAAATTGTTGTGAATATCGAATCATCGAACGGGTCTACCATTTCAGGCTCCTGCAAGCCGGATACTGTGATTTCCTTGCTTGCCGCTTTTGCAGTGACTTTGTATTCTTTCTGGAAATAATCGGAAATCTCAACGCTCAAAGTAACAGTATCGCCGTTTGACAGGTTCTCGGATGGCGTGACCTCGTAGTTCACTTCGCCCATCATGGCCGTTTCCGTGCGAGCTTCATCCATATCCGTCTGAGTTTTGCCTTTGTCGAAAACATCGGTTCCGATTTTGTTATAGTCAACATTGACAGTTGCTGTTGCTTGACCATTTATCCCGTCGAACGTGACATCCGCGTATTGCAGAAAATCAACGTTCTTGGAACATCCTGTGAGTGACAGTGCGAGCCCAGCGGTTGCCGCTGTAATCAAAAGTAAACGCCTTAACTCCTTCATTTCAAACACTCCTTTTTGTTGGATTTCTGTTGGCGTTGTGTTGTTTTCATTATATCATGACACATATTTGAGGTCAACATATTCGCGATAGGTACAACGAATGTAAGAAATATTAGGAATTTAGAAAATATATTGTAATTTAGAATTGGTATGATGGTCAGTGGTTAGTTGCCGGATTGTGCGATTCTCATACAATAAAAATAGACAATATCGTAATTTGCGCCACTGTGGGGTGTATCAATGGATAGTGATAACAAAACAAAACTGACTTGGGTCGGGGTTCTCCGACTGGTTGTTGGGGGTATCTTCCGACTCATTAGCATCATTGCACTTTTGGCTGTGCTTGGAATCAGCTATCTGTTGTTTCAAAATGCAAAGCACACCAAGGAAACGCAGGACCTCAATGTTCAGCTGGTTGAGATGCGTCAGGAAGCAGAAACCGAAGAAGATAACACGGATTGGTCCAAGGGAATGCTGGATATCAATTCCGATTATAAAGGTTGGCTTACGATTTACGGAACACAAATCTCCGAACCAGTCGTGCAGGGTGAAACAAACGAAACCTACCTGCGTACCAACATCAATGGCGAACATGCCGAGGCAGGAACCCTATTCCTCGATGAAACTACTGACCTGTCGCAGGATGGCAACCTTATCATTTACGGCCATAAAATGAACGACGGAACCATGTTCGGAACTCTGGATAAATTCGAAGATGAAGAGTTCTTTGACAATAACGGAACAGTTTGCTGGGAAAGTGAGAAGGGCAAAGAGTACTATCAGATTTTTGCGCTCTTGGTTTTACCCGGATACAGTACAGCCCCTGATTTTATCGACCTTCAAGCCTGGAACAACGTTCTGGATGAAGAACAAACCGCCGACATGCTCAACACGATTGCAGACCGTGCGTCTATCTTTAGAGGGGAATCCTTTAATCTTGAAAAGGATAAGTACATCTTCCTGGTGACCTGTGATTACAGCATCAACAACGGCCGCCTTGTTCTGGTGGGTAGACGGTTAAGTAAGAAGAGTGAGACGGAAGACACCACAGAGGAAAGTACAGATAATACTGAAGAAGCAGTATCTGAAGAGGAGAATTGCGAAAATGTTGAATAATTTGGCCGCCGCATTCTCGTGACTTTAGTCGTGGGAGGATTCACAACAAGGCCGTCAAGAAAACTCTGTCGATTCCAAGTTGCCTGAATGATATGGCTGAGCGAGCAGACATCAACTTCTCCGGGGTGTTGCAAGAAGCACTTAAAGCAAACCTAAATATTGGCTGATTGCGTTCTCACTGCTCTGCCAGTTGCCTGGTGGGGCATTTTTTTGCTTGATAAAATTTAATGTGATTTTCTGTATCGATTTGTTTACACTAAATTAGGAACAAAAAATCATGAATTTTGATAAATTCGATTGAATTTCTTTAATTCGCAGGGTATACTATTAAAAGGAAGGGAGTGGTATTGTGCTGATTGAGTTTACTGTGAAAAATTATCGGTCTTTTCGAGACGAAGCGACTCTTTCGATGGAAGCTACGGGAGCAAGTACGTTGAAAAGTGTGCTTATCCCATATGGCGGGATGCGAATTCTGCCGGGTGCTGCCATATACGGAAAGAACGGTGGCGGTAAGAGCAATGTTATCCGAGCTTTTTGGCTTGCGGTTCAATTCATCAGAAACGCACAAAAGACACAGCATGAGAAAGCAGCTATCCCCGTTGTTCCGTTTGCATTGAATGACTACTCGGCATCTGAGCCGACAGAGTTTTCGTTTGTATATACCTTGGATGGAATCAGGTATTGGTATGCCTTTTCTGCCACAAAAGAAAAGGTATATGCTGAGTCGTTGTATCGTGCACCGAAAGGGCAGAAGGCACTGGTTTTTGCTAGAGAAGGACAGGAATTCACCTTTACCGAAGAGAAGGCTCGTAGAAAGCTGATTAGTCAGGTTGTTGCCGAAAATCAACTGTTCTTTTCTGTAGCATGTACCATGAACGACGTTGCCTGCTCCAAAGCTATGACTTGGTTCCGGGAGAAAATTTATTTTTCAAGAGACTATTCGGATATCCCCCGGCAGCTGCTTGAATATTCGAACGACTCTAATATGCTGAAAGCGATTTCCGATTATGCGAAGGCTGCAGATGTTGGTATCGAAGATATGAAATTCGAAATCAATAGTAAAGAAATTAACGAAGAAGCTGATTTGCCTGCAAACATTCCCGAAGAGGTTAAAGCTGCACTTGTACAGTTCATGCACGTGCTTTCTGAAACCTCTAATAATTCGGAAACACACCTCAAGATGGGGCAGGTTAACGCAACATCCATGCATCAAGGCCAAAACAAGGACGGAACAAGCCATATGTTTTCGATGGAGCTGGCAGACGAGTCTGATGGCACAAGAAAACTGATGGCCATTGCTCCTGCAATTGAGTCCGTGCTGTCAAAGGGCGGCCTTTTGCTGGTAGATGAAATCGAAAAAGAACTGCATCCTGCTTTGGTTGAGTTTATAGTTGCCAAATTCCAAAGCAAAAAGACAAACCCTAATGGGGCACAAATTGTCTTTACGACACACAACACCGACCTGTTGAGTATGGAGCTGCTTCGTAAGGACCAATTGTATTTTGTGGATAAGAATAAAGATGATGGCGCTTCGGAACTCTACAGTATCAGCGATTTTTCCACTCGTACGACCGAAAATGTTCGCAAGGGCTATCTCCTCGGAAAATATGGCGCGACTCCCAATGTCGAAATTGAGGAGGTTGAATGATGGCTCGCAAGCTAAAGAAGTCCAAGGTCAGTATCTGTGTTTTCTGTGAAGGAGAAAGTGAACAGGCATATACCGATTTCCTTAAAAGTAAATTTCAAGATGTTGCGGTATTCAAGCGTCCATCATCTACCGGCTTGTTTGAGGAAGCAGATAATCGTTTTAAGAAAGACCCTAAATACCGGGATTATTCAGATGTGTTTGATGAGATTTGGTTTTTCTTTGATGTAGAAGAAAAAGATGTAGATAACTTGAGCAAACGACTGGAAATCATCAAGCGTTTGCGACGTCTTCGGAAAAAGCCACAGATTAGAGTTCGTCTGCTAATGACAACTGGATGCATCGAGTATTGGTTGATGCTTCATTACAGGTTGTTTGCCCCTCCGGTATTGACCGTTCCAGAAAAAGAACAAATGCTGCGACAAGTCATAAAAGAAGAACCTACTTACAAGAAGGGGAACTATATCGCTACGGCACGCATTGCCCAACATTATCCCACGGCAGTGAAGAATGCAGGAATCGTATTGCAGAATCTCTTAAAAGAAGGAATGCCCGGTCTGGAGGATACAGACGAGCGCAATCTCTGGCTGTGTAAGAATTGCAGAACGTTTTCTACTGTACAAGAAGCAATTTCTTTCCTTGAAAGTTTGAAATGCGAGTGATGCACCCTGTTCGTAAGGCAGGACGGAAATAATCTAATACAATTACATTTCTATCATTATAACAGCGTATAGGCTATACCGGTCTGTACGCTTTCTTTTTTGCATGAAGAACCGTCCCTCTATGAACTATACCAGCCTGTGCGCTTTCTTTTTGCCATATTTCGTCATAATCAATAAAAGCATTTATTGCTTTTTGTTAATCATGTAATTGACTTTGCAAAACAGTGTCGGTAAAATAAAGGTATTCGATAGACCGCATTAACAATCTGTGAACTTTTCGGGGTTCGTATTGTGTGATTACCACATAGATGGTATTATGCAATTGTACAGAAGGATAGGCGGCATAGAGTCCACAGCATCGTCGAGGACGAAATCCAAAGCTGCGTAGGGCTGACGTCGAACCTATTAGTTTAATGTGGCCCCCGGCACTAGACGCCGGGATGTAAAGGAGAAACTGAATATGAAACGTAAGACTATCATTTTAGCGGTGGTAGCAGCCGCTGCGATGGCGAT
>OHKK01000199.1_pt1 | contig 40583 bp, 50 predicted proteins | sample 1568811 | NCBI WGS metagenome assembly OHKK01 (sample SAMEA3879568, study PRJEB24766) | human gut metagenome | biome: human-associated habitat; feature: feces | place: USA | collected 1985/1987
AATACTCCCGCAATTCCAGCCAGTCTGTCCGCATCATTTACCGGGACATCGGCACGTTGGACAGCGCCATGCAGCCGGACGAGAAACAGCCGAAGCTGCTCCCGCCGCTGAGCGAAGTCATTCAATTCCCGGCATAAGCCGGAGAGAACAGGAAGAGGGAGCGGAGAAATCCGCTCCCTCGCAGAGGGGTGACAGTTTGTGTCCCTATGAAGGAAAATAGAATGGTTTCAAGGTTTTTCTTTATCCTAAAAACAATGTTTAGCCTTATTTTTAGCCTTGCTGTAGCGGCGCGCGCTCGCTGGCAAACCGCGCGCGTTCCGTGTCAAATATAACGCCTGCATAACATTCTGCATAAAAAGCGAAGGGCGGCCGCGTTTTGCGGTCGCCCTTCTTGTCGCCTTATTCCACGATCAGTTCCCCAGCGATCAGCTGCTGCGTCGTGTGCATCTGATTGATCAGGTCCTCGGCAGCGCCCTGGATCATGGCGTTAATGTCCAGCTTCGCCGCCTCCAGCAGCTGCACGGTAGGCTCCGCCAGCTTCTCTCTGGTCATGCGCAAAAGATCGGCTTTCAGTGTCCTGATCTGGTCCTCGGTCAGCTTGCCATCAGCTGCCGCCGCCTTCATCGCTTCGACGGTGGTCTGCTGTAATTCGCCGACCGTTGTCTGCGCCGCCTGCGTCACCTGGCCGATGGCAGCCTTGATGTTGGCCAGCTTGTTGTTCTGGCCGATCTTGGCGGTCGCCCACGCGCCTGCCAGGCCGATGGCCGCGATGGCAGCCTTCGCCAGAATGTCCAGGCCGACGTTCACCAGCTCCAGAACGATGGGGTCGGTAGCGCCCGTTTCGGTGGTCTGTGCGCACGCTGCAAGCGCCACACAGAGCGTCACCAGCATGGTCAAAATGAGCATCGCTTTCAGGGCCTTTTTGGTGGTGTTTTTCATGGTGTTTTTCCTCCTTAATTTTACCGCCTGAATGGCGGGATTTTATGATCACTTTTCGGGGGTGTTTGCGTCGTGGTAAAGCGACGCAATAATCACAGCTTTCAGCGTCTCGTGGCGCAGATTCAGATCAGTGGGGTTGACGTCCGCAGGGGTGCCGCCGTTGACGGCTCCGGCGTCCAGCAGCGCCTTCGCCTGCTCCTGCCAGTAGGCGGGCACGTCTTTCAGGTCCGCATAGGTGGGGTTGTCTTCTGCGATCACTTCGCGGATCAGCTGTTTCAGTTCGGCCTTGGTCATGCTGTCGATGTTCTCCTTTCCGTAGTCAGGGGCCGCATAGCCCACAATGTAGGTGTCGTTCAGATCGTACTGGCGGCGCTTCACGGCGTTGCTGGTATTGCCTTCGATGGTGTGCAGAACACCGTCTTTCGCATACTCCACCAGGCCCGTGTGGGTGCTTTCTGCGGTGGATTTCTTATCCTTGAAGAAGACGATGTCAGCAGGCAGCGGGGTGTATGTGCCGCCGCAGGCCGCCGAAGGATGGAAGACGCCCTGCGCCTTAAAGAAGGCCATGCCGGTGCTGCATCCGCAGTAGGGCTTCACAATGTCGCGGGCGATGCCTGCCAGATAGTTGGTGACGTAACTTACCCACATAGCGCACCACGCCGCATCAAGCGGCAGGCTCCATGTTTTCAGGACCTCCGTGTTGTACCACCGGATATACTTGTCGTCGCCGGTCGGCTCGCACACGCCCAGCTCGCCGATGGCCTTCTGGACGATCTTCTTGCGGGTGTCGTTCACATCAGGCGCTTCCGTGGGCTGGGCGGGCTTCTCCGGCTCCTTTTCAGGCTGTGCGGTCTCCTTGTACCCGTTCAGTCCTGCGCGCTTGATAATGGCCGCATAGTCCTTGTACGCGACGTCCAGATCGACGCGCCCGTTGATGCCCGCCACACTGCCAGAGCTGCTGCGCTGCCACATGCCGAAGCTGTAGGCCGTCGTCGGCTGGCTGGCCCACTGCGCCAGCCACAGATCGAAGCCTTTCAGGTCGTCCATGTTCAGCATGTTCTTGCACCAGTTGGTGTTGCAGTAGAACGACGCATAATAGCCCGCAGCTTCGATGGTCGTGCAGAAGGCCGTCACCATAGCGGTCAGCACATCGCGCCCCAGCCCTGCCTGTTTGCTATCCTCCAGATCGTAGGCGACGGGGTACAGGATGCGGCCCTTATACGGGGCGATCTGCTCCACTACCCACGCCGCCTCTCTGGCGGCCGCCTGGGCGCTTTTTGCGTAGCTATAGAAGTAGATGCCCACCTCTACGCCCGCGGCCAGTGCGCCCTCCACGTTGGCCTTGAAATAGGTGTCCATTTTGCAGTCGTTGCCCTGGCTGCTGCCATAGCCGACGCGGATCATGGCGAACACAATGCCGCTCGCCCTGACTTTCTTCCAGTCGATCTTGCCCTGCCATACAGACACGTCGATGCCTTTAATGTTCATGCTTTCCTCCTTACTCCGCCAGCTGGTAGAAGTCCCCGATCAGAGCGGGCGGGCGGTAGCTGTCTGCTTTGAAGAATTGTCGAAGCACTTCGTAGGTCTTGCCGTAGTCGCTGAATCTGTCACCGACGTTGAAGGTGTGGCCGTCCTCCAGATCAGCCCAGCGCGGCACGGTATCGTCGCCGCCGTCTCCGCCGCTGCTGTCCTCGACCAGCTTGTATTCGGACGGCACCAGATGCGGATAATGCGGCTCGTAGAGCGTGACGCCCTGCTCGTGGATCGGTGTGTAGACCTTGCCGTCCTGCGGGTCCCTGCGCTTCACGCCATAGGGGACTAACTCGCCCCACACGAAGTCCAGCACGGTGCTGTCCTCCGGCTCTGTGCGAAGCAGGCGGAACAGCGTCCTGGCCGCCGTACTGCCGGGCAGAAGGTCGCTGCGCTTGTAGTGTTGCTGCGTGGTGATGTAAAGGTCGCCGTTGCTGCCGACTACGGCTTCGTTGCGGAAGATCGGGTCGCCGTCGTCGATCTCAGACCAGACGCGTGCGCCGCTTGTGACAGTGATCGCGCGCAGTTCCGTGTCTGTGTAGTCGCCCGCGTCCTTATCTCCGGCGCGAAGCAGCGCCGCCTTTGCGCGTTCGACATGGACCGCAGGAAGGCCGGTCAGACCGCCCGCGATCAGTGCGTCGTGGGTGGCTAAAATCGCCGCCCACAGATGCAGCTGCTGCTGCGCTTCTTCCTGCTTGTTCAGTTCTCTGGCTGCTGTCAGATTCATGCTTTTCCCTCCTTACAGGTAAGAGCCGCTTACGCCGTACAGCGCGATGGTGTCGCTGGTGCTCGCCTTCGTCAGTTTCACACGGACGCCCACAGCCCACTTCGTTGCCGTCTTCGTCTTGTTCGTGAACAGGTGCTTGCGGCCAGGGGTGACGGTCTCCCACGTCGGCGTGGCGTCCTTCGCGTTGTTGCACGCCTCCACGGTCAGATTGTTCTCCGCGCCCAAAAAGCGCGCGGAAATAAGGATCTTTTCGGCCATGGCGTCCGTTTCGATGGCGTCGCGCTGCACGCTGATCATCGTGATGCTGCGGGAGAAGGTCACGACGCGCGTCGCGCTGTTTCCCGCACTGTCGGTGACGGTGATCGTCATGCTGTGTTCACCAGCAGCCAGCGCCGCAAACTGTGTGGCCGTCAGGCCGAAGGTGTAGGTCTTTCCGCGCTCCGCGTCCGCAATGGTGCGCACCTCGCTGCCGTCCAGCGCCTCCACGATGGTCAAGGTGTCGCCGTTGTCCACATCGCCCACGGTGTAGGCTCTGGATGGGGGCGACGTCACCGCGCCCAGGTTGGCGTCGGCTCCGGAAACGGTCGGGTCGGCGTTGTGCGTTACGGTCTTGGCCTGGCTCGTCGTATAGGTGCTGTACGCATCCTTGCTATCCTTCGCGCGGACGCGCCACTGTACGCTGTCCATCGCCGTGGTGATGCCGGTGTCGGTAAAGCTGGTGTTGCTGCCGGTGTAGATCGTGGCCCATGCGTTCGTGTTGTTGCTCCAGCGGTCCAGCTGGTAGGTGATGTCGTCGCTTTCCGGGTCGGTGGACGCCGCCCAGCTGATCGCTGCGTCTTTCCCGCTCTTTACGCTGTCCGGTACGGTGATGCCGGGGGGCGTAGTCGGGGCCTGATTCCACTGAATCGTGTAGTAGCCTTCGGAGTCAGGCTCGTCAGATACCAAGGTATCAGAGGACAGATTACAAAGCGGCAGGACGCCGACGTAGCCGTCGTACGCGTCGGTGCTGATCCCGCTGCCGTCCGAATAGACGCTGCGGACGCCGTGCGCGTTGCCAGAGTACGGGGACCGCGGCCGCCAGTACCAGTTGTCCGCGCTGCTGGGGTTGTTGGTATAGTTGCTGTTTGCGATGGCCTGCGGCGTGCAGGTGCGCAGGCGGGAGCTGTTGTTGCTGTTGAACAGCGCCAGAAGCGATCCCTCGGCGATGCCGTTCTCAGAGCCGAGGCCCACTTCCTGCTTGGACGGCAGGAAGAAGTCGTCGGTCACGGTTTCGCTGCCGCCGCCGTCCGTTGTGGGCTTCGCCACGGTCAGCGTGGTTGGCAGGATCGCAGCCAGGAACTGTGGAGAAAAGCCGGTCTTGAAGCCCGCCTCGGTGTCGTATGCGTTGTAGCCGCTCCAGACGTAGCTGGAACCGGGCGCGCGGTCGTAGCTGTGCTGCGCCTGGTACCAGTTGGTGCCGGACTTGTTCAGCCACTGGCGGATATTCGCCAGGCTGTAGCGGTTGTTCCCGTAGTTCTGTCGGTCGCTGTTGCCGCCGCTCTCCTTCGCGTCGAAGGCTTTCAGGCACAGGATCTTTTCCGCGGCCAGCGTCGTGCTGTTTGCGGGATAGCCCGCGTGATTTTTGTCCGCGATCTGGAAGCCCACGGGGACGCCGTAATACTTCGACAGCGGGTCGCGTACCTTAGCACCCACGGCCAGAGTGCTGATCTTCTTGGACATGTTCGGGTCTCCTTTCAAATATTGATAGGAATTGCTGATCGTATTTTGCCACCAGCTGCCTGCAATCCCCGTGCAGGGCATGGGCGCGCCAGCTGGTGTAGCTCTCCGCGATCTTCTCGCGGTCGATCTCGCCGCGTTGGTAAAGCGCGGCATACTTTCGCAGTTTCCGCTTCATGCGGTCTCTGCTGGATTTACGCACCTTGCGGATCACACGCCCGGCGTCGTCGATGTAGGTGTGGAAGCCCAGGAAGTCCAGGCCGTTGCGCAGCGGGAAGATGTTTGTCTTTTGATTCAGCTCCAGCCCGCGCTCGGCCAGGTGCTGCCGGATCACCACCAGGGCCTCCTGCAGCCGCTGCTTGCTCTCGCAGATGATGTAGAAGTCGTCCATATATCGGCCGTAATACCGGAAGCGCAGCTGCTCTTTGCAGAGGTGATCCAGCTGATTCAGATATAGCAGCGCGAAGATTTGGGACGATTGATTCCCGATGGGGATGCCCAGCGGGTCCGGCGTGCTGTCAATGATCTGGCAGGCAAGCGCCAGACAGTCAGGGTCGTGCAGATACTTCGCAACGTCCTTTTTCAGCACGTCGGGCCGGATGGATTGGAAGTAGTGGCGGACGTCTGCTTTCAGCACCCAGCCGTCAGCAGAAAAGCCGTTTTTGCGGTAGTATTCACGCATGAAGTCGCGCAGCCGATTCAGCCCGAAGTGCGTGCCTTTCCCCACCTGGCTGCCGTAGTTGTCCAGGATGAAGGGCTTGGTCAGCGCGTCATAGAGGACCTGATCGCAGAAGGCGTGCTGGACGATCTTGTCCTTGAAGCTGTTCGTCTGGATCAGGCGGCGCTTCGGCTCGTAGACGTAGAACGCGCGATAGCCGCCCGGCCGGTAGGTCCTGGTCTGCAATTCCCGCTGGATCAGCGCGACGGCCTCCAGCGCCGACGCTTCCACCTTGGCGACGCTGTTCTTCCACCGCTTGCCGCGGCGTGCTTTCAGATACGCGTCGTACAGGTTTCCCCATTCACATATTCTTTCGTAGTCTTTGCCCATAGTGGTGAAGCACCGCTGGCAGCCCAGCGCCGCGCAGCTGCGTGGTGCCAGGCGTCGGTGCTATGTGTTTATCCTCCTTCCGTTGGATAGGATAGGCTTTCCTTTGATGATGGGCCTCTGCTTTCGCCGCACGGGCTACTCGGTCTCGGTAAATCCATCGAAGCGGCAGGACGCCGACGTTGCCGTTGTACGCGTTGTTGTTGTTCTCGCTGCCGTCCGAATTGACGTTGCGGACGTTGTTCGCGTTGCCAGAGTTCGGGGACCGCAGCCGCCAGTTCCAGTGCATATAAAGCCTACCCTTTCGGTTTTGCGGGTCTCTATCTGAATCGCGCGGCGTCTTTCTTTCTCCAGGCCGCTGTCATGTACTTCACGTCCAGCACCCGCTTCGTCCAGAACTCGCAGGCGCGGTTGTCGATCTGCCCGTGGGTCTTTGCGATGTCCAGGAAGATCAGCAGCATCTTGCAGCCTGTCAGTGCAGACGTTTGCAGGTCGAAGCGCACCATGCACAATTTGGCGCGCCGCTGCGGGTCGGTTTCGATGGCGGGGTTGATCTCGTTTGCTTCCACGATGGCCTCCAGAACGTCCAGTGCCTTCTCGTCGATCCGGTTGGATAGCGTGAAGCGAAGCCGCTTGTCGAACTTCTTCGTCCGGCTCATGGTCTCGTCCACCAGGTCTCTGGCCTTCGTGATGATCGTCAGTTCCTGGTCTTTGCGCTCACTCAATACAGGCACCTTCTTTCGCGGATAATAGCAACGGTTTCAGCCGTTGGCCCTTCGATTTCGTACACGCCGCCGCCCAGGATGCGCACCTCCGCAGGCGCGCCGTCCGGCCCGGTCCCGCAGATGCGAAGCGGGCCGCCCTCGCAGGGGCAGGGCATAGCGATTTCAGTAATAAGGGATGCGATCAGGCAGCTGGCCTCGCTGTCGCTGCAGGCGATCCTGATCATGCGGAAACGTACTGGCCCGATTTGTTCCAGACGCCGTCCGCCACAGAGACGTTGGACAGCGCAGCGAAGTCCAGGGCGAAGTTGATGCCGCCCGGCATGTCGCCGCTGATCAGGTCCGTCAGCAGGTCGATGCTGTTCTGGTGGCTGTTCAGCAGCTCCTGCAGGCCCTGAATGTCCGCGATCACATGACTGTGCGTCACCAGGGCGTACTTCTCCAGCTCTTTGCGGCGGACCAGCCCTTCCGGGCTGATCACGGCCGTAACGTTGGCGACATTGCTGACGATCATGCTGATCTCCATCGTCAGCAGTTTGCCGACTACGTCTCCGGCCGCGCGCATCTGCACGGGGTCGTCCTGCATGGGAACGTAGCAATAGACCACATCGCCCTCGTCAGGATCAGACGCCAGCAGCGCAACTTCCTTGGCAAGAAACGCCGTTTCCACGTCGTTGGACAGCACCTGCAGCACGACCTTGACTTCGCCCGCTGCGGGGGTGCTGATGGCGACGATGGTCGCGTCCATAACGTAGGACGCCAGCGCCGTCATGCTGGCGGGTGGGGTTCCCGCAGGCAGGTCGCCGCTGCCGATCTGCGCGCCCGTGATATTCAGGGTGCTGTTCGTTGCCAGGATTTTGCCCAGCAGCGCGCGGCCCTTTTCGGTGATAACAGATCCTTCTGCCATGTTTTAGTCCTCCTTTGTTTTGATCTGCATTGTGATTTCCTCGAACAGCGCCACGCCGATGCCGAAGCGGCCCGCGGTGGCGAAGCTGTTCGTGTATGGCGGGATGGTCAGCGTGATGTCCTCCAAAAGTGTGGCCCCCGCGTAGACCGTGCCGCCCGTCTTCACCGGAGTGCGGAAGTAAATCTCTTTTCCGACGCCCGCGGCCATGATCCGCTTGATGATCGGCGCGGTGTTGGCCGCATACGCGATGTACTCCGGCGCGATGTCGGCCTCGTCCATGATCACGCGGCACTTCGCGGGGAACAGCTCGACAACCTCCACCTGCTCCGGATCAATGTCGAACAGCACGCTGGTGGCCGTGATGATGGTGTCCACGTCGCCGCCAGACAGCAGCGCCGTGACTTTTACCTTGATCATCAGGCGATAGAAGCGGTCATCGGCTCCGTCCCTCCGGACGCCGAAGTTCCGGCCCATGCGGTCCAGGGTCGTGCCCTTGGCGTTGTCGATCCCACGCCAGACGGCGATCACCTGCAGCGTGTCTTCCACGCCCCACAGGGCGGACGCGAACAGCTGGAACAGCTTACCGATCAGGCTGTCGGGGTCCTTCGTGTAGGCTCCGGTCAGCTTCTCCAGCATTTTAAGCACCAGAACGATCACGTCACGATCACCACCTTGTCCGTGCCGGTGATTGCCTTCTTTCTGGCGTCGATGGCGATGTTGTTCTTGCTCCAGGTCTTGCCGTCCGTGCTGACTTTCAACGTATAGTCCACCACGCCCGGCGTGTTATTCACAGGGCACATCAGCCGGTTATAGTAAACCGTCTCGCCGATGGCGAGACCACTTTCCGCGATGTCCCCAGCTGCGCTGCCGATGTACTCGACGATGGCAGCCTTCAACGCTGCGTCGCCCGCATAGGCGTCGGATGTCACCAGGTCGCTGATCTGCACATAGATCAGCACCGGCGTCGGGCGGGAGAACTTGATCGTCCGCAGCTTGCCGCTGGCGTCCAGCACCTGCGCTGATTGCCCGCCGTAGGTCTGGATGCCCGCAGCCTTCCGCGCGTGGATGGCTGCCGCTATATTGGCGTCTGTGCCGCCGTAGACGATGGCCTCGATGCTGTGCGGCGGCAGGCCGTCGCTGTCTGTCTCGTCTGTTTCGTTCTCCCACACAACAGCGGTGACGATGCCCGGCACCTCCAGCAGCTGTGCGCGGATGGCGTCGGTGTTGCTGCCGCCCGGCTTGTCCACGCTCGACAGGTATCGCTCGCGGAACTCCTGATCCGTCTCGCGATTTCTGCCGCCCACGGTTGCCGCAGCGTTGGTGACGCTGATCGCAGCCGCCAGCGGCGTGACAACGGTGTCAATCGTCCCCGCGGCCACATTTCCGTCCGGTCCTGCCTCAAACGCCTGGATCGGCACGGTGGCCGTGCCGCTGCTGCTGATGGTCACGTCCTCCAGGGTGACGAAGCGCTGATTGTTGCGTGCCTGCACAATGAAGCCCGCGTAGATCGTCGCACCGGCGTCGCCGGTGATCGTGATGCTGCCGGTCGCTTTCTGCGCCGCCAGTACACGGATGCCGATGAACGCGCCCAGGCGGGCCAGGCTGACGCCCGCAGCCGTATCAATGAAGCCGCTGTTGTAGACGTCCTCGGCCAGCTGCCAGGTCAGACCGGCAAACCACGCGAAGATGCGCAGGAAGATGCCCAGCGGGCTGCGGACGGACAGGTTGACGGTGCTGCCGAACAGCTCCTTCGCCTTTACCTCGAAGGCGTCCAGCAGGTCCGCATAGCTCGGCCGAAGGAATCCGCGTTCAGTTAATCCCCAGTTGTCGTTCACGCTTTCACCTCCAGACTGATGGGGGTCCCATCTTTCAGCCGTCCGGTGAAGGCCGCGGCGATGCTGCGGCCGCTGCGCGTCACGGTCAGGCTGTCGATGTATTGCACGTTGGTCTCCTGGAAGATCGCCGTGCGGAGGACGGTTTCAGCGTCGCCGTCGCCGTCCGCGATGATTTGGTCATAGTCGGTGCCGTGGTCTGTGTCCAGGAACCACTCACCCTTGAAGGTCTCCAGCGTCAGCCGGACGCATTGGGCGACGGTTTCGGCGTCGCCGATCAGCTCCAGGCTTCCGCTGTCGTCCAGTACCAGGTCTTGCGTCTCCTGGTCAATTCTCAGTGTGATGTTCTCCATTTGGCCTCCTTACTGTGGGCCGCCCGTCGTGCCGCCGCTGTCGCCTTGGTGCGTGTGCGTCGTCATTTCAATACCGCCAGCCGACAGCGTGCCGGTCACGGTGACATTGCCGTTGATCTTCACACCATCAGCAGAAACGGCGATATAGGTGCCGCCAGCTGCTACCACAACGGCGTTGCCTGGCAGGCCGGTCGGGGCCTTCCCGTCCGGGCAGACGCCGCCGACGAACAGCCCGTCCTCCGGCGCATGATTGCGGGCCGTGTTTGGCTCCGCCTCCGCGCCGGTTTGAAGAACTGCATCGGCGTCGAAGTCCGAAACGATCACCCAGCCGACGTCGCCGCGCTTGTACCACGGGCGGATCGTGAACTCGCCCGCACACAGGCAGGCGGCGCGCAGCCCCATCAGTGGAGCCGCGCTGGCGTACTGGCCGTCGATGCTCTCCTTCACCAGTGGCTGCACGTCCACGGTCATTTTGTCAGGATAAAAAGCCAGGACCTTGACAGGCATGGAGACGCGGACGCCTGCCCTGTTCTTTTCGCTCTCAGCGGCGCGCAGGTCCGATTGTCTGCTTCCGTAGCTCATGCCGGTTTTACCTCCACAGTAGTTTTCCAGTTGCCGGACCGCGTTCCCTCATGGACACCGGAGACCACCATGAAGGTGCCGTTGGTCTGGCTGTCGCGGATCACGATCTTGTCGGCGACGCCGATGTGGTAATTCAGCAGGCAGTCGCGGAACAGGTTGCCCTCATCTTCTGCCTGCTGGCTGCGCGTCTTCTCCGTCGCCGTGGTCTTCGTGTTGATGTTCTGGCTCTCTGATGTCGATGCCGATTTCAGCAGGCCCGTCTGCGGCGTCAGCAGATATCCGGTCGTGATCCCTTCCTCTGGCGGGTTTATGATGATCTGCCCGCAGCGGATCACCAGCCTGGACTTGCAGTCGCTGCAGGCGATCTCTGTCAGCACATCTTTCAGCTTCCCACGGCAGACGCGGCAGCCTGGGTAGTGCTTGTTCTCCGCCAGCTTCACCATCGCCACCTCCACGCCGAAGATGTTCAGCAGGTCGTCGACGATGTCCTTGGCGTACATCCCCGCCTTGTAGGTCTTGTTGACGTAGGTGCCCAGCCATTCCTCCAGGCAGTCGGCCGCCGTGATCTTGGTGATGATGTCCAGGTTTTCGTGTTGGTGGGAATAGTCCGCGATAGCGCCGACGAAGATGCAGCCGACGTCGCCCTTATAGCCCGCGGTGATAATGACGGCGTCGCCCTTTTTCAGCGACGCCCTTGTAGACGGGGACAGGTTGTAGACCTCCAGCTGCGCAGTCGATACCTTCGCGCGATCCTCGAACTGCACCTTGAAGGAAAAGTTCAGCCCGTCCAGCGTGTATTGATTGCTTCCCAGCGTCAGGGTGGCCTGCCTTAGCCACATGCGCATCAGTTCTCACCCCCCTGGCCGGTCGAACAGGTACAGGCGCACCTTCGTGCCGAAGTTGTCGTAGGTGATCGTGTCGATCTCGTCGCCGGTCAGACACAGCGGGCAGATCACCGGCAGCGGGTAGCGTTCGTCGTTGAAGGCTTCAAACAGTGGCTTGCCGTAGCGAAGCACTTCGCCGTAGACCAGCGGCGTGTTGCCGCCGCTGTTGCTGATCTCCAGGCTGACGGTGAAGAAGTCCGCCGTTTCGTTGTAGGCGAACGTCATGCGGTAGGTGCGGTCCGTCAGCTTCACCAGTAACGAACAGGGAACACGATCACTGTCAACGTCGATGAAGCGGATTTCCTGTCCGCTCTCGATCAATTTCACTTAATCGCCTCCCTGTTGTACCCCGCATAGCTGGGGTTTGTCCGTCCCGTCGCCACAGACGGGTTTGTGTTCTTGCTGTTGAAGCTCGCCACATAGGCAGCATAATCGCTGCCCGTTGTCACCAGCCCGTTCTGCGTGGTGGACTTCGCAGACTTGGCAGCTGACGCCGCCACCGGCGCGCTGGCGTCCTGCTGGCTCATGGCTGGGGCCTGAATGTCAACGAACGCAGCCGACGTGATCGTGATCTGCTGGAAGCTCACGGTGAAGCCGAAGCCCGCAGCGTTGTCAGGGGTGCGGGTCCGTTTCAGGTTGATGATCAATAAATTGTTGAACGCCTCCGCGCCCCTATAGGTCAGAAGGTCGCGGTTGCGCCACATCGCCTCCAGCGTCGCGTAGCCCGCGGCGGTGGAGACGATGCCGGTGATGGAGAACTTGATCGGGTCCAGAACGGCGTGGTCGGTGATCTTGCCGCCGCCCTCGATGGGGTTGCTTGTCACCTGGCTGGACATGGTGGGGGACTCGTTGGTGATGGTGCCCGTGCGGTCGAACACCACCGTCCCGCTGTCGCCGCTCAGAATATAAGACATTCGTCACCCCTCCTTATGCCAGAGACGCCTGCAGCGCCTCGATATTCGTGTCCTCGTTCTGCATCTGCCGGTAGGCGTCGCGGCACATTTGCAGGAACCACGCCTTCGTCTGCTCCTTTTCCTCGTCGCTGGCGTTGCCGGACATGGTAACGCTGATCTGTGGGGCGAAGGTGACAGACTTGGAGTGGCGGGACGTGTTGATGATGTTCTCGGTCTGATCCGCGGGGATGATCTGGCTGCCGCTCGGCAGAATCGCCATTTCTCCGCCCTGTTCGTTGATACGGGTCAGGCCGCCGCCGAAGTCGTTCGTGCCGCTGGCGTGGCCCTGCACGGGTGTCGAAGTAACGCTGCCCGTGCTGATCGTGATGCTGCCCACGCTGTTGATGGCGTTTTTCAGCTTTTGCAGCTCCGTGATCGTCGCCGACACGGCACTGGCTGCCGCCGTCTTCATGCGGTCCCACGCGCTTTCTGCCTGCGCCGCCATAGCGCCGTAGGTGTCGTTCGCGCTGGTGCCGATTTCCTCCAGGCCGCTGGTCGCCGTCTCTTTGGCGGCCCCCCAGCTTTCCTCGGCCATGATCGGGGCGGTGTCCATCGCGGACTGGATCGCGCCGGTGTAGGCGCTGGTGTCCGGAATTTCAACCGCGGGCATTTCTATCGTGCCGATGTCCGGAATGGACGACGCCACGCTGTTGGTACTCTCGGCCAGGTCCTCCATGCCGCCCTGCGCTTCCTTTGCGCCGCCGAACAGTTTGTCGAAGAAGTTCACCACAGCGCCCACGCCGTCAGCTACCCAGCCGATGATCGTGCCGATCACATCGGCGACGACGGTCAGTATCTGGCCGATCACCTGTAGGATCGGGGCGATGGCTTGCAGCAGCGGGGCCACAACGCCCAGCAGCTGCGCGATGGGCGGCAGGATCGCCGACGCAATCGTGGAGATGATCGGCATGAGCGGGACCAGGATGTCATTGCACACGACGTTCAGGATCGTGGTCAATGGGGGCAACAGCGCACCCACCAGCATGGACAGGATCGACGCCAGCGGGGGCAGCAGCGTCGCAGCCAGATTTCCGATCACAGGGATCAGCGGCTGCATCACTTGGAAGATCAGCGCCAGCGCGTCGCAGAACACAGGCAGCAGCTGGCTGCCCAGCTGCACCAGAATCGGGATTGCCTGCGACAGGCCGTCCGCCAGCAGGTCCACCAGCTGCATGAGCATCGGCTCAATGGTGGGCCAGCTGTCGATGATCGTGTTGAAGAAGGTCGTCAGCACGGGAGTGAACTTCGCGCCAGCATCGGCCAGGAAGTCCGCCCATATACCCTTGACGCCCTTGACGCTGTTGGTATAAGAGCCTGCCGTGCGGGTGACGTCCTGCTGCGCGTCGCCGGTCTGCGCCAGGATCGCGTTCCAGCGGACCTGCACCTTCGTGGCTTCGTCCAGGGTGTTGAACTCGTCGGTGATCCCCATCTGGAGCATGGACTGCTTGATGGCCGTATCGTTCAGGACGATGCCCATGCTTTTCAGGCCCTCGGTCTCGCCCATCAGGCCGCTGCGCAGCTTGTTGAAGGCGTCCTCGTCGGCCAGATTGTTGAAGCTGGCAAGGTCATAGGACAGGCTGGTCATCATTTCCGACATGACGGACGCGTCCTCCGCACCCATGCCGATGCCCGTGAAGATCGCACCGCTGTCGGCCAGGAAGCCCTTCACTTCGTTTTTGCTGCGGTGCGCAGCGGCCGCGAAGTTCTCGGCCCAGGTGTTTGTGGCGTCCGCAGCGCCTTTGAATACGGTCTCAAACTTGGAGTTTGTTTCTTCCGCATTGGCTGCGGCGTCAATGGCTGTGCTGCAGAACTCTTTGATCGCTTCGACGCCTTTCTTGATGATGGCAAGGCCAGCGGCAGCTGCCGCCACCTTTTTCAGAACGCCGACCAGGTTTTCACCCGCGCCCGCGCCCTTCTTGCCCATATCATCCAGCCTGCGGCCGGTGTCGTCCGCCTGGGTGCCCAGGCCCCTGGCGTCTTCCTCCGCGCCGTTCAGGGCTTTGCCCAGCGTGGCCTTGATGGTCTGGATCGGGTGCTTGAAGGCGTTCCCGATGTCCGTCGCCACGCTTTTGGTCGCCGCTCCCATGCCTTTGAACTTTGCCTGGACATTGGAGACGGCGGCCCCCAGGCCGGTGCGCAGCGTCTTCGCAAGGCTGTCGCCCTGCTTGATGCTCTCCAGCATGGCGCTGCGCACGCTGGTGCCCATTTTCGTGCCCGCGCCGGACACGTTGTTAAAAGCAGCGGTGGCGCGGGTGCCGACGTCGGTCAGGCTGGTGCCGATCTGCTCCAGCTTGTCGGCGGTCCGCTCGGCTTCTTCCTGCGCCTTCCGCTGCTTTTCGTTTAATTCGTCCAGGGGTGCGGTGTCTGTTCCAAACTGCACCCCGAAGGATAGGCTGCGGCTGTCTGCCATAACACCCCTCCTATTCTTTCTGCTGTTGTTCTTTCAGCTGCTGGACAAACATCTTCTTGGCGGCGATGCACTCGTAATACTCGGCCATGTCCATGGATTTCAGGTCCCTGTACGTCAGGCCGTCGCCGTCGAAAAGCATAAACCAGAACTGTTTATTTCTTGTCGCCCGCCGCTGCGCTGCTTCCGGACTTCTTTCCCGGTCGAAGAAAGCGTTCGATCTCGCGGATCAGCAGCTCCGGCGTTTCGATGTCCTCGTTTTCCTCGAACGCTTTCAGGCCCTTGCTTGCCACATTGGCCGGGGATGTGACGACGTTCTTGAACATGATGTCCATATAGCGCGCCGTGTCGCGGCTGCCGCTGCCGGTCATGCCGCATTTGTCGTTCTGCTCGAAGTACCACTGCGGGGAAACGCTCTGCAATTCGTAGTCGATCCCCAGCACATTAACTGTCTCGTGTCTTGCCATTTTGAATCTAAACCACCTTTCTGGAATGTTCGGAGGGCATGTTACCATGCCCTCCGCGTTGTATTTCGGTAAACGCCCCCGCAGCTGCGGGGTGCCGCGCTTGCGGCCCATCAGTCTCTGAACACCATCGTCGGGACGTAGATAGAGACCTCAATGGAGCCGCTGTCGTCGCCGCCCTCGAACTTCGGGACTTTCAGGATGCGGCAGTCCTGATGGCTGATGATGAAGCCGCCGTCGTCGTTTGCGTTGCGCAGCGTGACAGCCACCTGCGCACGATCCTGCGCCAGACGGCGCAGGCGGACCAGCGACGCGCTGGAGCCGAACAGGGTAAACTTTATCGTGCCCGATCTGTCGGCGTTCAGAGCGTACACGGTGTCGCCCTGGATGCCCGTTGTGGGGGTCACGGCGTCCTTGTTATGCTCCGCGCTGACTTTGCTGCCGTCAGCATAGCCGGTCACTTTTGCGCCAGCTACGATCAGGGAGATTTTCTCAGGATCAAATACCATGGATTTTCCCTCCTTATTCGTTGGCCGTCACCAGTGCGACGGTCAGGGTGCCAGTAACTTTGACGCCGTGGACGCCGCCGCGGACGGTGGCTTCCCATTCAATCGGCGGGATCACGCGGTTGCGGGCCTGCTCGTCGGTGGCGTCGGCGCGCTTCGGGATCACGACATTGTAGCAGCCCTTGCCGTTCTGCTTCATAATGATGCCGTTGTCTACAGCATCATCAAGTGCCGCGATCACGACGCCAGCGATGGCCGCGAAGCCGTCGTCGTCGTAGCCGATGTTCTCGGTGTCCACCAGTTCGTTCACCAGGCGCTTGCGCATGGTCTGCTTGATCTGCCAGCGGCCGATCACGGTGTCAATGAAGTCGCCGTCCGTGCAGATGCCCTCGCTCATATACTCGCGCCCGTGGCGTTCGATATACATGTTGTAGCGGCCTTCCAGCAGGTCTTCGCGGTCCGTGCCCTTCTCGTCGGTGACGGGGATGCCGTACAGCTCCTTCCACTTCCAGGTGACGCTGGTCGGATAGTTGGGGGCGACGCGGCCTACCCACGCCGCGGGGATGGACGTGTTGTCGGCGTCGTGATTGTAGCAGATCACGGTCTGCTTGTTTGCCTTCATGGCGGTGTTGATCAGGGACTTGGTCTTGGTCTGCGCGATCAGCAGCTTCTCAGATTCCACCATGCCGGACTCCAGCTGCGCCAGGGTCAGGACCGTCGCGCTGGCCCAGGTGGACAGCGCCGTGATGATTGTGTCAGTAGCTCCGGCAGGGATCAGGAAGTACCAGTCGTCGTTGGTCTCACGCAGGGTGTCCAGCGCGTCGGTGGCGGCCTTCGCTGTAGAATCGGACGCCAGGCCGAAGATTGCCACCTTCTTGGTGCGGCCGGGGCAGTTCTCGACCTTGATCTGGTCGAACAGCTTCTGCGCAGCTGCCAGCGTGGGAGACGAAGCGGTGGTGAAGTCCTTCGCCACGTCCTCGGCCTTGTTGTACTCCTTATAGGCAAAAGCGCCTTCAAAGGACAGGATCAGCGGCAGAAGGGTTTCCTTCTCTTTGGATGCGGTGTCCAGGCTGATATAAACAATAATGTCCTGCAAGGTTATTCCTCCTTTGTGAATGTGATGGGCGGCTTGCTGATGGCAGGCACCGCCCGTTTGTCTTCGCGCTCATAGCGGAAAAGCACGTCGAAGCCGTAGCGCCGGTCGGTTTCGTCGGTATCGAAGGCGCTGCGGCTCTGCGTGTTCTCCACGCGGACCACCACGACGCCCAGGTCGGCCAGCAGCTGACGCCCCGCGAACAGGAAGAAGCCCTGCGCGCGGTCCGCCAGCTCCAGTGCCTCGTCGTCGCCGCTGATCGGGCCGTCCTTGCCTTGTCGGTTAAAGCTGCACGCGGTAAAGCTGAATGTGGCCTCCGCGTGTTCGCGCCGGTATTTTGTCAGCGTGCCGCCGTCCGCTGCGGCGGTGGTGATATTTGCAGCGCCTGGGATGTGCTGCTGCACGCTCTGGTAGTAGATCAGGGGGTAGTCGGCCTCCGGTGCCGTTTGATCCGACAGCACCACCTTCGGCCCCGCCAGATATGTGTGCAGCTGTTTGACAATGATGTTGCGCAGTTCGCGTTGCGTCATTTCGATGCCGCCTCCCCCTTGCGGTCGGCCACGAAGCGGCGCAGCGGGTGGATCACGCCGTGATCCAGATCGCCGCGCACGGTGTAGGTCGCGCCGTCCTGCGGATCGTAGACCTGCCCGCCGATGCGCAGCACATGGCCGTTTGTGTAAATCTTCCGGCTGTTTGCCGTATAGGTGCCCTCTGCAGCCGTTTTCCAGTCGTCCTCCGACACAGGCAGCACGCAGCCCTCGAAGTCGATGCGCTCCGGTGTCCCTGGTACCCACTGTCCGCCGTTCTCGACGTCGTAGGTCGGGGCAGGGGCGCGTATCTCCGTCAGGGTGTGCAGGATGCCGCGCGGCAGGCGGGGCTGCCCGAAGCGTCTGTTCATAGTCCTGTCACCTCGTAGGTTATACTGTCGCGCAGCCGTCCGGTCTGGACCAGCGGGGCGGTTTTCCCCGGCGCGCTCGCCAGCGTCAGGCTGCTTTTCGGCGGCTGCACGGTGCGCATGTATCGCTTCACGATTGCCACGGCAGCGGTGCCGATGTTGTGGCAAGCCTGATCGGCGGTCAGCTCGCCCAGGATCAGACGGCGCACAGCGTTCTCGCACGCCTTCGCCAGCACATCCTTGTTTCCGTCGTAGCTGGCGCGGATGAAGGATCTCTCCGGAATCGTCACAGACGGCAGCAGCAGGAACAAAAAGTCCAGCTGGTCTCCCTTCTTGCCCTTCTTCCGACAGATGAAGCGATTCTCGCCGTTGTCCAGAAAAAAAGCGCCCTCGACGTCGCGTGGGCTTTTGCCCTTCATATCCGGCCGCAGCGGGATCGCCAGATTCTTGGCGTTCCGTGGGTGGATCGTTGCGCCGAACTCATGCACGGCAGCTATGCGAAGCAGTTCGCTGTCTGCGCTGCCCAGGATGCCGACATGTATTTCAGCACCGGCCAGCCGCGCCAGCTCCGCCTTCGTGCGCTCGTACCATGGTGTCCAGTCGTCGTGGGTCCGTGTGACTGAACTCATAGCCACACCCGCTTGTATTGATTGATGATGTCCTGCCAGCTCGATGGGGTCTCGTCGGACCATTCCCAGCGGACGTCGCTAATGGAGAAGGCTTTCAGGCCGCTGCTGCCGCCGCTCTCCAGCTTCCCGAAGATGTACTGCACCATTTCCTGTGCCAGCCCCTCCAGGTCTGCCGGAAGATCAGCAGGCGCTTCGTCGGTCGCCTCCCACGGCAGGATATAGCCCGCCGTGTAGCGCACGGTGATGTTCCGGCTGCCGGTCATGGCGTCGCCGGTCAGGCCGTGGGGGAAGCCGTAATAGGTCCAGCCGTCGTCCTTGTAGATCACACCGGCATTGCCGCGCACGGTGATGTCGTACAGGCCGGGGTCTATGATCTCCCCGGCCTGCTTGATTTCCTCCACCGCGACGATGGGGTAGTTCTCCACCAGCAGGTACTGGCTGCCGGTCCCTTTCACGCGTTCCGTGTAGGTACTCCTGCGCAGTTTCCTGCCCAGGGCGTTCTCAATAGAGGCAGATGCCCTGTTGATCAGCTGGATCAGCACGCCGTCCTGGCTGGTATCGGTCTCGTCGATGCCCAGCAGCTGCTTCAATGCTTCCAACGTGGTCAGCGCATTGGTGCGCAGCGTAGGCGTCCCCATGGCTTACTCCACCGGCTCCTGCGCAGGATCGCCCAGGGCGAGCGCGTAGGTGGCAGTCGCCGCAGGTGTGGTGCCGCCCGTAAAGCTGACGGTGCCCGTGATCTTGACGAAGCGCTTGCAGCCGGTCAGGTCGATGCCGATCTGTGCCTCGCCGCCCGCAACAGGGATGTCCATAGTGACAGCGCCGTCAGCATCCAGCAGTCCGCCGATCAGTGCCTGCTTGTCGCTTACCGCGGCGAAGGTGCCGCTGCTGGCGTCGCTCTCCGTCAGCACCAGCTTCAGCGCCGCAGCGGTGGGCGAACCGGTGGCCGCTGCCACTTTCAGGCCCAGCACCGCGCTGCCGAAGTTCTGGCGGTCAATGGCCGCGCCGCTGGTGTAGGGGCGCACGCGGCAGCTGTCAATCAGTTTCTTCTTCATGTCGTTGCCCTCCTTATTTCTCCGTCTGCATGTTCTTGCCGATCACGAAGGATTCCTCGTGGCGGATGCCGAAGTCATGCAGGTCGATGATGCGCAGGATCGTGCAGTCCTGATCCACGGCGCTGATGGTGTTGCCGTCCTCGTCGGTGACGGTGCCCTCGCGGAACATTTCGGATTCCATGCTGCCCTGACGGCCGATCATAAACTCGGAGAAGTTACCCAGCACCACGTTGGTGGGGCGGTTGCTGCCAGAGCCGTTGGGCAGCTGATTGCTGACGGCAAACTCGTGGCCGTTCAGCTTGCCGTTGTCCATCTGCTCGCGGTACAGGTACAGGCCGGACGCCGCCTGGACGACATTGTAGAACGCCTCCCACGCGAAGCCGTTGAAGGCCCAGCCCAGCTTGCTGGTGTCGGCGTTGTTCTGCAGCAGCGTTGCCAGCATCTTGCCGGTCGTAGTCTCGTCGGGAGCCGCGTTCAGGTCGATGGTCGGGATGCCAGCCATATTGAACAGGCCCGTCGGCTCAAACTCGGTGCCCTTGCCCAGGAAGGCGGCACGGTCCATCGCCAGCGCCATGGCAGTGGTGGCGTCGTTCAGGATCAGCTGGTCCGCGCCGTATGCGTTGGAGCGGATCAGGTCGTTGCTGATCAACACCTTGCACATCAGCTTCTTGCTGGACATGCGGACATTGCCGAACTTGGCCTTGGACGCCTTGGCCTTGCGCAGCTCGCCGACATAGGACGCGCTGACGCCGCTGGTCATTTTCGGGATGTTGATGTTGCCGCGATCCATGGGCAGCTCCGTCGCGCCCAGGCGCAGGATGATGGCCTTGTCGCGCAGCAGGGGGATGATCTCGCTGGCGTAGACTTCGGGGACCAGGTAGCCGCCGTCAGTCGGGGCTGTGACAGACATGGCCTTGATCTGGCGCTCCAGGAAGCCGTCGCCGTACTCCTTGCGGGCGATGCTGGCCGCGATGTCGTAGTCCTTGTTCGCGCGCATCATGCACTTCTGGAAGCGCACCCAGCCGATGCCAGCAGGAAGGCCGGACTTTTCTTCCTTATCCGTGCGGCCGGTATTCATGTAGATGCTCGCATACTTGCGCTGCGCGGTGCCGCGGGCGGGGGCAGCCTTGGCTTCCTTGGCGGCAGGGGCAGCAGCCTTGGCTTCATCATCCTTGCCGTCGTCGTTCTTGGTCTCGTCGTCGGCGGGGTCGTCCTTGGTCTCGTCGTCAGCAGCGTCGGCGGCAGCTTTCAGCGCCTTGGTCGCGCCGCTCTCGGCGGCCTGCTCCAGCAGCTGCGCCAGCTGTTCCTCGGTCATGGTGACGGCCTGGCCTTCGGCTCCGGTCTCTTCCTTGACTTCCTTGGTGGCGGGGGTCTGCTCTTTTGCGGTTTTCATTTGCGTGTGTCCTCCTTTGTAGCTTTCAATTTTTGCTTCTGTGTTCGCGGGGTAGTTTACGATGCTGATCTCCAACAGGTCCACTTTGCGAAGGTGCCGGACGTTGTTGGTGTCTACGTCGTATTCCTGGGCGACGTAACCGATGGACATTTGATCAAGAACGCCGTCCTTGATCAGCTGGCGGTAGTCGCGGCCCATGGCGGTGTCGCTGATCTGGCCCTTGACAAACAGGCCCGTGGCGTCTTCCCGCAGCTCCATCGATCTGCCCAGCGGCTCCTTGCGGTCGTCATGCTGCCCGAAGATCAGCACGCCAGCCGCAGCCGTGCCGGTTGCAATGGATTCTGCGAACGCGCCCGGCTCCACAACGTCGTTGTCCAGGTCCACGACGCCGAAGACCGAAGCGTGGCCGGTGAAGATGCCCTGATCCGCTACGTTCTCTGCCTTGATTTGCAGCCGCTTCATTCTCAACCTTCGATCACCTCCTAAAGATCGCCGGGGATCATATCGCACCGGCAGTTGATGATCTCGCCCGGCGAGCCGGACGGATCGCCTGGATACATCAGCCCGTTCGGGAAGGGCTGGTCGATGGGGACGGTGACGCCGTTCTGGCTGCGGTGGCTGTCTCTGACGTCTTCGTCGCCCGCCGTGATCCACGTTTTTGTTGTGCAGCCGCCGTATTGCATCTGCGCGAAGCTGCCCGCCTGCATACTGGTGTGGGCTTCGCTGGTCGCAATGGCTGCGGCGCGTTCTGCCTGCATATCAGGCAGGTGCTGCTGGATGCGCTTCACCAGCTGGGCGGTGCTTTCGCCCGCCTCGATGCCGTCCGCCAGCGCGGAGGCGATCTTGTCGCGCGTCGTTTCATTGATGCCGCGCACCCGTTTCAGGCCCTGCTGGCGCAGGTAGTCCGTCAGGCGTGGGGCGCGCACGGCTGTGATGCCGAAGTTCTGCTCGATGGACTTCGCGCCGGTGTTGAACGCTTCCTCCCACACAGGATTCAGCGTCCGAAGAAGCGCCTCGTCCTGCTGATTCCAGTCGATCAGCTGATTCAGCGCGTCCATGGCCGCCGCTCTGATGGCCGTCACGTCGAACGTCAGGCCCTGGCCGCTGCTGATCCGCTGCCAGAAGTCCTCGCTGGCGTCCTTCCTGCCGCTCTCCATGGCGGCGGTGATCTCCGACAGCTGCGACGTGAAGAAGCGATTTACCGTCTGACGCGCTGCGCGTTCCTGCGTCAGCAGCGCCCGCATCCGGTCGCGGTGCGCGATCTGCTGGCGGCGTCTGCTGACGCCCTTGGCTCCAGTCAGCGTTTCAGGCGGCGTTCCGCTTGGGGGGAACAGATCTTCTGAAGGCGTCAGGCCGCCACTTTCGCGCATGGTCTGTGTCAATTCCTCCGGCTTCGTCGGGATGGAAGCATAGGGCACGAACAGGACCTGGCCCGCGCCGTTAGGCAGCGGATCGAAGCCGTTCTGCTCGCGCCATTCGTCCACCATGATGGTGCTGCCGGACAAACCGGCGTTAGACATTTGCAGCCGGAACTCGGTGTCCTCCGGCACGATGTCGTCATACTCCCACAGCAGGTCCTCGCCCCAGGCGGGCAGCAGCTGCGTGTTGATGGCGTCCTGTCGCGCCAGCAGGCGCGGCGTCAGGACGTTCTCTGCGTAGATGATCTTCGCCTGGGTCGCCGTGGCTCTGTTGCTGTTCTCGACGATGCCCAGGATTTCAGGCGGCACGCCGAAGTGGGCGTTCACTCCGTCGCGCAGGTCCTTGCGGCTCTGCGTGAAGTCCATTTCGCGCTGGCTGTCCACCAGCTTGTTGACGGTGACGTCACGGGGGATGATCCCCATCTTGTGCGCGTTGCCGACGCCGCGGTGCTGATCGTCCCAGGCCGCCTTGAAGCGGTTGTATTCGTCCTGCGTGATGCCTGGGGCCGACATAAGGACGGGCGGTGTGGCGTCGTTCCAGAAGAACTTCTTCGCCCACTTCGCCATGTACTCGTCGGTCTCGATCTCGTCGGCCACCGCCTCGGCGTCGCCCAGGCCGCGGCCGTAGGGGTCCAGCGGATTCAGCTGCCGCACCAGAAACACGTCTTCGATGGGGACGGTCATTTGCAGACCGTCGCGGCTGCGGATTATGTAGTAGGGGAAGTCCAGCCGCGGGATGTCGGTCATCCAGTGCGGCGGGATCGGCCACAGCTCGACGGGGTAGCCCGCTGCGTCGCGTTCGATGATGGCTGCGCCCTCGCCCTTGATCATCAGGTAGGTCTCGTGGACCTTCCACAATGCGCTGCGCGTCATAAACGGCAGCGGATTCGGGCGTGCCATGAAGTCCAGGAAGGGGTGGTCCGTGATCTCGTCCTTGTCGCCGTTGGCTGCTACCCTGAACAGCTTGCCGGGGACGTTCGACAGATCGGTGGCGATCTTCGTCACCGGCGACAGCCGCGGACTGCGGGCATAGGTCGCCAGGAACTCCTGCGTGTTCCGGTCAGGCGGCGACGTCATGCGGGACGTGAAGAACTGCTGCATCCGGTCAGGCCGCCCACTGATGGCAGCCTTGAACGCTTCTAAACGCCAGCCCATAGATCAGTACCCCCCCCGCGATTTTCGTTAATCTTTCCTGTGCCTTTTCGGCGTGATACTTGTTCCGCTCGATACCCAGCCCGCCGAAGCCTTCCAGATACGCTGCGCATATCGTGGTGCCGCTTCCTGCGAACGGGTCGATGATCCTGCCGCCGTTCTCGCAGATGTGGACCAGCTGGCGCATGACGTCGAGCGGTTTTTCCGTCTGATGCGTCCGGACCTGCGCCGAAGGCGGCAGCCCTTGCAGCAGGCCAGGCATGTATTCGGCGTCGCGTTTGACGTCCAGCGGCCCGTTAGACGCCCACACGATGAACTCGCATTGCTGCTTCGGACGGTGCGGCTGCGGTCTGGCGTTCTTCTTGTCCCACGGGATCAGACCGCGGACTACCCAGCCGCCCCACTGGATCGCGTCATAAAGGGCGGGCAGCTGACGCCAGTCGATGAAGATCGCCGCCACGCCGCCCGGCTTCACCACCTTGCGGCAGAGTTCCAGCCAGTACGCCGTCCAGCTGGTCCAGGCGCGCTGATCCATGTTGTCGCCTTCAAAGGCGTGTTTCAGGTACTCGGCCTTCGCGCCGCTCTGGCTGTATTTCTCGGTCACGCTCTGCATCCGGTCGCCGCGGTACTGGCCGCCGCTGCTGTAGGGCGGGTCGGTGATCAGCGCGTCGAAGCTGTTCTCCGCCAGCGTTTGCAGCACCTCAATGCAATCAGCGTGCAGGATTTCACACCCACCAGATGTCAAGAGTACCCCTCCCTTCTCGTTCCTGAATTGTTTCGGCGATGCCGGTCGTAGCGTCCGGCGCGTCGTCGTGTTTGTTTTTGCCGGTCTTCTGGTAGCTCACCATCGCCGCATAGTAGCGCGGCCACCGCTGTGCCCAGTCGGAAGGGAACAGCAGGTGCTGCATGACGAAGGTCGCGCCGGTCATAATCCTGGCGTGCTTGTTTGCGCCCTGGTGGAACCACTCGATGTTCACGCTGCGCGTCTGGTACAGCTCCCACAGCAGCCGCTCCACGTTTCTGGCGAAGCCGCGGCCACCGTTGTTGCTCTCGATCCGCGCCGTCTCGACGTGGTAGCTGTAGAGCTGCTCCGCCGTCTGCGGCTCTGTCTTCTCCATTGGCTCGTCCGTCATAATGACATCCAGAATGTAGCCCTCGCCTTCGTGGATGCCCGCGACGATGCTGCACAGGTCGTCGCTGCCGGTGTCGGCCGTGTCGGTGTAGCTGATGATCGCGCCGAAGTCCAGCTTCCCCGCAGCGTCGCGCGGCAGCTGCTCATAGGTGCGGAACTCGCTGTAGAGCTTGCCCTTGATGTCCACCGGCTCCTGCTGGTAGTTGGCGTCCGCGATCTCCGCGCTGGTCAGGCGGCGCTTCTTCATGTAGGACTTCCACGACAGCAGATCAGGGCAGAGCATCCGGCGCTCGCCTTCGTCCAGACAGGCGCGGCGGCAGAAGACAAACCAGTCGCCGCCGTCCTCGCTTGCCAGCAGGCGGCCGCACAGGTCCTTCGTGGACCATCTGGTCATAACGATAATTTGCATCCCGCCTTCTTCGATACGGGACAGGAAGGTGTCGGTGTACCAGCTCCACTGTTCGTCCAGAACGCGGTCGTTAAACGCCTCCTGGTCGTTCTTGATCGGGTCGTCGATGATCCCCATCGAACAGCCGATGCCGGTGATCGTACCGCCGAAGCCGGTCGCCAGGTAGTTGAAGAACTGGCCCTCCAGGCTCCACAGCTGTGCCGCCGCGTCGCCCTGTTTGACGCGCGTCGTCGGGAAGACGTCGTGGAAGATCGTCACCTTGCTGTCGATCTTGTCGGCGTCAATGCCGTCGCGGACGTTTCGGGCGAAACGCCCGGCCAGAATGTCGTTATATGACACTGAAATGACGCGCGTGTCGTTCTTCTTGCCCATGCACCACTGTACGAACAGCGTCAGGGTGTAGGACTTGCCGTGCCGCGGCGGTAGGTTGATCATCAGATTCTTGTACGGCTCGCCGGTGTCCTTGTTGATCAGCCGCCCCTCGAAGATCGCCTGCAGCGTCTCGCACAGGTCGCGTTGGTACGGCCGGTCGTCGCGGTAGAACTTCGGATTCATCATTTTGCAGTAGTCGTAGAATCGGGCCTGCGCGGCGACGATTTTGCCGTCCGTGATGCCCTCCGGATTGATCAATTCCCGTATATCTTGCAGGTCTCGCACGTCAATCGCCCTCCTTTCGCTTTCCTTGGCCTCTCTGACGCGTTAGAACGGCGTTAGACGCCGCACCCCCTCCAGCTCCCCGCCCAAACTCAAAAGCCCGCACAGGGGCCTTAAAATCGTTTCTGCGCTTATCACCACGCCCCGACGTGAAAACACGTCGGGGCGCAGCAACGAAAGGAGGCTTCCACGGGGCGCGTGGAGTGGTCCCCACGGATGGGATCGCCCCGATATGTAGGCTTCGCCACCACCGATTGTCAGGGCGGCGTTGCTTTCTCGGTTATGTCCCCCGATCTCGAACACGGCGACGGATCAGCGCGCGTCTTCCTTCGGGTTTCTGTTCGTGGCGTCTTCGGCCTCGGCCTGCGCCACAATGACGCCGACGTCCACTTGATGTGCCTCGCCCAGGATCGGGACCGATACGGTCGCCCGGCGTCCTCTGGCGTTCACTTTTACGATCTTGCCTTCCAGCTCCAGCAGGGGGCCAGATGTGATCACGGTCTTGCCGTCGATGCGCTCACCCTGCGACATGCCGAAGTCTCGGCCGCCTGGGGCAAACAGGCGAACTACTTCCATCTGCTCGTCCGGCACCGGCTCCGGCCCGTCTGCGCCCAGCAGGCGGATCACGCGGGGCAGGCCGCTGATGAAGTAATAGAAGCGGGGCGTCATGCCCGTGCGGACAAATACATAGCTGGGGAACACCACGCGTCGGATCGGCCACCATTTGCCGTGACGCCGTTCGTGGAGAATCTGGACGGGGGCGAGCGCCTCCATGCCTGCGTCGGTCAGTTTCCTGGCCGTCTCCTGCTCGCTGCCGGTCATAACCTGCGCAACGTACCAGTGAAGCTCAGCCTTCATCGCGTCCCGCCTCCTCCGCTGCCGCGTCGCTGACAAGCCTTTGCAGCTGTGCCAGCAGTTCCGGATCGTTCTGAACGGCCTGGCGCATCCGTGCCTTCACGTTGCGCTCGACGGCCTCAATGGCCGCCAGACGCTCTTTGCGCCAGCGTTCCTTGTAAATGGTGCTGCGTTGCAGCTGGACCAGCAGGCGGCCCGCCTTGTCCAGCGGCATGGCGTCGAAGTCTTCGTCCGCCGTTGCGATCCTGCGGGTCAGGCCGTCGATCATAATCGCGGAGGCCAGCTCCGTGGACTCGACGTCCTGATTCTCGCGGATGAATTGCAGCAGCGCCGTGGTCTGCTCTGATGCCTCTTTCAAACGTCGTGCTGCGCTGTTGTGGCGCATGGCATATCTGCCCACGGCGCTGCGGCTGATCTCATAGCCCAGGTCGGTGATCGTGTCGGCGATGTCCTGGTAGGTGTAGTTGACGTCTGCCAGCATCGCGTCCAGCTGTGCGCGGATTTCGTCGGGCAGTTCATCCACGCGGGACTTGATGCGGTTGCGCTCTCTCTGGTCGCCCATCAGACGTCAACGCCCTGGTCCTCAATGGTGCCCTCCACCAGATCGACACCGGTCGGCGTCAGTTTCACGAAGGCGGAAGGCGGGACCACACCGTGCAGGATCTGTTCGGCTGCTTCTTCACCGATCACCTGGATGTACTTCTTGCCCGACAGGTAGTCAATGTGCTGCGCGATGCTGGGGACGCTCACCATGCTGGACTCCAGCAGGCTGTTGGTGATCGTTCTGATCTCCACCGGCACAGGCTGAACGGAGTACAGCAGGGCCAGGATTTCGCCGCGGACGCGCTTGTTCGCCGCGACGGTCAGGTTGGCTGCCATATCGGCCCACCTCGCTTTCTGTAAATTTTGGGTCAGTTTCTTTTGGTCAGCTGGTCAAGGATTTTGTCCAGCTTGGCGTCGAAGCCCGCGACGGCGCGGATGAAGTCGTCGCGCAGGGTGTATTTGAAGGGGGCCTCCTGGATGAAGTTGTCCATCTTCTCGGCCAGGGCCTTGGTGTCGGCCGACGCCTTCTTCTCCACTTCGTCGATGCGCTCCTGCAGGCGCTTGTCCCGCTGGTCGAACTGATTCAGCTCTCGCTTGAGTAGGAAGCAGATGATGCCGTAGGCCACCACCTGAATGATCCATGTGATCCAGCTTTCCATGCTGCGCCCTCCAGATAAAAACGAAACTCCGTAAAGGCGCGCGGCCTTTACGGAGTTTATTGTAAATGGATTCGATTGTTGGGTAAATAAGAAGCAATTCCCTTAGTTTATGGGGGAAATGTGGATAAAATCGGACTATTCAAAGTCCAGCAGCGACAGCTGACCGGCAGGCGGTGCGTCCTTGCAGATTTCCTGCACCCAGCGGACCGTCAGGTCGAACTCCTGCGCCAGCTGTTCGGCGTTGTAGCCGGTGAACTTCTCGCGGATCAGCCGGTCGCGCGCCGTGCGGGTCAGGGCGTCCACCTTTGGGATGTAAAGGTTGGAGCCGCCGTACTGTGCTGCCAGCGTCAGCAGCGGCTGGATGCCCGTGATCTCTGCCAGCTGCCTGTACTGTTCGGGGATCATGTCAATGGTCAGCCGGTCCGTCCACTTCTCCATCGTGGCCTCCTTTCCGCTCTCCGCGTCCTCCGGCCAGCATGGCCTTCATCGCCTCGATGCAGTTGCGTGCGTGCTTGTCGTCCAGGAAGGTGGGGTGGGACGCGCCGAAACGCTTCTCCAGGAAGGCGCGCAGCCTTTTCGGATCGTCGGCCCAGCCCAGCTTTGCGGCCAGCGCGTAGATTTTCGCCACCTGCTCCTTCGTCGGCCTGTTGTGCGGCGCGGTCGTCTCCTGTCCGGTCAGCCGTTTCAGCCGGTCAATCACCTGCTTGGCGTCTGCCGTCGTCAGCAGCTTCATGCTGTCCTTGCCCGTCGTCGCGAAGACGACGGCGTGAAGATCTTCGTTGCTGATCCCTCCGCCGCGCGCCAGTGCGTAGATGCAGCGCATCTGCTGCGGCGTCAGGACGTTGGCCTGCGTTCCCATCCGTGTGCCCTCCTTCGTCGGTTAGCCGCGTTCCAGCTTCTCGCGGTCCGGCTCGTACCAGAACACGTCGTCCACTTCAATGGATGCGCCCACGGCCACGATGTCCTGGGTGGGGTACTTGCGCAGGGCGTCCTTATCGACGCTGGGCGCGGGCGTCTTCACGCAGTCGTCCATGCCCTTGCTGCGCAGCAGCTGGATGATCTCAGCCAGCTTGGTGGGGGCCTTCGGCAGCTTGATCTTCGTGGACTTGCGGAAGCCCACTGCGCCGAAGTTCAGCGTCTTGGTCTTCTTGCCGTCCATGTCGTCGCGGTGTGCCTCGGCGAACTCCTTGATCTGGCGCTCCAGGCGCTTGGTGGCCTCGATAAAGACGCGGCTGCGGGCTTCGGCCTCGGCCTTCGCCTCGTCGATCTTGTTCTGCATCGCTGCCTCGAAGTTCTCCACCGTGCGCTGATTGTCCGCGATGGTCGCCAGCGCCTGATTCACGTCGTCCCAGCTCTCCAGAGCGGGGACTGTGTCTTCTACGCGTTTTCTTGCCATTGTGTCTTCCTCCTTGATGTCAAATATGCCACGACCAGCGATTCGGGTCTTTCCCGTCGCGGGTGATGGTCAGGGTGATGGGGCCGTCGTAGTGATAGATCGGGATGCAGCGGGCCGACGCCTCGATGATCTCGCCGACCATGCCCTCGCTGATCTCGTCGCCGAACACCCACATTTCGTCGCACATGCCCAGCAGCTTGCGAGCCATGCGCAGCCCCGCTTCGCGTTCCTTGTGCCTGTTCTCATTCATAAAGCGTGGGAACAGCAGGTGCGGGGCCAGCGGGATGCCGCCCATTTTCCAGACGTAGCGGCAGAAGTTCTCTGCGCGGCGGGCGTTGCGTTCGGGGTCTGCTGCATAGGGGCTGCAAACATAGATCACGGGATCGTCCGTCACGCGGCGCGGCTTTTTGATCCGGGTGTAGGCTGCCTTCATACCATCGCCCCCGTCCACGCGATCAGGACCAGCCCAATGGCCGCGATGATCAGCCCCAGCGTTCCGGCCGCAGGGGCGCGCCGCTTGAAGAAGCAGACGCCCCCGACGTAGGCGAAGACCGCAGCCGTCGCCGCCAGATAGATGATTGTCAGTGTTTTCACGTTGTCCTCCTTAGTACATCAGTTTGTATTTCCGGGCGCTTGCCAGGATGTCGCCGGTGATCTGCCCGCCCTCGGCGGCCTCCAGGCAGATGTCCAGGATTTCCACGAAGGTGCCCATGCCGCCATGCTTTACGTCTGCGGCGATGGTCGCCAGAGCGTCGGCAGCGTCGTCGCTCACGTTGTACTCCCGCAGGATCGTGCGCGCCTCGGCCTGGCCGATGCCGTTTAGCTTCAATTCCACCTTGCGGCGGTAGAGCTGCGCCAGGTTGTCGTGACGGCGGCGTCCGCTCGTCAGCATGGTCTCCAGAATACTGGTGCCGCACAGGATCACCGGCGTGCCGGTGTTGTCCCACACCTTGCGCAGGACCTCGAACTTGTCCACGTCCCACTTTGCCAGATACTCGGCCTCGTCCACTGCGATCAGCACGTCCGTGCGGCCCGACAGGTAGGCGATCAGGTCCTGGGTCTTGCGGTAGTTGTTGCCGCGCAGGGACAGGCCCAGCGGCTGTGCGATGGCCTCCAGCATATCGCCCACGCGCATCTGCGGCCAGGCTTCGATGTAAAGCACGCCAGGCTGGGTCTGCGCGAAGTGGCGCAGCACGGTGGTCTTGCCGCTGCCGGGGTGGCCCACCATGACGCCCATCTTGCGCTTGCTGCAGACGTAGTTGCACCAGCCCATGCACTCCTTGAACTCCTTCGTCTCGAACAGCTCGATGCGTGTCTTGAAGTGGATCGGCGCGACGGGGACGTCAGGCCCCAGCCGTTCCTCCGTGCCCTTGATCTCGTTCACGGCGTCCCACAGCTTCTTCTCGTGTTCGGGCTTCATCCGCAGCCCCTGATTCACCAGCTGGCTGATGGCCGACCGGCTGATGCCGGTCTTGTTGGCGATGGCTGCGAAGGTCACACCCTCCGCGTCGCGCAGCCGCTGCAATTCGCGTGCCAGGTCCCCCTGGCTGGTAGTCGTCGTCAGATTCTCTGCCAGATTCGTCATTGTGTCAGCGCTCCTTTCGTTTGTGGCTGTAAGCGCCGCGCCCCCGAAGGGGCGGCCCCGGCTTTCACGGGGCTGGGCCTTGGGCCTTTTGTGGTCTACCGATCCATCAGACCGCCGATCCAGGCGAAGATGCCGAAGGCGGCGATCCAGCCGGTCATGTGCAGCGCCGTGGCCCAGCACATCGGGCGCGTGCCGCACTCCACGCTGCCTGCCACGCCCCAGGCGATGAACAGGCAGGCCGCCGACAGCCAGCAGCAGACCGTTTGGATCAGCTGCCGGATTCTCCGCGCCCTCCGCTTTTCGGCGGCTCTGCGCAGCCTGGCGGCGTCCAGGCGGCTGATGGTGTCAACCTCGCAGCAGGACAGCAGCACGATCTGCGTCGCGCCCTCGGTGTTCACGCGCTGGATCGCCTCGCGCAGCGCCTGGCGCTCGGTGGGGGTGGCCTCGGCCACCAGATAGCGGTGCAGCCTGCATCCGCGGTACTCGTTTTCGTGTTCGTTCATAGTGTCTGCTCCTTTCGTTTTTGTCACAGATGTCGCGCGTTATCGTGCGCTGCGCAGCAGTTCCTCGCCCATTGCCTCGAACATGGAGCGCACCACGTCGCCGCTGTTGTCGTCGCGCGGCTTGCGCGGCGGCTTGCTGCGCAGCTTCTCTCTGGCTCTGGCGGCCTTCTCGTATTCGATGGCCGTGATCGTTCCGATGTTCTTCTTGGGGTCCACCTCGTCGGCGAACGCGCTGCGGCTGGCGACGGCGATGCGGAATCTGGTCTCGCGCATCTGCTTCTTCTGCTTGCCGACGTGCGCGGCGATGCGTTCCTCGTCCTCGCCCACCAGCGAGAAGGTCTCGTGCAGACCGGCTTCGCACAGGAACTTGCCGTCCACCATCACCGACACGCTGGACAGATCGCTGCGGCTGTAGCGGATCACGGCGTCCGTGCCCGCCAGTCCGATCATCTCGTCGGACCAGAACAGCTTGTTCTTGAACTTGATGCCGCGCTGCGTGATCTTGCGCTCGGCCATGTCCATGCGGGCCACCGACAGCATCGCCCAGCTGGGCTGGTCCATGCGGGCGCGGGGAAGGGTGTTGTAGAGGTCGATAGGCTTGCGCCCGCCGTGGCCCTCGTGGGGCCGGTTGTGGTAGGCGGGGAAGACATCGTCCCGAAGCCATTCGTAGAACTGGTCCATCGTCCACAGCTGCCCATGCTCCAGCTGCCGCCGCAGCTCGCGGGAGAAGTCCTCCGGCCGCTCCTTTGGGCTTCCGCCGCACCAGCCGGGCGCGTCGCGGATGTAGATGTCCTCCAGCGTGCCGAAGAATCGCTCCACGGTCTTGGCCCAGCCGTGATAGGGCTGCGCGTGGTGGATCGTCACGTTGAACAGCTGGATCACGCTGTTGCTGGCGATGTTGCAGTTCAGATAGCCCAGGTCGTGTTCCTTGATCAGGCCGGTCTCGAAGGTCTTGCTTCGGTAGTCCTTGCCGTTGTCTATGTAGAGGTGGGCGGGCAGGCCGTAGAACGGGCTGTGTTCCGTGTGGGCCACGCCGCGGATGAATGCCTCGGTGATCGTCTCCGTGTTCGGGTTGGTGCAAAGCACCCAGCCCACCAGGCAGCCGGTCGCGGCGTCGTACCAGGCCGTCAGCCATGGGCGCACCGGCTTGCCGGTCTCGTCCAGCACGAAGCAGTCGAACTGGTGGTGGTCGCCGAACCAGACCTCGTTCACGGTCTGCGGCTTCTCACGCACCGCCATGAACATGTGGTCGTCCTTCCAGGCTTTCACGCCGCGGCGGGCCAGCGTCACTTCATCGGACGGGATCGCCGCCAGCATCCGCGACAGCGTCTGCCTGCACTCCGGCACCCGCATCCCCGCCTTCACCGGCTCGGCGCACGGCGGGTAGTGATTGATCTCGCCCGTTTCCATCAGACGGGCGCGGGCCTCGGTGCCCTCGCAGAAGATGCACTTCTGGCAGGCGTCCGGTCCCAGCACGGCAGCCTTGTCCACCAGCTTGTTGTAGATCGTGGCCTGCGTCCGCTTCACCTTGTCGGCGTACAGGCCGTATGCGTATTGATAGGCAGCCGCGCAGATGCTCGGCCGCGTGCCCTTGTCCTTGCGGCTCACCGCGCGCATGATGCCCGGCAGCCCCTTTGCCTCGTAGGCGTCCATCCAGCGGTAGAGCGTCCGCAGGCTCGTGCCGTGGTCCTCGGCCAGCGCCGCCAGCTGCTCGACCACGTCCTCCGGATTCAGCTTCCGGATCGCCAGGCCCTCCAGGACGGCCCGCTGCTTGCCCAGCAGCTCCCGCATCCCGTTGTCGCCGAAGCGGGCGTGGTAGCCCGCCAGATCGCAGTCGTCGTTGATCGGGCCGTTGATCACGCCGCCGCGCTGGGCGTAGATGATCTGTGCCTCCACCGGCAGGCTGCTGACGGCGATCTGGTAGCTTTCGCCGCCGTTGCCGCCGCGGCCGCCGGACTGTTTGCGGGTCTCGTAGGTGCCGTCCGTGATCTTCTCGCGGATTCGGCGGTCGTTCTCGCCGGTCAGCAGGGCTGCGGTGCTGGTGCTGATGTAGCTCTGCATTTACGCACCCCTGCCTTTCCTCCGCTGCTTCTTCGCAGCCGCTTCGTAGCGCGCCATGACGGGGGCCACGGCGGCCTTGACGTTGTGGCCGCTGCGGCGGCCCTTGATCGTTGCCAGCAGACTGTCGTATGGGATGCCCGCCTCTGCGGCCAGCGCCTTCTTGGTCAGGCAGTGCTTCGCGCAGAACATGACGATCTCCATGCCGTATTCGGTGTATGGCTCGCGGTAGCCCGGCTCCGGTTTGTACTTCTCCATAATGTGTCCTCCTTTCAGCAGGCATGAGCGCCGCGCCCCCGAAGGGGCGGTCCCGGCTTTCACGGGACTGGGCCTTGCCCTGTGTGGGCTTAGTACAGCACGCGGCGGATCACGTCCAGGATCAGCGCCGCCTCGCTGTCGCCTTCTACGTTGACCTCGCGGCGTCCGCCCCCCTCGAAGCAGATCGTCACCAGATTGCCGTTGTCCGACAGCTCCAGCCGCTCGACGCCCGTGCGCCGTCCGCTGCGAAGCAGATCAGAGAACTGCTGCACAAATACCTTCCTGCGGTTTACCATCTTCGTCTCCTTTCTCCTGCTCCCGCCTCTGCCAGAATGGGCAGACCGGGATGCTTGCCTTGGCCTCCGCGGCCCTCCGGCACATTGGCAGCCCCTCGCCGCGGAACATGCAGTTCCGGCAGCCGCCGTAGCCCTGGGGCCTGTACCATCCGTCCGCGTTCACTTCTCGTAGCTGTCGATGAAGTCGATCAGCTCCTGCACGCTGTCCGCTGCCCACTCCGGCTCGTCCATCGCGCCTGGGTCCGTCTCCGGCAAAAATGCCGCAAAGCGCCCGCCCACGTCGATGGCCTCCGCCGCCGTCAGCCTCCAGATGCTCCACTTCTTGTAGGTCTTGATCCGTCTCATGCCCTTGCCTCCTTGTCCTGTTTGTGTTACAATCCCCATAAGGGGGTGAATTTATGGATCAGATGAGTTACACGCTATTGCGCAAAGAATTGACAGAAGCCGGGGACGACGCGGCGCAGATTATTATCAATGAATTTGTGACGTCTCCGGATCACTTTGCGCTTAGCGAAGAACAACTGCACACGGTTCTCGCCGTGTCAAAGGTTGTCTGTGAAGAAATGCTTGTCAGATTTGCCGAACGCGTCGGACTGTAACGATGACGCGCTGCTCGGTGTCGTTTGTCTTCCGTTCCAGTTCTTCGCCCATGCGGCGGAACATCGCGCGGATCGGGTCGTCGTGCTCGGCGGCCTGCTCCGCTCTGATCTGCTCCAGCTGCTTGCGCTGCCGTTCGATGTGCGCGGCGACGCGCGCCTGTGACTCGGTGTCGTTTGTCTTCCGTTCCAGTTCTTCGCCCATGCGGCGGAACATCGCGCGGATCGGGTCGTCGTGCTCGGCGGCCTGCTCCGCTCTGATCTGCTCCAGCTGCTTGCGCTGCCGTTCGATGTGCGCGGCGACGCGCGCCTGTGACTCGGTGTCGCCGCGCCGCTTCTGCGCTTCCTGCTGCCGCAGCACCTCGGCCACGGTCGCGCGGATCACCTCGACGATCTGCTTCTCCTGCGCTTCGGTGAAGGCTTCATTTCCCATCTTTTGAACTTCTCCTTCCGTGTCATGTTAATTTGTCTTGTTTTCACGCCAGTTTTGTGGTATCTTTTTTGTAGGCTGTCCACGTTACACAATCGTGGTACACGTTTATGTTATCACTCCACCGATGTGTTGTCAATACGCAAACGTGGATTTAATTCTGTATTTGTGTTTTGGAGGCAATACTATGGACTGCAAGCAGAGAATCCGCGACATTATCGAGATACGGCTTCATAACCTTGGCCTGCGCCAGAAGGACCTGGCCGACAGCATCGGCGTCCCCGTTTCGACGCTCAACAGCTGGCTGCGCCTGGGGCGGGACATTCCTGCGCAGTACATCATCGGGATCGCGGACTGTCTGCAATGCTCGCCGATGTACCTGCTGACGGGGGACGCGACAGAACAGATTGATCCCGCCACGCTTGTGCCGCACGAAGAAAAGAAGGACGCCGACGCGATCCGCGGGATCAGCGACGACGCCCTCAAAGTGGGCTGCCTATGGGACGGCCTGGACGAAGCGGGCAAAGCGATCATTCTCGGCGATATATATCGCCGTGCGGAAGCCATGACGATGGCTTCCGATGCCCTCGCTGGCGAACAGTTGCGCGCGGCAAAGTGACGTTCCTGGTCTCCTGGCCGGGTCCGCAGCGATAATTGCATAATATCTGCATATATTGCATACTTATACATAGCAAAAGGCAGACGGCCGACGCGGTGACGCGTGCAGGCTGCCTGCCTCGTTTGTTCTGTATTTGCCCGAAAAGCCTGTATTCATGCGGGTTTTCGGGCGTTTTTTGTGTCCGCCGCAATCCTCGCCGCAATCGCCGCAATCCTGCGTTCAGCAGCGGCGGCGCGCGGCGGCGTCCGGCAGCTCTCCCGCTCGGCGGCTCGAACGCGAAAAAGCCCAGTGTTTGCAAGGCTTTCGCCGTTTTCTAACGCGCGTCCGAACGCTCGAACGCCCAGCGTTAAACGCGAACGCCCCGAAGCGTTAGAAACGCGCCGACGACGAAAAAAGACGCCCGATCAGCGTCGCGCGGCCGTCGTGATTGACACGGAACGTGCGCGTCGCCGTCGTGGCGTCGGCTCAAATTTTCGGCGGTTTTCAGAACTTACCGCCCCCGCAATCCCTTGATTTCTCTGCCTTTTTCGGCTTATCCCACCTTTTCCCGCCCCGTCTCTCGATCTCCGTCATTTTTGACACTGATCTCGTTACGTCACACTTGCGGCATAAAAAACACGGACCAGTGCAGGCACCGGTCCGTTAAAAACCAAGATTGTTTTTATGCTGTGTTATCAGTATAGCAGGATTGGACGAGAAAATCAATCGCAAGGTTTTACTCTCCCTGTAGATTTTGAATGTACTGTTCCATTCGGTCGGCGCTGGCCTTCTTCATCTGATTTGTCGCATGTGCGTACACATCCAGGGTAAACGCTGCCGTCGCATGGCCGAGGTTTTCCTGAACCGTCTTGATATCGTCGCCATTTTTGATAGAGGCAACGGCGTAGCTATGACGAAGATCATGGAAGCGCATGGTCTCCATTCCGATTGACTTGACGATCCGTTTGAAGCAGTCATAAACAGTGCGGTGTGACAGAAAGCTGCCTGCCGCATTGGTAAACACCAGATTGTGTACATTATCCCAAGCAGACCCGGCATAGGCAGCCATTTCTTTCTGCTTGTCCTGCTGCGCACGGAACAGGGTAAGCACACTCTGCGGGACGGCCAGGACGCGTCCCTTTCCGTTTTTCGGCGTGGAAAAGTAATACTGCCCGCCCTTCTTTTGCTCCTGCCGCGCCTGCTGGCGAACGGAAATCATTCCATTCGTAAAATCAATGCAATCCCAGGTCAGCCCCAGAAGCTCGCCCTCCCGCATGCCGGTAAAGAGGGCAATTTTATAAAGCAGTTCGTGCGGATGGCCGTCGATTGCGCGAAGGAATGCAGCGCTGCGGCATCATCATCAAAAACCGTCATCTCTTTCCTGAAGACCTTCGGAAGACTGCATGCATCAGCAGGATTCTGCCGAATATCCCCATTCGCAACCGCCTGCTGAAGTGCTTTGTGCAGAATTCCGTGGATGTTCTTGATTGTCTTCGGCGAGAGCGGCTCTGCATTCTTTTTGCCTGGCCGCAGCAGATCGTTGTAGAACGCCTGGATCTGCTGCGTCTTCAACGCACACAGCTTGACTGCACCGAGGTTTGGCGTCAGATACAGCGCGATGCTGCGGCGATAAAGATAGGCCGTGGAGGACTTAATGCCCTCCAGATAATTGTCCGACCAGCTCTGAAGCCACTGCGCAACGGTCATGGCAGACGGCTCAATATATGAACCGCTGTCAATCGCCGCAGTTGCCGCTTTCAGCTTTTGCAGCACTTCTTTTTGCGTTTTCCCGGTGATGGAGTGCTGCTTCTGCTTCCCGGTACCGGGATCAAATCCGGCTGAGTAGCGGGCCTGCCAGTAAGTATATGTTTTACCGCCCCGTGCAACGGAAATTTTCCGCACAGAGCCGTTTCCATTTGCATTTCTTTTCATATCGTAGTCTCCCTCTAAATGTTACTCCCGCAGGCAATGCCTGCGGGAGCTGTCGCTTAAGCGGCGTTTGCCAAAAAAGATTCCAGAGAAGAGCGCGGAACAAGAATTCTGCGTCCCATTCTGATTGCATGCAGCCTCCCGCAGCGGATCAGCTCATATGCGCTGCCACGCCCAATGCGCAAGATTTCTGCAACTTCTTCCACACGCAACGTCAATGGAAGATCATTCAGATTATAAACCATTGTAATTTCCCCCTTCTTGGATTTGATTGGTGTCGGTGTTTTTTACATAGACGGCATTCCCAGATGTATTGAAGAAGAAAAAATCTCCAACACGCATACCAGCAATCATCTGTCGATATTGCAGAGCACTTTTGAGGTTCCCATGCGCAAGCGCTTTTGCCAAGGACTTGATATTCTCCGTACCGGGACGAAAGAAAATGCGTAAAGCTGCCTGTGACAAGGTGTTTAACATCTTGATATCATCTGCCCATTGCGTTATGAACCATCCGGAAATGCCAAATTTTCGTCCCTCCCGTAAAATTCGAGTGCTCATATTCTGAGAGCCAAGATGAAGACCATGCGCTTCGTCTAAGACGAAAATCACAGGTTTAGATGCCATACATGGACAAATCTGTTCATTCCAAACTTGCGCCAAAATCATTTCTGTGTACTTCAAGCGCTGATCCGATCCCATCCAGTATGGAAACTGGATAATATGAATCATGCCCGGCTGGCGAATAGAAACGTGAGTATAAGCATCCGCCGATATTGGGACAATCAATCCAAGATAATTCCGAATCATCTCAATCTCTGATGATGCTTTTAGCTGCTTTTCACAGTAAGAAATCAGTTCGGGAACCGTTTCGTTCGTGCTGTTTTCTTGTAAAAACGAAACAGCAAGCTGGCGAATTGTGTCTTGCTTGACAATCCCAATTTTACAAAAAAGCCTGATGGAAGATATCAGTTCTTCTGCGCGCTTCAACATCACGTCCTTTTGAGTTCGACAGGATATCCAAATTGATTTTGCGGATATCAGTATGTAGAACACAGGAATCCTGCATTTGCAGAAAAGAATCAGAATAATCCGGAATCACGACGTTGAATCCTTGCCTGCAGGCTTCTTTTGCCAACCGTGAGATCAAGTACGTTTTTCCTGTCCCGGATTGACCCAAAATGGAAATGTGCGCGTTTTCTGCATTAGCCCAATACACATTGCGGCCATCCACGCCTTGGCCAAGAAATAAATTTAGATTCATCTGCTTGCCTCCGGTTAAAACGGCAACGGTACGCCTGGCTCTTCAAGCAATTCGCGGTTAAGGCGTACAACGTTTATGCGCTGGCGGCATCCGCTGGGATCTATCACCTGGATCTTGGTTCTGAATGTAGATTGGTTGGTACGCGCTCCTGCCAGCGCTCCAATTTCAGACAGCGCTTTTAGGACAAGAGGACTGCTTTGCGGAAGGCGGTCTGCGATGAGTTTATATGCTGCCTGATTCAAAGAAACTGTAGTTCCGTTGACATAGGCGATTGGATCTGAGATAGTCTGAGAGTCCTCGCTATAAACAGACGCATACGGATGCATTTGAATTTCGCCGTTCCCCAGCAATCTGCGCGCAAAAAACAAAAATGTTTCGCCTATGTCATCAATACCAGATCTGTCCGAGGTATCCAATGCGTCTTTCATAAATGTTACGCTCTCCGGGGTCAAGGACGGAAGAAGCGGTGACAGATTGAGTGATTTGAGGTATTCAGAGATCAAATCATAGGTACCTGTGAGGATTCCAAGCATAGCAGCACTGCGTTCTTGAACGAAATCTTCCTGTAGGAAAGGCGATAGCGATCGTACTGATACAGACACACGCCAAAACCAGTAATGGCATTCCAACAAAGATGGGGATGAAGCCAAGTAGCGGATGATGCCAAATAAAGCGCTCCGCTTTTGCGTCAAATCTCTGTTCAAATCTTCTCGCCGCATTTGTAATGCTCATAATTGTTCACCTCATTTCTTTCTTGCAAGGCCATAATACCGCTTAAAGTATTAAGTGGGGAAAAGGGTCCTGCAATCGAAACTAAGATTGTATAAGTCTTTAAGAAAAAAGAGTCAGACCCGGAAGAGGACTGACTCATTCATATAATGATTTTGAAATTGTATTTTCGAGAAGAGAATACCCTTGACAAATCTCGTCTCAGAAAGATATGCTTTTGAGGTATACACGGGAACACCATTTCCCGAACCCCACATTCTTTGTGGATGATGGTGTGAGTGGCGTGACCTATGACCACCCCGGCTTCCAAGCGATGCTTGCGGAGATTGAAGCAGGACGAGTGGCTGTCTGTATCAGCAAAGACCTATCCAGACTTGGGCGTAACTCTGCACTGACTGGGCTTTACACCAACTTCACCTTTCCCCAATTGCAGCGGGTGTTTTGCTTTCTCGCGTCCCAGCATCGCCAATACGCTGTGATTTCGTCCTGGAGCGGGTGGAGGCTTGCCTGCGGTTTTAACGTCTGAAACGTCGCACAGTTGGCTAACGCGCTGGCATCTGTGCTTGGAGTGCGCATTCGGCAACACCAACAAAAACGCCAGCCAAAATTCTACACTTTACCGAGAGCAAAAACGAGCCGCTTTCCCGAAAAATTCTCGGAAAAGCGGCTCGAAATGCCTTGGGTAAAGGTACAGGTCCATCAAATTTGCCAAAGTCCATTTTGGCATCTTTTTGTCACGCCTCTAAAAATGGGCGCAAAAAAGCCCGGAAGTCGTTGCGGTTTCAGGGTTTTTATATGGTGGACAGTACAGGACTCGAACCTGTGACCCCATGCACGTCAAGAGCCATCTGTTCGTATTTTTCTGTATTTTAATTATAATATGCACATATTTTAGATGAAAAAATTCTGTTTTTACGGAAATTTTTCTATTGCGTCCATCGCGTTTTTGCCCAGTCTGGGTCACGGTTTGGGTCAGGTGACGTACAGACTCAATATTTTGTCCGCAGATAGGTTTCTACCGCCGCCAAAAACGTCCCTGCCGACTGCACCTGCTCGGCGGTGTCCGCCTTGGAAACGATGAAGAAATCGTTGTAATCGCTGCTCTCGCGGACGTCAGAAAGCTCGGAGATCAGCCCGGACAGGCTGGCGTCAAACACGCCGGTTTTGATATACCGTTTCCGGAACTCGGAAATGATTCCGCTGTGGTGCTTCATATCTACGCCATCAAGAGCAAGAACGGCGCGCATCGCGTGGAAAATCGCATAGTATGCGCGGTTTGCCGCACTGCGGTAGCTTTCGCCTGCAAGCAGCAGCTTTGCGTCCCGCAGACATTCCTTTGCGTGGTCAAAGCGAACCTTGGAGATTTCAATAGCTTGTTCAGGAAGCATAGCGAATGCCCTCTTTCAACACGTTCTGATAGAACGGAAGGAAATCCGCATACCGCCGGAACTGTGCCAGCGGCACAACGTGGACAGAAACCGTGATATCGT